>Ga0180432_10000064_pt1 | contig 153720 bp, 159 predicted proteins | sample SS_ome_10_FD_132414 | JGI IMG/M metagenome (GOLD analysis project Ga0180432, IMG submission 132414) | Hypersaline lake sediment archaeal communities from the Salton Sea, California, USA - SS_1_MS_2 metaG | ecosystem: Environmental > Aquatic > Non-marine Saline and Alkaline > Hypersaline >... | reverse complement strand
GTAGGGATTTTAATTTTTCAATTTCATCCTCTAACTCTGGCCAACGTTCTTTAAGATTAATGAACTTCATATATTCGATAAGCTCTCTTGATTGGGCCCCATGCCCAGGAGAGCTAAACGACTTAAGTATTATTTTCTCAAATTTTGGAATTCTTTCCGATACTTCGGCTTGTTTCAGGTAATCTAGAATAATAAAGGGATTCTCATCAAATAATTTCTCAGCTTCTTCCCATCTTTCATTCATTCCTGCTTGTTGCATATACGTAGCGATAGACAAAGGCTTAAATTTTAAAATAAAGTTTTCAAAGGCTTTTGATCTTTTAAAAGGCCCTAATATTTGAAGATATTTACTAAAAGGAACAAGATTTTTTTCTATTTTGAGCCATCTTTCTTTCATTTCAACGGCCCTCATATAATCTAGGATATCATTTTGCCCATCGCCGTGCTTCTCAAGGTATTTTTCAAACTTAGGGTCCCTTTCTTTCCTATCGCTGCTATTCTTTATTCCTAGCTCAATAATAACCGCAGGAGGAATATTTTCATCTTCTAACTCTTTTCGATTGAAAGAGTCTGCTTTTCCAAACAAATATTTAAGGGTTAATAAAGTTCGTTTATTATTCTTAAAAACTTTTTGTACTATTGGGTAAATCTCTTCTCCAATTTCTTTTGAGGCGTCTTTATCGTTTCTATCTTTTATATCAGAAATTCTTGCTGATTGGGGGGCATGCGTTAATAAAACGTAATTCTTTCCATTTTTCCTAATTAGAATAAAGTTTTTTCCTCCCTTTAGGTATCCCGTTGCTGTCCCTTTATGTCTCACACACCATTTAGAATCTTTACATAACTCAACTGCTTGTTCTGGAGTTTCAATTTTAATTGCAAGAAACCGATCACCTTTATCATTTGTATCCGTAGCAAGAATCAAATCTTGAGAGATCTCTGCTACTTCTTCCTGTTTTAGCCCCTTTATAATCCCTTCTAATTTATCTCTAAGATCATGGATTGTTTCTTTTAGGAAGTTAAAACCTCTAAGCTTATCTTGGTATTTCAAAAGTTGCTCAAAATCTTCCCTAATAACCGGGGCATCTTCTGGAAGATCGATTCTTTTATTGATCCATTCTTTGGCAACAAAAATTGCTAATTTATTATTTGGGTTTTGGGGGTTTGGATCAGTTTGATTAAGGAGCTCAAAGAATTGATCTGTTGTGAGGCCTTTCTTTTCTAACCATTCTTCAAATTTAAGGTTAGCTTTTTTAAACTCTTTAATAATGTTTTGAACGACATTCTGCTTTAAATTATAGGAATAGATATTAAAAGCTAATCGGTATAATTGTTTTGCCAACTTATTCATATGTTATGTAACCTTTTACCCTTACATTTTAGTTTATATTTATAACTTAGATTATTAGATTATATTGATGAAATACGAAATAATTCACTACTCTTATTTTTCTTTTAAGGTTTGATCTGAAATTATTTCAAGGATACAGGAATGGCAGATATTTTGCAGGAATATACTTTCTTTAACGATTTTTATAACCTTTGGAAGGGGGACGACCGCCACCCTAACGTGCTAAATGATGATGATTTTATGCGGGTCACAAGGGAATCCAGGTTATTAGGTACGTTTTTTAGAAGGCTACTTGATACCTTGGCAGCAGACCCTAGCCGCCCGAATCTTCTAAGTTTTAAGCAATTTGTAGAGGTTTTAGATAAAGGAAGGAAAGACCAAACTTTCTATAAAGCCGAAGAATTTGATAGATTATATAAATTAATCCCATACGAATTTTTTGAAGAAAGATTACTGAACGAGGGCCTCTACGAATATTCAGAAAAGGAACGTTCGCAAAGGATATCAGGATGGAGAGAAATCCTTAAAACTAAGCCTTTTAAGGCCTTTGATTTCTCTTTTGATTCTTCAATCTTAAAAGAAAAAGATATTTTAGCTGCTTCAAAATATTCTATAGAACAATTACTCTTTTTACGAGATTTACTTCCTTCTGAAAATAGGTTAAAAAAGCTTCTCACCCTTGCGCTAGGGAAAGCCTCTTTTACAATAGAGGACAGCCTTGAAAAAGCTATTAAACTTTATATAAAAGGGAATCTGGGGGCTGTCGAACTTTTGCGCAGACTAAAAAGTTTTGGGGCAGATCAAAAGATGCGAGGGAGAGTTAAGGAAAAGTTAAGAGAGTTTCCAAAAGCAATAAATTCTTTAATGGCCCAAATGGCTCAGTCTGCAGTCTTTTCTGCGTATCATGGGGAAGAAAGCCAACAAAACTTCTTAAAACTTGTAGAAGATCTTGATTTACGGGAATTTTGGGATAATGCTTATCTTTTAGATTGTGAAATTCCCGAACTTCCCGCTGCTTCAAATAGGTCGGAGAATCAAAATAGGGTAGTTAAATTTTTAGGGCTTCTAGGGGCTCCCGAAAAGGAATTAGAAACTTATACTACCCTACTCGAAGACTTTGATATAGCTAAAATTATTGACTTCTTAAAAACAACCGACGCTAATAAAGCATCGAGAAATAGAGGATTTACGGAATTCTGGTTACACCTGACTCATAAATTTGAAAATTTATATAAAACTAAGGGGCCGGGGGTTTTAGCTGGCCTAAAGCAAATTTTAGGTGAAGTAGATGCTGCTACCCAAATGGCTATCTTATACGATTTGCTTACTCTTTCGTTAGAAGAAGAAAAGGATTTAAAACAAAACCTTAAAAAGTATGAGCCTTTAATTGATTTCGTATTAAAAGAACTTCCTTTGCAGGGAGAAAACTTTTTAGGATTCAACTCTCCTTCCCGTGGCCTTACTAAATTAATAAGTTTTTTCCCCGAAAAATTTGTAACTTTAGCAAAAAAATTGGGTGGGATACCTTCGCAAACTTTTAAAAGTTTAATTGAAGGCCTATCTGCAAAAGATTTACAAAACTTAACGGAATTAGGGTTTAATTTTAATAATACTATAAGGAATGTGGAAACTTTAACTCCCCAGGAGCTGCAAGCTCTTAAAAAGCTTGAGGGTAAAAAGGAGATTAGGTACCAACAATTGCCTCGGGCAGTTCAAAGGCTTATCCCAAAACAAAAAACTTATACGTGGGAAGAAATTTCTCGGGATGAAAAGGTTAGCATAATTTTAAAACAGACAGAGAAATTTAAAAACCTTCATTCTGATAAAGGAATAACTGTTAAGCCTTTCGACTATTCTTCTTTCAACGAAGACCGAACGTCCAAAAAACCAAAATACTTCGCAGAAGGCAAAGTAAAAGGTCAAAACCACGGGCGTATTTATATAAAAACAGAGCTACTTCCAGAAAGCTTAACATCTATTTTTGACTTACATGAGCATAAAATCGTTGGCTTCCTAGGTTGGGTAGCATGGTTCGAGCATGAAATCCTTCCTGGAGAAAAAGTTTTCCAAGTCTGGGAGATTCAATCTGACTTACTTCAAGGGACCCAGCAGCTTTCTGAAAATTATTATAAAAAGGAAGAAGGGAAACCTTTGCTTCTTAAGGATAGGGAAGGTAAATTAAGGATAAACGAAGATAATCTTAAGTCTGGATTTCGCCCCAGTAGGATTTTAACCCTTTTTAGGGTCTTAAAAGAAAATAATATATCAAGATCAAAGGTCGAAAATTTATTTAGGGATTGGCCTTATATATTTATGAACGAAGCTTTTAAGAAAGCTAAAGATTTAGGGTATCGCTGGGTTGGGTTAGAAAAACTTAAAAAGGGAAGAGAAGATTTGGCTCCAATTTATAATAGAATAGCTGATGCTTATCCACATAAAATGGTCAAGGTGGAAACAAAAAACCCTCAAAGTGGAAGTAGAATCTATCTCTTCGACTTAAATAAGCTTGGGCCGGATAAAATCGCAAGTAAATTATTTAGGGTGGCAAGTAGAATTGCAGGTATTCGACAAGCTTGGGAAGTTTCTAAAGAAATATTCATCGACTTTCTAAAAAGTGAGAAAATCATTCAGGATGAAACTAAAGAAGTTTTGATTGGCCTTATAAAAAACCTCCCTGAAAAATTTTCTGGGTTTGACCACTTGCCTCTTAAAGAAAAAGCATCCCTAATAAAGAAGTTTTTACATGGGGGACTGAGGTTTCCTTCTCCGATAAATATTGTAAATCCAGTCTTAAAAGATTTTTTTAAGAAGCTACAGCAATTCTTTTGGGATAATATTGACCTAGATTTATATTATGAGCGAGGTTGGGTTAAGGGTGAAGAAGATTTATTAGGCTCTGGCGCCTATGGGGTCGCCACAGGCTTGGAATACGAGAGGGGGAGGCCAACGGGGTTAGTTAAAAAGCAGGAATACTTAGCAAAGGGCGAAGAACCCACAATTACTTTCTTACAAGAGTTAGCAAAACAAGAAACTTCATTCTTTAAAAACCTTCCAATAGTTCAAGTTTTGGATTTTAAGGTAAGAGAAACAAAGAATGAGAAAGATAGGGATAAGAATGAGGCATACGAAGCAACTATAATTGTCCCTAGAGTTTCGAAACCGGAAGAATATGCAGAGTTTTTAAGCAAGAAAGGTCCTCGTTACGTTCTTTATCCACGGTCACACAACGCGCATGAGCTAACTCTTGAGAAGCATGGCACCGATAGTATAGAGTATGCCTATAGATTTCTAGTTCCGGACTTCTTGGTTTTTAAGTTTCCTTTTGGAATTTGGAAGTTACGAGACGTTCGCCCAGCTAATTTTGGGTTTGAGATTAGATCCGGAACCGAGGAAGACCCCGATATTTTTAAACAATTTGATTTAGATCAAGCTGAGAAACTAAAATAGGATGAAACTATCACAAGAAATTATAAAGCTCGCGAAAACTCTTGTAAAAATAGCCGTTAAGGAAACCCCGATTAAGGAATGGTTATTAGATAAATGGCTAACTCCTCTTAAATTCTATGAGGGAAGGGAAGGGGTCCCAGTAAAAGTCTTTGATACCATAAAGGGGAAAACCTGGACTGTAAAATTCACAAACAATCCAGAGGAATACGAGAATGCTGCCTTTATAATGGATAAAGGGTTACACAAGATGTCAAAGCATCTTCCTCTTATTGTAGAAGTGGGCGAAACACAGGCTGCGGAGCTACCGAAATATTATTATATAAGAGAACATTTCGATAGTTTAGAGGGGGATACTAGAAGAGATTTCGAATCTATTGGAGAAAAAATCTTTAAGCAAACGGAGGGAATGTTTTTTCCGGATGATACTCTCGGGCAAAATTTTGGAAAACGTAATGGGATTATGGTGTATATGGATGTTACGGGAAAAATAACCCCCAAACCCTTAGATCGGGCCGAATTAAAAGAACAAACAAGGGAATACTTTAACAAGGAAGCGGGCTGGACCGAAGAAGGTTATGTTGAAGCTACCCCGGAGGAGTTAGCTACCCTTATTATGCTAAAGGATAAGGCTGGGATAGCGGAAGAAGGTGGCATAAAGGCGATTAGAGAAAAATTAGAAGCAGAGGCTCCCGAAACTCTTGAAAGCATTAAGCCTTTTCTCAAAGAACTTAGAGATGAACAGATTCAAAATATATATAAAGGCATTGCTAGTTTTTATGAGTTCGAAGCAAAAGTTTTTAAGGAGCATCGAGAACTTCTTGCTAATCAAGAGGAACGAATTAAGGCATTAGATATTGATTTGCCTAGGGAGCTTCAAGACGAAGATTATGATATATGCCTTAGGATCGAAGAGTTAAATTATTTCTTTATAGTTGAATATAATGAGCTAAAAGATATTATCGACGAAACGATTAGAAAAAACAAAGATAAGTTAAAGAAGTTACTTGAATTATATAAAACAATCTTAAAAGAACATCAAGATTGGGTTACCACTCAATTTAATCATCCACAGCATGGGGCAACCTTAAAAAATACTTGGGCCTATCCTAGGTATAAAGCGGGCGAATACTGGAGGACAATTGAAACAATTCAACGAATGTTAGAAACAGTGGGATAGGTGGGTACCTTTTTGTTGAGGAATGAGAAAAAATCTTTAATTACGAAGTAATTCATTATTCTATTCCTTATATTAGAGATTTTTTAACTTTGAAGTAGAAATGCATCTGGGAATATGGCAGGAAGAGCCTATAGCTTATCAAACGGGTACATAATCTACAGTTCAGACACGCAAGAGGAGTCACCTTCAATTGCGTCGTTCCTTGTATCCGGCATATTTTTAACACACGGACCCCAATCAAAGCTTGGAATGGTTGGGGAACGCTCCTTTCTTCGTCATTCTACTGTTGCTGGCTTAAGCTTCTCAGACACCTTTGCTGGATTTTATCGGAATAGGTTTTCTTCTAACGGGTTATTTATCTCTTCCGATATGACGGTACTCTCGCATAACGCGATTACTGCATTAATTTTTGAGAGTGGACGTATCAGCTTAAAGTTACAGGGTGGCCCTTTATTAGATCTCAATACTAATTCAGGGCAAACAACCTTAACAAATGCTTTAGGTACTGACGAATTAATTTTAGGAGAGTATACAGCTCTTAAAAAAGGGCCAAGCCAGTATATCCTTTATTCCCCAGACGGGGATATCACAATAACGGCCCCCGATACGCTTAGTTTTAATGCTAAAATTATTAGCTTTAACGAAGATGCGGAGGTTATCGGGCTAGACCTAGGGATCGATGTTGAAGGGAATACCCTATTCGAAGACGTAAAGAAGATTGTCTTTGATACCACTGCTGGTTTTATAGTAACCCAACCCGAGGCAGAAGTAGCTAAAATTGCAGTAGCAGCTCTCGGGGCGACTGGACTTCAAGGCCCTACTGGTTTCCAAGGACTTACGGGAATTCTTGGAGTTGACGGCACAACAGGCATCCAAGGCCATACAGGGATTCAAGGACTTGGGGCTACAGGAATACAAGGACTGCAGGGTCTTACAGGGATTCAGGGGCTTCAAGGCGTTACTGGGATTAAAGGCCTAGGAACTACGGGCCTTCAGGGCCCACAAGGGCTTACGGGAATTCAGGGAGTTGGCCTTACGGGAATTCAGGGACTCGGAGAAACGGGGCTTCAAGGGCTTACTGGAATTACCGGGGACGCAGGACCAGACTTTACTTCCCTCACCCGGTTTAGATTCGCAGCAAGTGGGGCTTCCCTGGATAATTCCCAATTTATTATCTCTGGAGGTGGCGCTTATATCGGAGGAAAACTTACTGTCACGGGAGTTATTGATCCTCCCGGACTCGAACTTACCCCCCAAACGGTAAACCCATGGACCCAAAATACCTTATGGGTCAAAGATACAGTTTCAGGGAATTATCCTTACCTCGGGCCAGACAGACTTTTAAGCTCTGGAGGTCCTATTTATTTAAAATTGCCAACGGATGGACATTATGGTGGCCCGCTTGGGCCGATCGCCGGGGTTGAACAAGGGGACTTATTGGAAAATGCTTTTAGTAAAGTAGAAACAATTTTTGGCCTTCTTGTCCCAGCACCCCCACCCGACTTGGATACTAAAGGTTTAATTATTAATAGCTCTTATTCCGCTGCTAGGTCAGGCGCAGCTGAAACGACGATAGATGATAATATAATTAATAACACACAACCTCCGATAATTATTGGAACGAATGTTAAGGTAGACGGTTTTGGGAATGCTAAAGAGGGAACTTTATCCGTAAAAATTGATACGGAAACAGCAGGATCTAGAGTTTTGACAACAGGGGATGATTCTGGAACTTATGGAAGTCTTATAATAACAGATGATTCTGATTATTATGCCGGGGAAACTGGAAAAGAAGGATTTTGGGATGCCCTGCTTGCAAACATAACCCCATCTTCAGCTTTATCCGCTGGGGGGCATTCAGCCCAAATGCTTCATAGCAAAACAGGAAACACCGCTTTATTTACTTTTGGGGTCGATGACGCGGTATCTCCCTCAATCTCAACTTCCGCTTTATCTACTACGGTATCTGGTACTAGAATATCTGGAGTACCCTCTCGAGCCGTTAATGATTCAATAACTGCCACTTTCACAGTTACTAACGCAATTGGCACGTATTATAATGCAACGAGAGTTGCTAGGGTCGAATCTGCCTACACCACCGACGTAAATGCATCCCCAACAACACCTCCAGATTCCGGGGATCCTTTTAATGTAAATACTACGGTTTATGTAGAGAATAATAAATATACAGAAGATGTCCCAATTACACTTAGGGGGTATAGTTCAGATGGGACTTCTACCTCATCTGTTTTAACTCGCGATATTCGGATTGATACAGTTTCAAATGAATCTTTAAGAAGCAGGTCAGGTGTGGGACAATACCCAACTTATGGGACGGGAGCGTCTCAGTTTGGGGATGCTTACGATTCTTATGAGTTACTATTAGATTCTCCCTATACAGAAGAATTACAATTGGTTAATGGCCGCTATCGTTTCCCCTCTGGGGACTATACTAGTTTATACCCCACGGCAGGCCCAGATTATAGCAGTGCTGCTGGAGGAAGTTATAATAACATGAGATGGGCAACATTTAACGTAGGCTCCGTAAATAATAAATTTATAACTATAACAATTAATGGAACAATTAACTTTGGATCAAATATAATATTAAGTGGGGTTGAATTGTATGTCCAGGTCAGGGGAGCTAACTCAACTGGTTGGTTAGATGCCAACGTAGCTTACCCAGGCGTAGGGGATCCGGTTAACGATGGGGATGCAGCATTGGTTGTTGCAAACTCAAGCGCGACAAGTAAAAGAGTTACTTTTGGTTCTGTTGTTAGAACTGGGGATGTTTGGGTTAGAATTGGTATTCCGCAAGGCAGTAATAAACAGTTTAGTGGAATAACCTTGTCTTAAAAAACAGCTATGGCATTAACACCAGAAGAAAAAGCTGATATTCTATTTAAGAAGTCGTTAGGGAAAATTGCCACTAACACTTCGTTTAGCTTTTTTGAAGAATCAATAAATGGCCGGATTTCAGTTTATACCACTCAAATCTGGGCGCAAAGCGATCTAATCCCCCAAAATGCCCCTTCTCTGCTCCCAGGAGAAGTAAGTGGAGTTGTTCAATATTTTGAAGACCTTGCCTTAACAGAAATTGATGGTTCCCCCGGCTCTTATTATAATGCACAACTAAGAGATGCGATTCCTTTCAATTTTGGGGGTGGGTCTTATAATTATGTAGTTAAGGATGCTTTAGGGGAAGTTATCCCCTTCGGATTAAATGACTGGTTAATTGATAACGATGGTGGGACGTTAACTTTTTTTGGGGGCTGGCCAGCGAGTTATACAGAGCCTCCTTCCGTTACTTTTTACAAATACGTTGGCACCAAGGGGCTAGGTTCTGCAGGTTCAACAGGTCTTGCGGGATTTACAGGATTACAGGGTATTACGGGTATTCAAGGAATCGGGGCGACCGGAGTTTCGGAACCACTTACTGTCTTCGGGACAGAAATAGTTTCTGGCGTTTCGGAATTAGAATTTGATATTACAACTGGTTTTATTGTTTCTGGTATCTCTCCAACCCGCGCAAAAATTTCTCTAGATAGCCATTTTAAGACTATTCATGTTCCAGGGCAACCAAATATTGTTGCCAAGGGGGTTGATGAGTTAACAATTGCTCCTGCGAGTGGTAGTGGTTTAATTATCACAACCCACCCGACAGACCCAAAAACTATTACTCTTTCGGCAACAGGGATAGGTGGAACGGGTATTCAAGGGGTAACGGGTATCCAGGGAGGTACCGGAGTTCCTGGTATTACGGGTAGCCAGGGTAGTACTGGTATTCAAGGCATTCCTGGACTTTTCAATGGAAATATCATTTTAGCCTCTGGGATAAATGAAATAGTTGTGAGCCTCCCTCAATCTTATTCTGATCTAGCCTATTCGGCATCGACACAAATTGTTAACGAAACAAATCCCGACGCACTCTTTTATCTTAACATTATAAAAGAAAAATCCTTAGACCAATTTACGGTTGAGTTTAGTTCTAATATTGTCGGGTCTGGATACGTTTTAAGCTGGATAACCAAGGGATCTTTCTAAAAATTTATTAATAATCTTTTACTAAATTTAACTATTAAATGTAACGTTTTATCTTTTTAGGGTTACCTAAATTATAACGTATAACGTTTTGTGATTTTTAGATCTAATCTAAATCATTGATTTTGGAGAAAAACCTCAGGAACGAGTCTGGGGGAGTTTTTTTCTAAAAAAATTTTGAAAAAGCTCTACTCGGTAACACTTTTTGTTACGGGTTTTATTTGAGCAACAAAGAGGAGCAACAAATGGCTAAATTAATTGCAGCAAAAGGTATTTATAATGACGAGGGAGTTATCCAAAATCAATTCCAAAGCGGATCTTCCTTTACTGTCGGCGATACCACAACAACTTATCTTGAGGTAGATGGTTCTGAAGCGGTAGTCAAGCTTACAGATCTTACCCCACAGGTTTCTGGGATTACCTTTAATCTTACAGCTACGGATTACGTGGCATTCTACGATAAGGATGGTTTAAATAACGTAGTGACTATTAATTCCAGTGGTAACATTACTGCGGCTGGAACCATGACTATTGATACCATCAACGAATACACCAGTGATACTGGCGTAACGGTTGAAGGTGTTCGCTTTGAGAATAACGAAGCCTATATGGACACTATCAATGAGAAAACCGGCGGTGCTGGTGTTACCATCGATAGCGTTGTGTTGAAGGATGGCTTGGTCGAAGGCGTGTCCATCGTCCACACTTGGCCAGGCGTTGATCTTGGGCTGGATGTTGGTGGCAATGGCCAGGTGACGATTGATTACGACGGGTCTTCAATTGACGGCTACTTCAAGGCTGAGACCACCGTTGGCGACCATGCGGGCCCTATGGGGATTTACTCGCTGCCTGGAATTAACTCTGGGTTCACGATCAAGGGTTTGGCGACGATTTCGCAGCCCTTCATCACGCTGGTTAAGCAGGAAGTTAGTTTTACATCGGATAAGGACTCCGCTGGCACAGTCACCAAGGAATTTAAGCATTCTTACGACGGATCCAATCACGTTTTAGATATTATAGGCAGCGATAAGAATGGTGCTTATACTGTTGAATTTAAGTCTCCCTCAAATTTGACATTTGATCAAGATTTAAGCTCGACCTCAACATCAGCAGAATTTACGACTCTTTCTACCACTAACTTCTCCACAACTAACCTTACAGCTTCTGCTCTTACGGCTTCTGGGGTCACAACTGATCTTATTAGTGAGATGACAGCAGCTAATGGTGTTGTCATTGATGGGGTTACCTGCAAGGATAATACAGTAACCGCTACCAATTTTATTGGCGAGGTTAATGGAGTTTCGATCTCCGAAGGAACGGATAATTTTAATATAACTGGTGGGACTTCCGCCGTTATGAACTTCACCGTTGATGGCAACGGCGCAGATAGATCTGGTATCCTTAATTTCTCTGGCTCTGATTTCACTTGGAACATGCAAGGAAGTGCTGGGTGGTCCAATACAGACGCTCACTATTTCACGAGTCTTGCTAATGGAATGCAGATCCAGGGTGGTTATACTAACAGTTCCGCCCTTAGGTGGGAATCCGATTCGGCAGGACAAATTGTATTAACACATACTGACGCTACTAATAAATTAAATATCACTATTGGGTCAGATGTTAATGTCGATTTTATTGGAACTATGGATTTCACTTCCTCGGAAACCGGTGGAAGTATTGTTCTTGGTAATAGTACTCCAAAAACATTTACCTTTACTGATACAGTTAGTATTTCGGCAGCTACTAATATCACTGGTGCAACTACGATTTCTGAGACTTTTAATGTGACAGCGGCTTGTGACATTGACCAGAACCTTAGCCAAGCTAGTGAAGTTACTTTTGGTAAAGTAACTACGGACGAAATTAACGCCCCAGCCGCATCTAATATCACAGCAACTCTTAGTGATACTGCCGGAGCTTCCAGTTATGTTATAAAAGATAGTAGTGGTGTCTCTATATTTGATTATGATAGTGATGGCCGCGCACAATTCATTAACCCCGCCAGCAGTACAACTGTAGTTGATATCAACCCAGACACTGGAATGGGCGTTGGGATGAATATCACCATGTCCAATGGTGGAACAATTACAGGTCTTCCATTAACCCCAACTGCGGACTCCGAAGCAGCTTCAAAAGCCTATGTTGAGACATTCGCACAAGGGATGCATTGGAAAAATGCTTGTGAGACGGCAACTTCGGGCGCATTAACTGCTCCTGACTGGGCTGCCGCAGGCGCTGGAGTTGGAAAAACCCTAACTGGCCCTATTGGATTTGATAATACCCTTCAGGGATACACCTTAACAGTTGGCGACCGGGTTTTAATTAAAGACGGGGGGCCTAATGTTACAGACGCTGATATTGATAACGGTATTTATACAGTTACTCAATTAGCAAATGGTGTCGACGAGGCTATTATATTCACACGCGCAACTGACTGTGATGGGTCTCCAGAAGGTGAAGTCGAGGCTGGTGTGGCCACAATGGTTGCTGAGGGCGATCTTCAAGGACGGGGATATCTAATTACTACTACTGGAACAATTTCAGTAGATACCACTCCAATTTCTTGGACTCAATTCGCAGGTCCTGGTTCTTATTATGCTGGCGCCGGCCTGAACCTCTTCAAAGGGGATACCTTTGAAATTGTAACAGCTGCTGGTACGGGGATAGATTATAATATAGCAGAAAATGCTATTGAAATTCTCCTTGATCCTACTCCAGACCTTGCTTCAAATGAGGCTGGCGCGCTTTATATAACTAATGATGGTCTCGGTGTTGCCGTAGATAACGATTCTATCTCTGCCTCTGGTAATCAGCTTATCGCTAAGCTTGCTACTAATGGTGGTTTAAGAAAGAATTTGAATGGTGGCGGATTAACCACCTATTGGAAAAATAATAAGCAACAGCAATGCGGGACTACCATCTGTGCAGACGCAATTACGTTGGATATTGCTTATGGTACAACATTTGATAATGTTCCTGTATTTAAGTATAATATTAGATACGATAATGCAACTGCACCAGATAATATTATCACAAGCAATAGCTACGACGTAGGGACTTCGTCCGCTAGCATTGCTTTCTCGGCTAAGCCCGGAACCGACTATTATATCGATTGGGAAGCAATCGATCCAAATTTCGGTGACGGCGTTGTCTAAGCTTAAGTAGCTTAATATAAAATAAAAACCTTGGATTTTCCAAGGTTTTTATTTTGTCTATCTATAAATTCCTTTGTAATATTATTAATCGGTTTATTATGATTAAAGGAGTTATAATCATGGCATCAAAGAAGAAAAAGGGAAAGAAAACAAAAGAGAAGAAAATAAAGGCAGTTGAAGAAAACCCACAGGTTGAAGAAAAAGATTTAGAAACTCTTAGAAAACTTAACGAGGAGTTAGTAAATCAAAGGTTAACACACTCAAAGGTATGTGAGAACATCGCTGCGTTTAGAAAACGGGAGGGAGAGCTTCTTCTAAAAGTCTCAGAAAAGACAACGGAGTTACAAGAAACTTCAAATAAAATTGCTGAGAAGTACGTAAAGAACCCTAAAGAGTGGTCCCTTAATCTACAAACGGGGAAAATGTCTAAAACTTAAAGCCTCTATAAGCAATCTAATAAACCCCCGCTTTTAGTGGGGGTTATTTTTTAGAGGCCCTCAATAATCCATAATTAAATCCCACTAAAAAAGGATTTAAAATGTTATTTTTAGAAGTCGAGTTCCCTAAATATTATAAAATCTATCTTGATCTTGGGCATAAACTTTATGGTTGCCAAATCATCAAGAAAGGCTGGTTTTTAAGGTTTAGAATAAAGAGGGCAAAACATAAGTTAATTAAAACTTTTTTATTTCAGGGCGGCCACTTCTCTTACTAAATATTTTGTACCGTCAATAAAAACTATTCCATTTTCAATATTGATCTTATCCACAAAACCCCCCTCTTCAATTTCCCCTATAAAATTAATTCTTTTTCCTTCAAGAGAAGAGTCAATCGAGGAGTCGCTACCAAAGAAAAGAGTTACTGCTTTCCCCTTAGTTAGGTCTGCTAGCCTTATTGATCCAATTTCTCTTTCCGGGGAAGGATTAGATATTTTTTTAATCCGAGATTGGAATTTTATAGGTTCTTCTCGTTTTTTCTTAAATCCGAAGAAGCTTTCCTTATAAAGAGCAAAAGCTAACTTTTCTAGTTCTGAACTTAGTTTCATCGTTGGAATCCTTAAAAATACTTCGATTTATAAATTAACCTAGGATAAATAGATAATTTCAGGGAGTATTACTTTTAAAGGAGAAAAGTCGTGAAAAAGATTGGAATTTATACATACGCAGCTTTTATTCTTTTTCTTAGCCTGTTAGCATCCTTGGAACTAACTTTTTTATTAGGTATGCTTTTTGGGTACCAGCGAGGGGATGAAACTTCGTTCTTATTTAAGGTTTTCACAATAACCTTGGGAATTATAATATTTCAATTAGCAATTGCAATAAGCTCCGCTTTCCTAAAAGCTGAAAAGTTCCTTTGGGAAAACAAATTAAAAACTTATAAATTTTATAAACTAGACTCTCCAAGAATTTGTGTTTATTTATACGCTAGTACTTTTCACGTACATTTTATTGTTGAAAGAGGTAACTTTTTTAGTTTTCTTTTTGATGATGCAAAAATGTACCATAAGGCAAACCGATACTTTTTTAACGTGAACATAAAGCGGGCATTTTCTCATACTGGGAGAATAACAGAATTAAACCAAAAAGCGCTCTTAACGCACGAAAATCCCCAGCTACGAAAGTTTGTGAAAAGCCTTCGCTAAAGACTTTTTTGCTAAGGCCCTGATATACTTATTTTTATGGGTTAAAAGGGCGATAGGGGCGACTTCAACAACTTTGGGGTCGTGTTTTGTTCTTCTTATATTATTTGAAGTATCGAAAATAATATCTATCCAAGATTGTGTATAACTTTTATAAACTCTTTCCCATTTCAATTCACGCTCGTCTTCTGTTATTACCGCGATCTTAAAATCTTTAATTATAAGGTATTCGACTGCTGGGTGGTTCCAAACCTCGTAAAAAACACAATTTTCCCCAATTTTAGTTAACTCCTCCTGGATATGTTTATCTTCTTCGTTCTTGAGCTGTTTGAGAAGTTTTTGATATTCTTTTGCAGCTTCCGCTACTTTTGCGCGGAGTTTAATTAGTTTGTCTTTCATTTTTAACTTATACTCGGAATAAAGTATTTATTGTATCTTAATAATAGGATTATTCTGGAAGATCTTTAAGTAAAAACGAGTATGTTAAATTTATCAGTAGACCTAGAAAAATATATTAGGGAACGGCTTAACACTAACTTTAACATAGATGCTGAAGAATCTATATCTGCCATTAAATCCATCCTGTATCAGGTTGATTTAAAGCAACTACGGACTGATATAGTTAAATGGTTAACTTCTCTTATGCTACAGAAAGGGTTAAGTCTTCCAGAAATTTATAAAAGCGAAGGATTAAACAATAAAAATGTAATTGACATTTTCAAGCAAATAAATAAACTTTCTGAAGAGGAAATAAATAAAACACTAGCTAATTCCAAATCCTTTAAGGAGTTGGAAAAGTGGACGAGGCGGCTCTCCTTAATTCCCCTGCTTGAGAATCCGAATATTGAGAATCTCAAAGCCGCGATAGCCTATAATCCCTTCCGTTTTATTTATAAGGTTTTTCCCAACCGCGAAAAATATAGTAAGCTTCTTAAATTCCTCTATTCGAGCTTGGAGGCCCAAAGGTTTATTTTCCCATTAAGGCAAGCAGCAAACAAGGAGCGGGTTGAAGATATTGCGTTGTTTATGGCTCGGGCTATCGGGATTAATATAGAGGCAGCAAAAATTATAAAGATAGAGGACACCGAATTCTGGAAGGCACTATTTAAGAGCTATCTAAGAGATCTTAATATAAAGGGCTTATTAGAATTACTTAATTCGGACTTTGCTCCCCCGAATCTTTCAGAGTATCTCCCCACAATAATCACGTATAGCTCGGAGGATACTTTAGATTTTATTAAAGAAAATTTAAATCAACCACTCCCTCTTTTAGATAGCTATTTCCGGGATCCTGTTAATTTTATTATAGAGCAGGTTATTAAAAAAGAGACTTCTCCTCAAAGAGTAAGATCCTTTTTTCTTTCCCTTCCAGAGAAGGCGAAGGAAGAAGTAGTTAAAGAGTTAGGCCGCATATCTACCCAAGATATGAATTTAAAAGCAAAGCTTCTTATACGAGATCTTATTATTACCGCTATTAAGTGGGACCGAACTTTATTTGAGCTGCTTCCCCCTAGTGCCGTAATCGCCGCACTTCAACGCAATCCTGGTCATCTTTTACTAAATTTGTCGCCGGAGCAGATTGTAAGGGCGTTTAAAAATATTCTCTTAGACCCGGGGGAATTAAGAAAGATCTTAATAGCTCTTGTTAATGTTGGAAAAAAAAGGAGCGAAATTAAAAGAGGTAATAAGATAGGAAGTGTTATTAAAGGGCTTTTAAGGAGCAGTTTATCCCTAGAAGATTTAGGTTTTATTTTATTTTCTTCGAAGATTGTTTATAGGATAGGTGGCCTAACCCAAGAAGAGACTAAAAAACTCGCTGAAACTTTCCGCCTTTACACCAAAGAAAAGGACCTCCCAAAACAAATTTCCGAAGCATTAAATTACTTCAAAGGGGATGAAGGGGATGAATTACAGAAAGGGTTAATAAAAGAAATTTTGCGGTTAGAAAAACCCTCCAAAGCAGAGGAAACAGAAATTTTTCTAGATTTACAAGAAAGATTTCCGGGGTTAATCCCTGATCTAGTTAGAGAAAAAATATTATCATTTTCGGAAGAAGAATTAGAGGGGTATGCTGCGAAAACAGGAGACCCAAGGGTTAGAAATCTCCTGAAAGGCGACCCCAAATTTACAAAAGAGATTAAGTATAAAAAGAAAAATGTAAGGACTTTTAGGACTTATCGGCCTAGGGATGAATCAGTCCCAATGTACCTTTGGGGTAAATTCAACGCAGATATGGGGTATCCCTCTTGGATCGACCCAACCGGGCTACCCCCAAATTCAAAAATTCTTGGGTGGTACGATCTTAACGATCCTGATGGTACTTTCTTACCCCAACTTACAAATACTCTCTTAAATTCAGAATACTTATTAGAACTCCTAGAAAATTTAGAAAAGGGTAGGATTGAACTAGACTATAATTACACGGGGGAAGAACTCTCTGTCCTTGAAAATATAAGGGCATTAGAAGTGTTAGTAAAGAAAGACCCACACGCCCTTTATGTTATTTTTTATAAAGAAGATTTTGAGGATACCTCGGGAGATAAGATTTGGAGATCTGATATTTACTTAGGGGAAAAAGAGTTTGAAAAATTAATTGGAAATACTCCAGAAGACCAGATTAATAACCTTTTTGATGCTTTTAATTTACATCGGATAAAAACTATTTATCCCGGGTACCTTGGGTGGGTTGGAGGGGTTTGGAACCCTAAAGAAAAAATATTATATTTAACAGAAACCCAAGCTGATATTGCACAAAGAACCCAGGAACTTAATGATACCCATTACTTAAAACAAGAGATTCAAGACGAACAAAAGGACGAGCTAGCCCCTATTACACAAGCGCAAAAAGATATTGGAGAACTTCTATTATGGACTCCAAACAAAGAAGAAATTTTAGGCACCGGAACTAGTGGAAAAAACTTTATTATTATCTCAAATATTATTCATTTAGTGAAAAAAGAAGGCCCAAAAAACCTAAAGCAAGATTTTGAAAAATATTATGATTTAAGGGTTAAACTTATTAAATCCTTAAAAACTTGGGACGCAGAAGAAGCGGCGGAAGAGTTTATTAACCAATTTGAAGCTTTCAAAAAAGTATTAAAACTAACCAGGAAGTGGCTTGAAGAATTAAAGCAAAAGATTAAAAAAGATTTTAGAAAAGATATTAGAGACCATGTTAGACATGAAACGGGGATTGAACTAGAAGAGGGGGACCCCTTAATCTTTAATCCAGAAAACGGCAAGCTTATAAGAATGGTTACGAAATCAGGGATAGATTCCGAAAAGCTAAAAGATATATTTTCTCCGTGGGGAATAAAAACTAGGGCGATGGTTGAGCGTCTTACAAAAGATTGGCAACATCTCTTTATGGAGGAAGCATATAAAAGAGCAAAGGAGATGGGGGCGAAAGCATTTGGAGTAGTTTCCTCAAGGCATACAAAAACAAAACAGAAATCTGAAGGGTCTTCTTCAATTTACGAAAGAGCCTACGACAAGGCAGCAGAGGCCTTAATTAAAAGGCATAATTTGAAATATGACCGACCTTCCCCACAAAATAACTGGTTCTATATAATTTATATAGGTAAGGAGGAAGAAGAGTATATTTCAAAATTAAAGGATATTTCTAGTCGGCTTTATCCTGTTTGGGGATAAGCATGCCTAAGTTTAAAAATTTAAGAGTAGCACAAAATGGAAAAGCAGCTTAGATCGCAATACTTGAAAAATTATTCCTTAGGTAGCCTTTTTAAAATAGTACGAACATATGTATCAAGAGAAGATTATTCTCAGATAAAGCATGATATATATGGGGTTCTTAATACCCTTTCAAGGGGAAAAGCAAGTTTTCTTCTTTTTTCCCCACGAGCCCTTCCAAAAATTTCATCTTGTTTCCAGCTTTGGGAAGTTTCTTTTGATGACGCTTCTCGCCTAATTGAAACTTCTTTTTATCCAATTAATGTGGAAGACTTACCTCCTGATTTTGAATCCTTCTTTGCGGACTATACCTTACTAACACACGATTTTCCAGTTATTAGAAAAATCGCCCAACGATTTTTAATGGCTAAGAATTAATAATTTTACCGGGTTAAAGAGAAGATACTGGAAATTCCCCGACAGAATCTTTTTGTGGGGGTTTTCCAAGAGACTCAATATCGTTAAGCCTCTCTTGAATAGTTGGGATAAGATTTGTTAGAGGTTCCGGGTCTCCTTCTCTTCCTAGGTAGGGGGTGCATTGAACAAGATGTTCCCTAAAACGGTTCCCGAGAGCTTTAAGTTTTTTTTGTATCCCAGTTGTCCCAAAGGCAAGATTATCAACTAAAATAAAGAAAGGGGAGATTTGTTGGGGTGGGTTAAAATCACGAGCATAGATTGCGTCGAAATATTGATCCAACCCTGCTAATTCTAAAATCTTAGTTTGATATACTTTTTGTCCCGCCGTAAAAGAGTAAACCTGATATCCGAGGCTACGCAACTCTTGGAGAAAGGGTTTTGCACTAGGACGAACCCAAATATATCTTGTTATAGCGGTTTCAACTGCCTCTGGAATTTCTTCCTCTGGGATAGACCCAGACATCCGAATTGCATTTTCAAAGTACCCCCGATCCATCTCTTGTTTAAAAGAAACGTCGGGCCCAACTAATTCAATGCCTCGCCTCTCTGCTAAAGTTTTAGCAATTGGGGAATTGGGTCGGCTAGAGTTATATAATAAAGTTTCATCTATATCGACAAATATAGATGGTAACACCGAATTTTGAAGTTGGTTCGCTAAACGAATCAGGGCATTTGATAGCATATAAATTTCCTCTTTTAAAAAGAGGAAGGTATTTATAGTTTATTAGGTTCTAGTAGCCACCCATTTGACTTAAATCTTCAAATTTTGCTCTAATAGACTGGTCAACATTAAATATAATAGCGAAAAGAGCTGCCCTAACCCACATCCCATTTCTAGGTTGACGCCAAACTACGCTTCCAGGGAAATCGTCCCATTCGATTGGTAATTCATTAACGCGGGGTAGAGGATGCATAATAACACAATCTTCCCGAATTAAGTTTCGATATTCCCACCTTAGAAAATAATCCTCTTCGTTCCAGTTTAACGCAGAAGCTCCTAGATTATCCTTGTACTCTTTTTGATTTCTAGTGATATAAATCGTATCGAGTTTTTTACCCTGATCCTTTAAGGCTTCCTTAACGTTGGAATAGTCATAGATTTTAAGGTTATGATTTTTCTCAATATATTCTCTAAGATTATTCTCTATTTGCATAGTGTCCGGAGAAATAAGAACAAACTCTATCCCCTCAAATTTAGTTAAGAGATAAATAAGGGAGCGGGCTGCTCTATTTCTCTTTAAGTCGCTAATGATAGCAATCCTTTTTCCGTCAATGCCTCCCGTATCCTTAAAACTATATCTTAAGGTATAGATATCAAGAAGGCTTTGAGTAACGTGTTGACTACTACCACTCCCACCACTAATAATGGGAACGGGGCGCTTAGAATTTGAAGTTGCCCATGCGGCGTGCATTGGAAAGCTATCATCTTTGTGTCTTGTAACAACTGCATGGAAATAGCTACTTAAAGTTCGGATTGAATCTTCAACTGTTTCTCCCTTAGCAAAAGAAGATGTATTGAGGTCTTGGACAACTCTAGTAGTCATCCCAAGGACATCTTCTGCGGCGGCGAAGCTTTCAACGGTGCGAGTTGAAGGCTGAGCAAAAAGGTTAAGAGCTCGTTTTCCAAAGAGAGAATATCTTAAAAAAGCTGGTTGAAATTTATCTAACCGACGAATTGCTGTTGCTGTTTGGTAGATTGTTTCAAGATCTTCCCGATTAAATTGTTGGCTGAGCAATACATGAAAAATGCGCCCGTCTTTGAAAAGATATTTTTTCCGGGCGCTTCTTGAATGCTCTACTTTTTTAAATTCTTCCCACGAAATCATAGATGTCTCCTAGGTAAATCTATTTAGTATTTTTTATACCCTAACTCTTCCGCGATTGATTTTAAAATTGCCCCTAATTTTCTTTTATGATGGGGTCTAAAGGATCCTAGCTGTTCGAGTGTTTCCTCTAATTCCTTGAATTTTTTATTAATAAGCCTATGAAATTTTTTAGGAAGAAGTTTTTTGAGTTTCTCCTTTTTTCCGGAAAAGATTTTTTCGAAAGCGGAAGACTCTTCTACCGTTATGGGCCTACTTTCCGGTTTTTGTAACTCTTCTATCTCAAGATGAATTAAGGTTTTCTGTTTAGGGTCTTCAGCGTCCTTTAATTTATCCTCTAATACTTTTAACTCGTCTTCTTTGTCTTTTAACTTATCCACTTTCTCTCTCAAGGGGTTTAAGCTTCTTTTGGTAGCTTCCTCCATTGTTCTATTTTTGTGATACCCTTTCCTGGCTTCTTTTGTATTTATGAAAGTTAAAAAGCTGTCTAGGAAAACCTCAACTTTTTTCTCTGTATTAAACCATTCCCTAATTTTTTTTGTTCTAAAATCAGCCAGGTCTGCTAAATTTCCGGCCTGTTCCGGAGATCTTATTATCATTTCTAAAAGAGATGGCAAATTAAGCCCTGCCATTTCCAGTTCTTGTTTTGGTAGGCTAATGGCTTCTCTAGGGTTTTTTTTAACGGCCGTTTTTAATAATGCTTTTTTAAGGTCTTCAGGGATCTCTTTTAATTTATCTAAAATCAAGGAAATTAAAGCCGGAGTTTTTTTAATAGCTTTAATTAAGATATATGGTCTTTTAAGAATAAAATCTTTAAGTTTTGGGTCTTCTACGGAATCTCCTATAAAAGCAAAAGGGCTATCATAAAAGCTAAACATTAGTATTGGGGGGGCATATTTAAATCTATTAGGCAGATCATCAAAGTACAGGATTTTATTTTCTAACAAATCTAAAACTTGTTCTACCGTAGTGCCTTTTAGGATTTGTTGAATTTGGTCTTTCCCTAAACATAGATACTTTAATTTTTTTATACGTTCTTTAATTAATTTATAGGATATTTGGTCAGAGGGTAACGAGAAAATAAAACGCGGGTCTTGTTCTATTAATTTTTTAATAAGCCTTACGTCCTTTTTCTCATCAGGAATTTTGTAAAAAACCCAGGGAGAGACAATCGAGGAGTTTGCCTTTTCTAAACTTTTCCATAAGACTTTTTGAAACCGTTCAGCATATTTAGAAATTAATTCTGGGCTTAGATTTTCAAAGCTATCTAAATCCCCTCCTTCTTCTTCCGTTCCTTTTTCTAATGCTTCAAAGATAAGATTTTCATCTTCGTAATAATCAGCGAAGAGTATAGCAGCAAGGGGGTAAATATCGAAAAAGGGTTTAATTATTTCGGAATCGATCTCTTTAATTTTAGCTTCTTTTAGATTGTGGGCCAAATCTCCTAAGTCGTATTTAATATCTTCTAGTTGTCGTTGAAGACTGGAAAGCTTTGAAACGATTAAGTTCCGCTGCTTATAGGAAAGGAGCCAGCGCTCTTTTTTTATTTTCTCGAGTTTTTCTATTTCTTCGCTTATTTCCTTAATTTGAGCAGTTACCTCTTTTAAGGCAACTTCAAGGGCTTTTGTAAGCTCTTCCTCTTGTAACAGCGGAAGCATGTCTGGTAACTCTGTCTTAAGTCCAATCTTAAATTTTTTTGTTTTTATGAAATCCCTTAAAATATCAGCATATTTTAGGGGAACGGCATTAGCCTTCCCCTTTAGTTCGTTAATCTCCCCTTTATTTGTGATAGTTAAAGTCGCTTTCCCGCTTTCTTTATTTTCCTTTGATAATTCTCGCAGCGAATAAAATTTATAACCATCAGCCAGAAGGTAATCGTATGAACCGACACAATGGCCCATCAATTTTCCTTCTTCTGCTAAGTCATTTGGGGTAGTGAGTTCTACAAAATAATATTTTTTTCCATTTTTGAGGACAGGAGGAAAATCCCTATCAATTTTTTCTGAAGAAGGGGTTAAGGTTTTAGCTTTTAGCTTCTTTATTTTTTGATGCCACTGCCGCTGTTCTTTTGCTGCCTGGTCCCAGGTATAGTCAAAAAGGTTAATTTTTCTTTGGCTATAGTTTGGGTGTTGGACCACCCAATCGTAGATATTTTCCGCAATCCTTTTATTTTCTTCTCTTAGAAAATTCTTCTCTGTCTGTACCCTTATGCCAAGTTGTTGTACAAACCACCTAATCATATTTTGATTTGTATAATTAGGGGGAAAAGTATCCTGCAAAAAACGAGCAAATTGATTTTTTTCTTCTAAACTTAACGAAACTTTATAACCTTTTGTTACAGTTTTCGGTAAAAATTGATTAATATATTTTTTTAATAGTCTTAGGTTATCTGGCATTTTTATATTACCCTGTAAACAGTCCCCTTATTTAAAAAGACAAATGGATTATACCGGGATTTTGTAATATAAAGATAAAATACAATAGGAGATAGCAATTATATGGAAGACTTGAAAATTTTGCCCAAGCCTTATTCGTGGAATCATTGTATGCTAGAAATGGCTTTTACAATTCGAAAGATGAGTAAAGACCCCCGAACAAAAATTGGCGCTGTTATTGTAAGCCCCGATAGGTCCTCTATTTCTTTTGGATATAATGGTTTTCCAAAAAAGGTTCCTGATTATGAAAAATGGTGGAACAACCCAGACCACCCAGAAGAAGATTTTACAAAATACGAACTAGTTATCCATGCTGAGATAAATGCAATTACACAAGCTAGACAAACAGTTAAAGATTGGTCCCTTTATTTAACTGTTTCCCCTTGCCTTGCCTGTGCCAAAAGAATTGTAAGCGAAGAAATTGCTGCTGTTTATTATTGTTATAAACAAGATGGCATAGTGATGGACGTTCAATTTGAAAAAGTCAAAAAATTATTCGAAATTACTGGAATTAAATTTGAACAAATTCCCGAGGGTGAGTTAAACTTACCATAGGTACTTTTAATTAAAGGAGAAAAAAATGAAGATAAGACTACTAACCTTATTAGTTGTTCTTCTACTGCTTAGCTGTGCTTCACCATTTGTTGAGATGTCAACAGATATCGGCTATTCCTTAGAAGACTTACACGCATCCCCACCACAAACCCCTTACGCAAGGGTTTACCAAGCATTATACGAGACTTTACAATGGTATACTTATCCCTCCAAAGATGGAAACGGAGGAGTTTCTGAATACCCTGCAGTCGTACATGAAACAGATTGGCCAGAACGGCAATTCCGCAGAATGTATGTGCATTCTCGGATTAATGCAGATGCGGATACCAAAACTAGAATAGAAATCGTTGGGATGGTAATTCAGGATAAATATAACGAGATAACCCCAATGATTTATGTTTGGCATCAAATGGAACCCGTAACTTTAAGCGAAGCCCGCCCTGCTGCAGGACCTTCTCTTTTAGGGTCTGCAAATAATAGTGCAAGATGGGTCAACATTGCCCGTAACGAAAGAATGGAAGCACGCCTCTTAAATGTTGTTTACCAAAGGTTAGAAGGTGGAAACCAATTTAGTGGGAGATTTGGACTTGATTCGAGGCCTTGGGTAGAGTGGGTCCCCGAAGAAGAGCCAGTTCCCGACGCTTTTCTTCCTGAAACAGAAGGAAATGTCGAAGAAGAGGAGTAAATTTTAATATAAAACTAATAGGAGCTCTAGAGATGAAAAACCCCTTTTTAGTCCTACTGATTTCAATTTTATTTTTAGGTTGTGTTACTGAAAAACCTCGCTTTTACCAGGGGCCCGAAAATCCTGCACCTCCCCAAATTTTTCCAGGCGAAGGGTATCGCCAGTCTTATAACCCTAACGTGGATGCTTATTTCTTAGCCCTTAGAGGGTGTGATTCAAACGGGGCTTCGGTTGAAGGTCCTCGAGATTTTCCAAGCGTACCACTAAGAACCCTTGAAAGGGAACACTTTTATGATCCTAGTAACCCTCCTGATGATGCCCAAGATTTAGGTCCTTTCTTTCTTGGAAATGGAGAATACTGGAATGGGGAACATTGGGTATACCCTAGGTACCCAAGAAGATTCGCTTATCCTTATCTCCCTTGGTTTAGAAGGCCTCCTGCTCCTGCCCCTGTCCCAGAAGAAACTGAAGGACGTCCAGCCGGGTCTAGCTTTAATGGGGGCCCGGTTCATCAGGAACAGGGATTCCAGGATAACAATGGCTCAACGGGGATTCCTGGGCAAGAGCATCATAATACGCATAGATAAAAGATAGATTACTTTACAAAATACGTTTCTTTTAAATATATTCCATTACTAAAATAGAATATATGAAGAATTATTCTTGTAGTTCAAAAGGATGAAGAAGTGAAGAAATCTATAGAAATTCCCAAAAAAGCACTTAGGCGGTTAAAAAAATTACAAGCAGAAGCGACTAATGCAAGGGTTAACCATTCGCTTGTCATTGAAGAAAATAACAAAAGAGCAGACAAAGCGATGAAATCTGTATTACAGGCCGAACTAGATTTTCATAGCTTTGCGGAACAGCTAAGTAAAAGGTTACTTAAAGAAGATCTTCTTAATCAATATAATTGGCACCTTGACCCAGAAAGTGGGAAAATTATTAATCTCGGTTCAGCCCCTAAACCGGGAGATAAGTAATGCCTATTTACATCGCTGGATACGGTATACAATCTAAGGATGCTAGCGAAGCTTTAGTCCTACGAAGGTTAGATAGCGGGGCTACAATGAGAAGCTATCTAACTATAACAGCAGACTCCATCGTTTTTAACGATGAAAGTATTGATGTTGATTTCATGGTAGAGTCCGATAATGTTCAAGATTGTTTTAAGGTGGATGCGGGGCAAGATTCGGTTAATGTTAACGGCCGATTTGCATACCCATACGATGCCACCGTAACTCTTTCAACGGGGAAAAATAATAACTTAAACCCTACTGGGTGGAGCCGGGCTACTAAAATTTTAGTAACAGGGCCTGCTGGAGATTGTTCAATTACGGGGCTAGCAGGGGGGACTAAAAATAGGGTAGCAATATTACAAATAGATCCAGAATTTGGGAAAATACTTACAATATCCCCAAACAGTTCAGATTCTAGCACAATAAACCAGTTTCAATTTTCAGCTTCCCTTTCATTAACCCTATCAGCTGGGGATCTAGTAGCCTTTATTTACTCTGACAGCGATAGTAAATGGCACCTTCTCTCTTATATAAATACTGGTGGAAGTCAGGGAGAAACAGGAATTCAAGGCCCAGCAGGGGCTCAGGGAGAAACTGGGATTCAGGGGTTAGGAGAAACTGGGCTTCAAGGGATTCAGGGGGAAACAGGAATTCAGGGGGAAACAGGAATTCAGGGGGTAAAGGGCCGGGGGGAAACTGGGTTACAGGGGATTCAGGGGGAAACTGGGCTTCTCGGCGCTCAGGGCGAAACAGGAATTCAAGGGCTAGGAGAAACGGGTCTTTTAGGAAATACAGGACTTCAGGGAATAGGACAAACTGGAATCCAAGGATTTACTGGAACTCAAGGAAGCATTTCTACCGATATTTTAATTAACAGGGCAAGACAGAATATTCTAACTCTTTCCCCTACCCCGGGTGCTTGGGTTATTGATTTAGCAACATACTCTGTCCAAAAAGCAACGGTATCCGGGGACTATTCCGTTTCCGTTTCGAATATTCCCTCAAGTTCTGCGACCTATACAATTTTAATGTATAATAGTTCAGCAGGGAATATTGATATAACTTTCCCTTCTTCCTGGATTTGGTTAAATACATTAGACACGCCTACGGTATTATCAGCAGAAACAAATGGGATATTATCATTACAAAACTTCGGCTCGGATATTATTGCAGCATGGAGGGAGGAATCTTAAATGCCTTTTGGATTAAGACCCATTGATATCGTAGTCCTTGTGGAACCTACACCTCCTCCTGATCCGTTTGTTGAGGGCCTAGTTAATTTAATAACGGCAACGGATATTATACCTTCGGGAAATGTTTTTGCTAATCTTCCGCGCTTGACAAATATTCACTCGGCGGAAATTCCAGAAATTGCAATATCTTTAGCAGGTGGTGGCGGGCAGCCATTCCATAACCTTCCCCATAATACTAACAGTCATCCAGATGGTATGGAGCCGATTGGAATTTCTTTATCTTTAGATTATACTATACCATATATATCACCATAGGAGAATATAATATATGGCACTTACTTGTACTGAACGAGCTATTACCCTTGGTTGGGAGTTATCAGATGTTTATAATGATTTATTCTCTTCTGGGATAAATACTTTAACAAATTGGGAAGTTGGAACAGACTTTGGAAATGGGTATGGAGGGATTATCCAATCAACTGATGGAAAAAGGGAAGCTTTAATAATATTAGAAGATGCAGGCACCTCCTACAATTTACATGGATATTCTCAATGGGGGTCTTCTACGCCACAAAATTTAATTAACGCCGTTTTTTCTTCCCTTATCTACAACCGGGCCGACAGGTCTAGTATTAACTTAGCATTAAATATGTTTAACGGGACCTCGGGGACCCAAAAATCAATTGTTATGTTTAATCCTTCTACGCTTTCGGGTGCTTTTGAAAACGGAGAAACTATTACAATCGCAACAACGGGGGGCGATACTACGGGCACCTTGGTACATTGGGATTATGTCGGCGGTCTTATGGTTTTAGAGGATGTTACAAGAAGTGGGGGTCTTCCAGCTGTAGGCTCTAGCTGGAGCACCAAAGCAATTACGGGAGAAGATAGTGGAGCCACCGCAAATACTGCAACTTCTAACTATATGCCAACTACGGGGGCTCATTGTCTTCCTCCTGATCATGCTTATATTTCTATTTCTACTGGATCTGCCCCAACCGCTGGCCAAACTCTTACTGGTGGAACAACAGGAGCCTCTGTTATTGCAGGAACAGGAACTCCTTATGATACTACTTCTGGAAAATTAACATTAGCCACGGTAAAAGGGAATTTCCTTCGGGGAGAAACTGTTAGTTGGGACGGGGGGACTGGAGTGGTAGACAAGATGGTTCCAGTTTGGGATATAGGATTATCGAGTTTATATTCAACACTTAGTAAAACTACGGCAGTGGATGATTCTTCCCCCATTCTTCTTTTCGAGGACACGGATAGGTTATGTATACTTATTCCCCAAACTGCTACAACATACATTATGATTCTTTTCGGAGCCTGGATCGCAGATTTATATGGGGGAACACAAGAATTAGTTTTATATCAGAGCGTAACAACAAGTACACATGTGTTTGCTAGAAGTGGTTCTTATCAAACCTATGGAATTGCATTTCCAATGAATGGAGAACTTTATTCTTGCATCAACACCTCTATTCCTAATGCGTACGATCAATTCAGAGTTGGAGGAACTCTTACTCCAGGATACGGTTATTTGACCACTGATCCTTATCTGGGATCTTACGTAGGTGCCTTAGAACAAGCAGGGTCTAGCTGGTTAGCAGCAACTCCGGTTACTCTTCGAAATTATGGTAGTTGGACTTGTACTGGAATTGATTTGGATAGTCAAATTTTACTTGGGATTTGCCGTGGTTTAGCATATTTGAATACCTCGGACTCCTTTAAAACTATTGCTAGTGATGCGGGTGGAAATAGAAGGTGGCTAAAAATTGACAATCGAATGAGTATTGAATTCACTAATGGATCCATTACCCCATAAAAATAAATTGCTGTAATGTAGTATAAACTACATAGGGTTTCAAGATTGTTATAAGGAGGATGAAAATGAACCCGATCCCTATTAACTGTGTATGTGGTAAAAGATTTAAGGTAAGCCCAGAGTTAAGAGGGAAAATTACAAGATGCCCACGATGTGGGAGAAAACATATAATCCCAGAAATTTATCGGGATATCCCAGAAAAAATAAGCACGGAAATTACGAATAAGGATTGGTTATTACTGGGATTTACAGATGTTGCAAGGGTTTCGCTATTTAGTTTTTTCCTCGCTGCTCTTACCTTTGTAGCCCACACAGCCTTGAAAGTTCTAGAGATTAACCTAGGACAGGATCTAATCCTCCTCGGGCTTACCTTTCTTTTTCTTTCCATAACTTTTGTTTTAGGAGTAGGTACGCTTAGATGGAAACAAAACCGAAGCTGGGTTCTTATTTGGGCAATAATCGTATCGTTACTTTTAACCCCCATAATAGCTTTGGAAACAATTTATACTTATAACGAACAAGAAAAAACCCAGGAGGTTGAAGAAATAGAAGAGATTATTCCTCTTGATTTAACAGAAGATACTGAGGAAGACTTCTAACTTTTATGGATCTTCTTGGCTAAGGACCTTATAACAGAATTTTTATCCGTTAAATATTTTTTAAAACCCTCGGGATTAATTTCCTGGGGGTTTTCTCTTTTCATCCCAATATGAAGCTGTGAAAGAAAGGTATAGGTGAAATTTACTTGATTACCAGCCGTAACTGTTGGACGAGGATTTCCATAAAGGGAATTTCCGGTTATAGTAATCCCATTCATTAAAGAACCAAGATTTCCGTTATAATCCAAGACTGCAACATAGTCATATTCATCAACTAAGGACTTTTGAATAGATTCATGTAATTCACCATATTTATAAATAGTAATATCTTCCATTTCGTATTTAGAGGCTAATTTATATTTAATAATAAAGTGGAGAAGGTTTTTATAAACCTCTTTTTCGTTAAACTCTTTAATAGAGAAATATTCTGTGATGTTTTCCTCACCCCTAATTAATTTTATTTTAAGCATTTTTTGTTTACCTCTCTTTTTATATTACGAGGAGTTGTAAAATAAAAAAGGAAATTTTTCTTCAAGGAGATCTCAACATGACTACTGTAGGAATTATCGGAGCAGGCTATTGGGGCCCAAACCTCATTCGGAATTTTAATCAACTTTCAACCATTAAATATGTTGCGGACCTAAATGATACCGCCCTCGGAAAGATTAATGCAACATATCCAAAGATTAAGACAACTAAGGATTATAATGATATCCTAAACGACCCAGAAATTACCGCAGTAATTATCGCAACGCCCGAATATACGCATTATGAAATTGGGATGAAGTTTCTTAACGCTGGGAAACATTGCTTCATTGAGAAACCTATTACCCTTGATTCAAAGGAAGCTGAAGAATTAGCAAAACTAGCAAAAGAAAAAAATCTAGTTTTAATGACAGGGCATACCTTCCTATATAATGAAGCAGTAAGATATGCTAAAGAACTTATCGATTCAGGGGAACTAGGGGATATCCTTTATATTCGGGCCAATCGCCTATCCCTCGGCCTCTTTAGAGAGCATGCTAACGTCCTTTATGATCTCGGGCCACACGACATCTCAATTATTCTTTATTGGCTAGGGGCTCTTCCATCTAGAGTTGCCGGGACGGGGGGTGCCCATATCACCCCAGGAATGACAGACGTGGCTTCCTTTACCCTAGATTTTGAAGACTTAAATGTTCAAGCTTTTGTTCAAAATTCTTGGATTGACCCCAATAAGGTAAGGGATACGGTAATTGTGGGAACCAAGAAAATGCTTGTTTACGACGATATGGAACCAAATGAAAAGATTCGCATCTACGATAAGAAGGTAGAAGCTCCCCCTCACGCAGATACCTTTGCAGAGTGGCAGTATTCATATCACTACGGAGATATCCTAATCCCAAAAATAAATCTCAAAGAACCCTTGCGAACAGAAGCACAACATTTTCTTGATTGTATTAAAAATGGAGAAAAACCGCTCTCTGATGGAATAAATGGCTATAATGTAGTAAAAATTATTGAAGCTATTAACAAGTCGATTGACGATAATGGGAGTTTTATCTCTCTCTAGAAGGATTGAAAATGCCTCTTGTTTGCCGAAAATCCCGTCAAATCTTTGATTCAAAGTATCTTCGGCGGGATCATAAAGACCGTTATATGTGCCCCATTTTTAAACATTACGGGGAAGAGTTAATTGAAATAGACGATCTACTTATTGATCCAATTTTTAGTCTGTGGAAAAAAGAAATTAATACCCTTTTTTGTTGTGCGGGGCATCTTTATGATTCAAGCGAAGATTCATACGTAATGGTTGGGAATGACCAACTTTACTCGATAAAGGCCGATGATGAAAAGGAAGAAGACCCATTCGAAAATTACTTTATAATTGAAAAGTATAGAAAAATTTACGAAATAGCAAAGCGATTAATCGATACAAAGTATAGTAGCGTTTTAAGATACGATCCTGTTACGTACGACCGAGCTACTTTCGAATTTAATTCTACAAGAATTCAATTTTCTGTAAGGCAACAAAAAGGGGTGCCTTTATTCGAAGCCCAGAAAAATTTAGTTAATTTTTGTTATGATTTAGCAAATAGCAAAATACCGGAGCCTGATTGCAAAAGATCTACTTTCCCTTGGAAAAAATTTAACCCTTCTCAGTATTTTGAAGATATTCAAACAGCAGCCCTTTCGGGGGAATGCCGAAAAACCTGCCGGGGGACAGTTCTTTTAACTCCCGGACTAGAGAAGCTATCAACTGGAACAATTAAAAATTGCCCGGCCTGTTTTCCAGAATGCCTTAAGAAAAAAGATTTTAGTTGTACCTCAAAACATGCCGAAATAGACGCAATAGAAAAAGGGTCCTGTAATCCAAACAATAGTCTTCCAGAAGGGGCTCATGGCAAGGGTTGTTATGAGATAAAATTTAAGTATAATCCAGATGGCGATCCCAAGGTAGTTCCAAATAACGGGATACCAGAAGGATCAATAATGATGCATCTCAAATTTGATAATATGGGGAACCCAAAAGCTTCCGGGGAGAAATATTGTTCATCCTGTGTCCCTGTAATGAAAGCAAATAATATACGATATCTTGTTCTATATCATGAATGGGGTTGGGCATTCTATGATTTAGAGCACCTAGAAGAAACAAACTTAAAGGCGAGGTAAGAAATTATGGAATCTGGGGCTTTTTTATGGATTCTTACCCACCAGGCAACTTCTTTTATAGGGATTGTCCTAAAAAGAAGTATTTTTGAAGTTTCGTTGTTTGGTATGCGTACCGATATGGAAGTTATTGCATCAGAACCCCACGAAGTAGTCCTTTCAGAAAACTGGTTATTTTTCCACCAACCAATTTCTTTTATAAACCTAAAAAAGAGAAAAGATTTTCACCTTTTTTATGAAATTGGAAACGACTTGAAAAATCTTACCCACAAAGAAGTTGGGATTCGGAAATTTGTACAGTGGGTTCAAAAATGTAAAAAATTAGATTATAATCTTACGGGGTAGTGAAATTTATGAAAATAATCTTCCTTGATATCGATGGGGTCTTAAATGCCCACGAGAAACTTGATCCCAACGTGATGAGCGGACAAATAAACAAAGATAAGGTAAAACTTTTAAACCAAATATTAGAAGCAACAGGGGCTAAGTTAATCTTATCCTCAGCCTGGAGATATTTAGTTCATAGAGGAGAAATGACTCTCCAGGGACTTGATTGGCTTTTACGATCACATGGGATTTTTCAAGATCGAATTATAGGGATAACAAAACCAGATACAATGTTTCCCACCCCAGATGGAAAAATATTTCCAAAAGAAAATGAAAGAGGAGAGCAAATTAGTGCCTGGCTTCAAGAAAACCCAGGATATATCAAATATGTTGTAATAGATGATCTAGATTTAGGGATTTCAGAAGCGAAACATCCATTCATTCTTGTAGACGGGACTGTTGGGCTAACAGAACAAAATGCACAAAAAGCAATTAAGTTATTAAGATGAGACCTGGAAGATTAGTTGAAGTTAGGCGACTTATAACAAGGTGGGAAGGTGCCCCTCCAGAAATATTCGATTCCCCCTATTTTGAAAAAACGGAGGACCCCCATAACTTAATTGAAGTATTAACAGGCATATTTATTGATAAGACAACCGGTTCCGTCGCGCTTCTTTCACCTCCTAAACCCGATGAAAAAGTGGTCTGGGCGTCTTTTCTAAAAAAAATTCCTATCGTAACCCATTTCCGTATTGTTAACGTACGAGAGATATCTTTTAAGGAACTCTGCGAAGAACCAGAATTAAAGCGATATCGCGATATGGCTAATGACCCTAGCACATTAACATTAGGGGAACGAGCAATTCGAAGTTTTGTGAAATGGTTTTTGTCCCATGGAAAACAAGCTAGCTTTTGAAAAAATGAGTAAAAATAATGGGTGAGAAGCTTGTTTTCACAGAAGATTTTCCGGGTCAGTGGTTCAACGGTAGAACGGTTGTTTCATACGCAGCAGGTTGCGGGTTCAATTCCCGCCTGACCCATTAACTTTTTTATAACCATGATTAGGAGAATGAAATGCCAACTGTTAATGAAAGATGCATTAAAGAACTTGAATTAGCTGGATTTTTTAATAAGGATTCCGATTACGAGGGAGGAATTGGGGAATCAGTTAAAGAGTTATTAGAAGTTTTCGCAAAACAGGGGCACTCCGGGTTTTCAGCAAATAGAACGGCAGATATATTTCACCAGTTGATTAAAGGAGGGACGATTCTTCCTTTAAAAGGAACACCCGACGAGTGGATGGAACCAATGGACGGGGTATACCAAAATAAAAGGAACTTTTCAGTGTTTGCCGAGTCTGATACAGGAAAGAATGCTTTCCTCTCTGGAGGAAAGATTTTTATTGATAAAAATGGAGTGACTTACACCGGTAACAAAAGCCGCGTCCCTATAAAGTTCCCTTGTTACCCAAAACCTATTCTTGTGCATGATAATCTTTTAGGAAAAATTAAAGCCTTTTTTAGAAACCTTAAAAATTGCTTCCATACCAAGGTAACTTAAATATGGGCGATTATTTGTTTTTATAAACCAAAATCTTTTCCTTGAAATTCTTCTGAAAGATCTGTGGATAAATAACCGAGATCTCTTCTTCCAGTTTCAAGGCATTAAAATTCTTCTTAAAATCATCGTAAATTGGGCAATCCTTAATATTTGATAAGGCAAGGATTAGGTATCCTCCTTTTTTCAATTTTTTGGTAGCCTGATTTACTACTCTTAAGAGAAACTTCTCAAACCAATCCTCGTAGTTTGAATATAGTTTAGTAGATTGATTTGCGTCGTTAGAATAAAACTCTTTATCATAATAAGGAGGGCTTGTAATTATTAAGTCTACGGGCTCTTCCGGGATATAATCTAAAGCATTCCTTTCTCTAATAATAGTTTCGGCGTCCGTTAAGTTGTTCTCTTTTAACCAAGAAGCTAGAGATTCTAGCCCTTTAACCGATTTTTTAGAAACATCTATACCAATATATTTCTTGCACTTTTCGGAACATGCCGCACCTGCGAGCCTGCCGCCAAACCCTGCTGAAAAATCATAAATAATCGAATCTTTTTCTCCATATTTGTCAACTAAAAGTTTAGCGATCCCAGAATTAAAATTAGTAGGGGTTTTACATCCAATTTTTAAACCTCTTCTCATGGATTCATCAGAAACAATAGCTGCGTATTTTAATCTCGATTCTATTAATTTTTCTAGGTTTTCGTCCTCTTCCCAAAATTCTAAAGGTGCTTTATTCCCCTTGGAAGAGCATTCCCAAAAGTGTGGCATAAAAAATTGGAATAAATCCTGATTAATTGTAGGGGCTGGAATTTCATTCGACCCTGGTAATTTAAGGTTTTTAATATCCTTTATTGTTTGGAGGAATAGTTTTTCATTATATCTATTATAGGGAAATCCCGACACCCTATAATAAGAAACGATTTTCTCAATAAACTTTATTTTCTCTTTTTCGTTTAAATTTTTGTAATTAGTTTGATGCCGTTCTGTTCTCTGAAGCACCTCTTTTATGTTTGTCCCCTTAGCCGGTTTTTTATACTTTGTATTAGTAGGTTTTGGAACTTTCCTAGAAGCTTTGATTTTCTCTCTCACCCAATCTAGCTCCATAACATTTTCCACCCCGTATTTTTCTTTAATCGCGTTAACTACCCGTTGCTTTCCTTCTTCTGTTAACATCGGGTTTTTTACTCCATATTTCTTTTTGCAAGTTGCTTCTATTTTTTCCTGCCGTTTTTCATAAAATTCTTTATCCCGAGCCCGGAAAAGTTCTCGAATGTCGTCTCGCTGGCCAGTAAATTCTACCCCAAATAATTCTTTATTTGTTTTCTTTCTTATTTCTAATGCCTTATCCCGAGATAGTTTAATTTCTGGGAATTGTCCCTTAACTTCCTCAACCGACTTCCCATGAATTGAAAAATGGTTTTTAGATAAGGTTTTATATCTATTAAAATGTTTGGGGCAATAGGGACATATCACATAATCCATGCCTTCTTCTGCCGACGGGGCATAGAAATCCTCTTGCAAAATCATATCTTTTAATCGTTTTTTAAATAACCAACGAGTTGGTAATTTTAAGTTTTCAAGGTAAGTTTTTATTTCTTGGCAAGTTGAGAAATGTTTTGAAAAGTCTTCCTTTGTTTTGAAAGCCCTCTTACAGACACATTTATACATAGTAATCCGGAAGTTTTTGAAAAGGAGAAGAGATAAGGCCCGATAACAGAAAAAATTACTAATTAGTTAGTTTAATCCAGATCTAAAACTCGCGTAGTTTCTGGGAGAAATGATCCCACCTTTATTAAATGGGCCCAGATGAGCAGAAATTCCGATACCGAAGCGGCGCTGCTGTAACCCTCTCATCAACTTAATTGAATTTTTATGGTCTTCGGTCCCTTTGGTAAACTTCTCCCAAATTGTGCTGGAGGAGCTTTCATACGAACTTGATTTATCGTTCAAATCTAAAGATATCCCTCCAATAGAGTAAGAGAATTGGTCAGCAATCCAATTAATAGCTCTCGCTTGGAGTGCGTGAGAGGCTGCTCCAATAGTTGCTAGAGCCCAGAGTTTCCTTGGGAGATTACAGATATCATAATTCTCAAGTGGTGGGGTCATATTAATAAATTCAATTGCCATCTCAAGGTACTCGAGGAGTTCTTCATCTTCCCAAATAAATCCAAAGATCTCGGTAAACCCTTGAATTTGATTCTCAGAAGCAGGAGGGGCAAATCTATAATTTCTATCAGGGTTATTGTCTCTTAAAACATGCCTTAACCTAATTAAAAGTCTTTGGGCTGTTTCACATAGGGTATTTATAATTCCGGTTGTTGCTAAAACAGAATCGACAACTGAGAAAGGCTCAACAAACGTACAAGTGTCTGAATCTTCTGAATGCTGGAAAGTCCAAACAATTTTATAGTTTGTGATAGGGGCATCGTCTGGAACTCTCCACGGGGCGAAATAAAACCCGGTTGTTCTTCTAACTGGGGTATTTGTAACGCTTCCAATAACTTGGTCAATTCCACAAATCTGAGCCACAATTGTATATGTAATATGGTAGGCATCTACCATTTGCCCAGCAGAGTTTTGCAGAGTTATATTAAGATCTTTCCAGGTCAGTTGTTGAGCTCTGTTAAAAGCATTAGCCATTAGGGTACCTCTTTTATGTAGACAACATGTCCTATTTTTAGAAAAGAATTAATGAATTATTCCGAATAATGTATTTCTATGGAACATATTTAATAAGGAGGATCTTGAAAGATGAAAATCTCTTCACATTTAATAAAGCTAGCAAACCAGCTTCGAAAACTTGCTAATTATGAACATTTAAGGCTAACTAGGGATAAGGCCTTCCGTTTATATGCTAAAAAATTTATAGAAAAAGCTGGACCAGATCTTCTCAAAGATTTTTTATTTGATCGATATAGAAAAAAATATAGTCAAGCTGCCTTGAACGACGCTAAGATTGAAGAGTTGGTTGGCTTGATTATTTCTCGGAATAATAAAGAAAAAATAGAGGATGAGTTATTTGAACATTTCTTAACTACTTATAAAGGGGCTTCAAATGAGGTTATAGCTCAACTTTATATGCAGTTAGACCCTAATACATTTTTAGAAGTTTACCACCCTGGATACAACTAAATGAAAATTTCTTCGAAACTACTTATTCTAGCAAATATTATGAAGGGGGCAGCACTTCCTTCAAAATTTGTAGAAGAGGTTTACGAATTAAAAAATACTATTTATATTTTGCAAGCTTTAGAAGATAACGAAGAATTAAAAGTTAAGGTAGATGAACTTTTTGCTAGTGTTGATAAAGATCCAGGTATTCCAGTAAATATTATTGGGGCCTTTTTTCCTGGAGATGAAGTAAAAATAGTCGAAGAGCATTTTCCGGAATTACGGTACTACCTCCAGAAAACTGATAGCAATGCGAAGATTCCTGCCAGCGAAACTTTTATCAAAGAAAATTTTCTAGATGTTTTCCCATCCGAATTTATGTTACCGGAGGAACAACACCTACAAAGATTAAACGCATTTCGGCTCCTTATAGATATGGGAGAGGTTTCTGCTGACGACCTTGGCTGGAAATATGGATTTTCGGAAAACGAAATCGCTTATATCCTATCTTCTTTGGATAACTAATGAAACCTTCTTCAAAACTTTTTGCTTTAGCAAGGCTTCTCAAAAAAGCTTCCTTGGGAACAATGAAGCTTAGAATTTTTGATATAGATTGGGAAGTTGACGAAGCGGAAGATTTAGAACATCTTCCAGAAGAAATTATATTTGAGATTGAAGCCGAAACTTATTTAGACGACACCGATGAATTCGAAGAATGGCTAACGCCCGAGAGGAATTAGGGGAAGCAGTTTTCATTAAAGAAAGCAACCCTGAGAAATTAACTATTACATTTGGAGCCGTCCTTGGGGATAAGGTGGAATTAGTTACCTTAGGGTATTCAGGGATCAGGGGACTTAAGAATTAAACCCTTTTAGCATTTCCAAAAGAAATCCTCCCTAAAAAATATGGGGAGGATTTTTATGTATGGGTTGAAAACTTTTCTAAAAACTAACGGCGATTGTTTCTTCTCCAGGTATGGGGATCTTCAAACTCGTATTCGATATCTTCCGCGGCTTCTCTAATATCTTCTGCTAGTTCCTCAAACCCATTATCCCCATACCTTGAAATTGTTTCATAGGCATGTGCGCTAGAAATTAAAAGAAGGGACAAGGATTCCCCGTCTATAAAAAGATGCCCTAGTAGTCTACCATATCTATCAGGATAGGTTGATAATTCTAAGGCAACTATATCTGCTGCCCTAATTTGTTCTTCTGTAAATTCAGCAGCGCGAGTAGCATAAGGCTCCTGGTCCCCGTTAAAAAACGAGGCCGCTTTTTCTGGGGTATCACATCCTAAAAACCGAATAGCTTTGCCCTGGTATTCTATTGTATCCCCATCTATAAATCGAATATCATCTAGGTTAAGGATAATTCTTGAATGACTTGGCCAAACCGGATCCACTTTTTCTATTGATTCACAATAAGCAGAATCAATATAGAAGAAACCAGCGGTACCAAGTACCAAGAAAGCTAATAAGCCAAGGATAATAAGGTAGTATTTAGTTTTCATTTTTCTCTATCCTGTTGATTAAAATTTTCGCCCTTTTACTTGGGTTTTTCGTGAGAAAACCACATTTTCGCCCTTTTTCGTAAGGAACTGGGATTTTAAATTGGTTTGCTGTTATATCATAAATTTCTTTACTTGGGCCTAAAATCCACCAATGAGAAACCCCTTCATGTTTTAGGGTACAAGCAACATACCCTTTTTCTTTGCCACCTAAAAGATGAAATAAGGTTTCGGAAGCAACATAGCAATGCCCTGCAATGGGGTTCTCGCTTCCTTTAAACTGTGGTTTTAGGAGATCGGGAGAAAGATTAGTTTTGATTTTTCGAATTAGGTTTTTGATCATAACAAATCTTCTTCTTTTTCTATCGGTTCCGCGATCTCGTCTGGAGAAACATAAAGGAATCCTGGTTTATAGTCTGCGTATCCTTCTTTTCTATTTCCTTTATAACTATATTTCCCTTTCGGGGGATTAGGCAAATGTTTCACATCCCTAACCTGGTCGTACAATTTAATTTGTGAGGAATCTTTTGGGTATAGAATCCCGTAATAGAAAGGAGGCTCACTTGGCCTTACCTGAATCCAATTCTCAAATATAATTTGGTTTCTGAAAAATTCTATATAAGGGCCATGGTCCCCATAAACAATTCTCCTATACCCTTTTGCTAAAAGTAAGCTTTTTGTTTTAAACTCAATTAAAGAATTTCCGAATTCGTCAAGACCATATATCTTTTCAACTCTTCTTTTATCTTTAATTCTGTTTGGGTAGATCGCAGTGGAATTCATTAGCCTATTGCAAAAAAGTCTGAGGGGGCTTCTTCTATTAGGTAGCCCAAATTTTTCAATTTTTCAAATACTTCTTCTTTTTTCTCTTTCCAATGAATATGCTCACACTTAATAAATGTTGGCTTAATTGCGAAACTATAAGAATTTAGAATGTCCTTCTCTAACCCCTCGACATCAATTTTGAGATAGTCAATCTGAGTTATGTTATGTTTTTTAATCAACGTATCTAGGGTATAACAAGGTACTTTTATAATTTTTTCTTTTTCTTTTAGTTGCGGGTTCCTATTAAAATTATTTACTGAGCTAATGCTACCTACCCCTCTTCTCCAGTCTTTTGCCCAGACAGGGTCGTAATACCGAAGGGTTGCTTCTCCATCCTTTGTATTTATAGCACTGTTTTCATATATGATATTTGGATGCTTTTCAAGGTTAGCCACGAACTCTGGAACGGGCTCAACAATAATTCCATGCCATCCATTTTTTGCGAGGGGGATTAACGTATCAAAGTCTGCGGACCCTATTTCCATAAAAAACTTCATATTTTCTCCTTTTTCTCCCTATATTTTATACTAGATTAACGAAAAAATAAATATAAAGAAAAATTAAGAAAAAGGGTAACGTCGTACCCTCTCTTTTCTTTTAATAATCTTTTAATTTAGTGCTTTTAGTAATGGTTTAGATGTATATTAAAATAGAAATCTAGATGAATGAGGAAAAAATATGGTTTGGATCAAAAATATATCAATTGGAAATGTGAGAGTTTCGGACTTAGGGGTTGAATTCGAATTCGACGAAGTTCGTTGGGTTGATTCAGACGATTTTAAGGAATCTAAAAGCCTTAAAGAAAAATTAAGAAAAGGCTTTTTAACGGTATCAAAGCATAAACCTACCCCTTCCCAAACAGAGCCTACCAAAAAAAGGAAAAAAGCATTAAATCCACACAGTAACTTTTTTCCTTTTGGAAAAGCCAATTTACGGCAAGGAAATGTCCAGGCCGAAAAACAAATTAAGGATGGACTAAAAAAGGCATTAAAGGTTAAAGAGGGGCAATTAAAAATAACGATTGATAAGCCCGTCGATTCTGAAAAAATTGAACAAATTTTAACATCACAATCAAAAACTAACGAACTACTTGAGAAGTTAGCAACCCAAGGAATATCCGTTGACGTAACAAAAGAAATCGAGAAGAAGGAAGAAACGCAATATATTCCAGAGGCACACATTGAAGAAACAAAAGCCAATTTGCCTGAAACAAATTCGGTAACTACAATAAAGTCGTCAGAGCTAGATGATGCTGGGGAGCAGCTAAAGAAATTAAGAAAAGGGAAAAAATCTAGCAAATCTAGCAAGAAGGAGGATGAGGAAGATTTAGATTTATCGTCATCTGAATAAGGTATTTGGAGTTATATTAAAAATGACTAAAAGTAGAGGGAAACAAAAAATGGCTAATAAAGAAGAAAAGAAAACGGACGAACAAGATCTTGTCCAAAAAGCCCCTAAATTCCCGGGGAGAGGTTTAGACGTTGGAACAATGTGGCTTGCCTCTGCTTGGAAAGAAAATGACGGAGCAATTAAAGTTAGCAAAATTAGAGATGCTTTTTTGGATCTAGAAAATAGAAAAGAAATTAGGCAAATGCTCAAAATGAGCAATGCAAATTACGTCGAAAAAGATGACCAAATAATCATTGTTGGGGATAGAGCAATGGAATACGCAAATCTTTTTAAGAAAGAGGTGCGGCGTCCACTATCTCAAGGGGTTATTGCTGCTGGCGAAATTGACGCACAAGAAATTTTAACAATTATTATTAAAGACCTTCTCGGCGAACCACGGGTCGAGGAAGAGATTGTTCATTTCTCTGTCCCAGCCGAGCCCATTGATAAAAGCCAAAAGACAATTTATCACCAAAGAGTTTTTAAGAAAATTGTAAGCTCTTTAGGTTATAAGCCTCTTCCCATGAATGAAGCAGCAGCAATCTCTTTCAGTAATGCTGCTAAAGATAATTTTAGTGCTATTGCTATCTCCTTTGGAGCTGGGATGTGTAATGTTAATATTATGTATCAAGCTTTAAGCGGTTTAGAATTTTCTATTGCTCGTGGCGGGGACTGGATCGACGAACAATCGGCTGATGCTGTGGGAACGACAAAATCGAGAATCGTATCTATTAAAGAAGAGAATATGAACTTAATGGACCCCTCCGATGGGGATAAGAAATATATTAGGGAACGCGAAGCTATTATGTTCCACTATCAAGCATTGATTGAATATGCCTTAGATACAATCGTTAAGCAATTCAAAAAAGTAAGTGCGGACTTTGTAATCCCCCACCCAATCCCTCTTATCATCGCTGGCGGAACCTCGATGGCAGAAGGTTTTGTAGAACTCTTTAAGAAAACATTTGAGGAGTATAAGGGATTCCCAATTGATATTAGCGAAGTCCGGCATGCTACTGATCCATTATTTGCTGTCTCTCAAGGACTTCTCGTCGCTTCATTAAATTATGACGATGATGACGATGAATAAAAATAAAGATAAAAAACACTAGGAGGAAAAATGAAAAAGATTTTGGTAGGGGCAATTTTGCTACTAATGGTCCTTTATGGATCGGTAATGGCACAATCCCCGTTTTCGGGAAACCTTGACCGGCCCATAGCCACCTGGGACGCGGAAGAGGCCGAAAGCGAATTAAACTCAGGCCCGAACGACGATGATGAAGAAGTAGACCCAGATGCGGATGATGAAGAAATAGGGGACCCCCCAACTTTTATGGATGAGGAACTGGAAGGATCCCAAATTATTTTATGTTTAGACGCTTCTGGCTCTATGAGTTCCAGCTATAATGCTGGATTCCCCATTTATAATTCAGGGGGTGGGCTTATTTCGAGCCCAAATCGCTGGCAAACAGTTCAGTCAGAAGCTGCAAATGCTATTTCTGCGATGACTGAGGAGCATGAATTTGATGTGGTTATTTACGATTCTTATGTAGCATCCTGTTTCGGGAGTTTAATGGAAGCTACCGGAGTTACTAAACAACAGGCAATTAGCTGGGTTTACGCGAAAAATACCACAGGCTGCACCAATAGTTATGATGCCTTACAGTTATGTTTTTCGCATTATGGAAATGAACTAGACTTAATTATGTTTATGTCTGATGGCCACCCCAATACGGGAAATGGGCATAGCCCATGTAGCTGGTGGAATTGCGACGGAGCCGTTGTTTCTATGGCGGCAGGTGGGGTAGCATCACAAACAAAAGCAAGTTTCACCTTTTTGGTAATTCAAGTTGGTGGCAGCCCTATGCCATTTATGCAATCTTTAGGGGCACTACCTAAAAGTATATTTGTTCTAAAATAAATAATTTAGACTTATAAGTATGAAAAAGGAGGGTTTTTACCCTCCTTTTTTCTTACCTATTCCCCTAAGACTCGTCTTCGATCTTTAAGTCAGGCGAGATTGTTGTTCTTCCTCTTGGGTTTAAATTTCGAACAACTCGTCTTCTTAAGGGCCTTACCCCTTCAAAAGTTTTTAAATCCCCTTCTCCCGTCTTCTTTCCCCCTCGTTCGCGCTTTCTTCTTTGACGCTTAGGCCTTGGGACATTTAATTCTGTGGATTCTTTCTTTTCCTCTGGGGGAACCCCACTTTCTTTTTTTCCTGCAGAAGACTTCTTTAAGCCTTTATCATTAATTCCCAAAGCTTTTAAAATTCTATCCATTTCGGCTTCTTTTGTTTCTGTGGTGGCCCCACTTAAATCTTTAATTCTGCTTAGGTTAATTCCCAGAATTTCTATAATCCCATCAAAAGTGATTTCCCCTTCTAAATAATCCGAAAAGATTTTTCTGCAAAACTCTTCTGGGTCTAGCGGGCTTTTTTGAATATACTTTTTTAACGACTTTTGATAACATTCTTCACAGACCCAAGTATCGTCGTTAAGCCCATGCCCACTATAGTGGTTCATGCAGAAAGTTTTCCCGCAACACCCACATTCTTCTGTATCCAGAGAAAATTCTCCACAAAGCTCACAGCGGGTTCCTTCTAAAAATTCAATCTCCGCAGAGGTTTTTTCTGGTTCAAAAATTAAACTCACCCTTAAAATATTTTGGGCTTCTATGCCTTTTCCCTTTTCTCTGTCTTCAATAGAATTCCAGATACTAAAATAAAAATGAAAGCGGAGAATTTTAGGGTCTTGGAAATCATGGCCGGCAAAGGAATCTTTAAGGATAAACTTCCTCTCTAGGATTCCTTTGGGTAAGGTATGTTTTAAGTCTCCTTTAATTTTTTTCCCATTATTTGTTAAAAACGTAAATTGCTCAGAATCCCTCAAAAGATGATGCCAGAAATTAATTTCCCATTTAATAAAATCCGTTTTTAGCTTTAGTTTATAAAAGGGGGCTTTTTTGTCTTGGGAACTATCCCCTTTCCAGGAAAACAGTTCTTCTTCGTAGGGATACGGGAGATACTCTAGAGTATCGGTAGTGGTGATACTTGACATGATACATTCCTTTTTTCTTGTGGGGTTTTAAGTAAGTGTAACTACTGGCTTTGATTTTTGACCCACATTCGAAAAACCCTGCGTCATCGTAGTTATATTTATAAATACACAAAGGGGTGAATAATCTTTTTCTAAATTCTGTATTTTAAAGTAGAGTCTGTCTTCAAAAAAAGGAACAAATGGTAGAAACATTTAATAGGTATGCAGGAGAAGTAAGATACCGCATTATAGATGAGCTATCAAAGATATTCTCCCAACACCCTATCTATGGTAATGATGACTATAATATGCAGGAAAATATTTTCCGTGCAAATCCCCTAATCCGCCCAGATGGAAGAAGGAAAGTTTACCCGTCTGAATGTATCGTTGTAACAAATGCAACAAATGGGATGCAGCGGCTTTCCCCAGACAATTTTGTTGCTAATTATTGGACCTTTGTTTCAAAAATTGACCACCAAGGAAATAAGCCAGGGCTATTCTTAGATTGGGTGGAGGAAGATACATTAAACATTCAAAAATTAGTAGAAGATGAAAATGTTACTTTTACGAGACAAGGCAATTCTGTTTTTGTTGATAAACTTCCTATAGTTGATCCCCAAACAACAGAAATCTCTAACGAGATTCAAGATGTAATTGTTTTTATTGATGGGAGAAGATCCTTTCCTTCCGAAGTCAATGGGCATACAGGCGAAATAAAATTTGATTTTGATATTTCTAGTTACTCAGAAATCCTAGTTACCTATAACTATCGTAATTTAGACCCAATCGGGATTTATAGAATTGAAATTACAGAAGTATATAGTGATATGGATACTGATGATATTTGTGCTGAAGACATTAATTCCTTTGAGTTTTATATTGACGCGATTTCTGACCGAGATGAACTATTAACCTCCGCTTTTGACCCCAATATAACAACCTTCCAGTTAGATTGCCCACCTTTAGAATTGACCCTTGAGGGAGGAATTAAGGGGTATGCTTTAAGAGTTTGGGCGGACAGGCAATTTTTATTAACTCCTGGAAAAGACTATTTATTTGATCCTGCTACTAGCACTATTACATTAATTAAGCAGCCGGGTGAAACTAGTTATTGGTGGGGGGTTGGCGCAGAAATTTATGCTTCCTATAAAACGGAAGGAGAAACCAGGGGACCTTTCAAGCAACAAAAGTATTATTATAATAACCGAGCCCTAAATGGGGTTATTCTAGCTTTTGGAAATCAAATTAAAAAAGGGGACCAAGCATTTGTAGAAATTCATAATACTCGCGAGATCTCCGCAGCAGCGTATGGGTCTTTGTGGAATATAAATTTAGATTTTAATATTTATGCTAAAGATCCTATGACCTCACTAGAATTAGCAAAATTAACGCATCAATATTTAGAAGCAGATCTGCGCCCTGTTTTATCTTTCGAAGGAATTGAAATTACTGAAGTTAGCATGGGAGGGGAAGGCACCGAAGTAAGATTTGATAATACTCAAGATCCATACTTTACTGCTTCCATCTCCTTATCGCTTAATTCTTTCTGGGAGCGACGATACCCAATTTATGGGAATTTTACAAATATACTCATTGATGCCTTTTATATGATTGATCCGACGAGATCTTATTTCTACTTTACAAAGCCAGACCAAAATCTTATATTACGTCCACTTAAAACAGGAAAATATACTGTACCAAAGAATTATCCTGCTTTCACTGGGAGGCTTAAACCTAAAAAATATAATGAAAAAGGGACAACCCCAGACCCGGGGTTCTAATATGAAAAAATCTAATATGAAGATAAATAAGGAGAAAAATTATGCCACTTTATACTTTTAAATGTGCTTCTTGTGGATTACAGTTTGAAGAGATAACAAAAAGCGAGGATACTTCTATGCAGTGTCCAAATTGTTCAAAGATAGCACAAAGAGCAGAGGTTTTTGAACAAACAGCAAAACCTGTAGTGAAAGGAAGTTCTATTGATGGAACAGGCCGTTCTTATATACAAGACGGTGATTATATGGTTGGGCATAACGCTGAAAAAGCAAGAGAAAAGATGACAGAACGGGACAACTTAAAAAGGCGGGTTATGCTTGAACACCAGACTTCCGCGTTACAAAGGTACGAGGTGGAAGAAGTTGAAAAATCTTATACCGGAAAAGAAAAAATTACTACGAGAACAGAATACGAGCCACTTAAAGGTGCCGAACTAGATAGCTTTATCAAAGGACATAAGGATGCCCAAGGGATTGCTAAGGAAGGCGGTTTACAATCTCAGGATATTCCAATAACTAAGAATATGAGAAAACTTGATGAATAAAATAGCTGTTAGACTTTTAAGAATATCTCATAATATAATAGCTGAGATTAGAGAACGTCTTTCCCCCCAGACAGAATCTCTTATTGAAGATCGACTAGAGAGACAAGAGGGGGCAGAGGTTCTTAGGGACAAGCCACCGTCAATTAAAGAACAAAACTTAGAAGCGATTATATCCAGATATTTTAGTTATATTCTTGATAGCTTACAGCAACAACGAAAACCAACTATAAGACTAGATAAGCTAATTGAGGGAATTAAAGATGTTCCCCAATTAAGTACTGTAGGGTTTAAGGATGACTATTTTAGGGTTTTTAGGGAAGATACCCTAGCAAATATTATTAGAGCAGTTGGAAATAATTATTTAAGAGAAATTGGGAGAACCGACTTAGAGCTTGACGCTAATTTCCCCGATTTAGTTACAAGCGAGGACCTACAACAAAAGGTATTTGATTCCGCGGTAGATATAACTATTGAAAGTCTTTCAAGTCAAAACTATAGCAGCATTAAATTAGAAGACGACGTCAAACAAGAAGTTGAAAAAGCAGTCGAAGAAGCTTTAGATGAACAAGTTAAAACAGAAGAAGAAGCAACTGAGGGAGAAGATGCCCTGGGAGAATTTTCAGAAGCCGTTGAATCCTAATCTTTTTGTAACCTTAGCTGCCGGACAATATTCATAACGTTACTATAAATTGCTGCACTGGAGGCAATAATTCCTTCGTTATTCTCTAATTTTTCATCAAATGAGAAATCTAATTCTTTCCCATTTAAGTCTGTAACTTTTCCCCCTGCTTCTTTAACAAGAATATAACCAGCGGCATGGTCCCAAATCTTTTCTTTTCTTTCAGACGTGGGGACTCTTAAATAAAGGTCCGCATTTCTACTAGCAACTAAAGCATATTTACACTGGCTATCAACTTTAAGTGGGGTTACTTCGCTTTTAATAGACTTGAGAAGCTTTTCAGAGAAATCTGAAGAGGAATGCGCGGCTTCGACAGACTCGCAAAGCTGTAATCGCGTCAAGTCGGAAAACGAATCTGCTTTAATTCTATTTAGATTTTGGGCTACCGGATCCATTGACCAAGCTCCCAACCCTTTCTCAGCTAGAAAAAGGCTACCTCTTGAAAATAAATTGGGACAACCAAGCATTCCCATAGTTATTTCTGACCCTTCTCTTTTAGCTAGTGCTATCGCAAATTGTTTTCCCCGTAAAAACCCCTTCGTGCCATCAATAGGGTCCAAAATCCAAGAATCCTTAGCACCAGGGATACCTCTATAGTCTAGTAACTCTGGGATTTCATCCTTCTCTATTTCTGGAGCTACCTTTTTAACGTAGTAGTAAATTTTATCAAGCAGTTCTTCGTTTTCTAGCACAACCTTAGAGTTCTCTTCGCTAATAATTTTATCTTGCGGATAAGCTTTTCGAACAAGGTCATGAATTAAAGTTTGAACAGTAAAATCTGCGATTGTTACTGGGGATTTATCATCTTTTGTATAATGCTGGTTTTCTTTTTCCTGTATTTCTTTTGTAATTTTATTTAGTTTCCAAACAAGACCAACGATATCCATCTTTACCTCCTAGAATTTTGATACCTTTAATATATTACATGAAAAATTTTTTACTCATAAAGTATTAATTCTTTTTTATAAGTAAACTTTACTCTAAAGGAGAAGGATATGGCTGGTGGGACCACGATTGTAAATAACGGAATAATCGTTCATAGTAACGAGACAAAAGAAACATCTAATTCCTTAATAAATGTTCTTGAAACGGGGATTTTTGCAAGTGCTGGAAATACGAAACTGGCATTAGATGCCTCCCCTTGGTTTAGAAGAAGCTCCGCGGAAGGTTGGGCATTTAATGATTCATATTCGGGATTTTATCGAGATAGGTTTAGCTTAAACGGGTTATTCCTAGGGGATACCTTTGCTTATCTTTCGCTAAATCAAACAAATTCTTTAATTTTCGAACAAACCCGCATTAATTTAAGGCTTGGATCAGATGGCCCTCTCCTTGACTTGAATACATCAAGCGATCAAACAACTTTAACTAATAAACTGGGCGAAGATGAGTTAATTCTGGGGAATTATACAACGTTAAAAAAAGGTAGCGATCAATATATACTTTTAAGCCCTGACGGGACTATAACAATTGCGGCTCCTTTTTTAATTAATATTGCGGCTCCGAATATTTCTTTTACAAGTGGGGCAACAATTTATGGGCTAGATATTGAGGGGGCAACGGGGCTTCAAGGTATTCAAGGGGAAACAGGTATTCTGGGTCTTCAAGGGGCAACCGGAACAGGCCTCGGTGTTACAGGGCTCCAAGGAGTAACAGGGACTGACGGAGCTACCGGGCCTGCTGGTGCGCCTCAAGGGGTTACTGGAGTATCTGGAGAAACAGGGCTATCCGGAGCTGACGGACAAACAGGGGTTCAAGGATTAACCGGAATTTCTGGGCTAGGCGTTACAGGACTTCAAGGATCTTCTGGGGAAACAGGGTTATCCGGATCTGATGGACAAACAGGAATTCAAGGAGAAACAGGAATTTCTGGGCTAGGAGTTACTGGCCTTCAAGGATCTTCTGGAGAAACAGGGTTATCCGGAGCAACCGGCGTTGGAGCTGGTTCTGCCGGACCCGATTTTACTGCTACAGGTCAGTTTAGATTCGCAGCATCTGGTGCTACTATAGATAATTCCCAATTTTATATTTCTGGGTCGGGCGTTTATATCCCTGGAAAACTTACAGTAGATGGGTTAATCGACCCAACGGGGTTACAGCTTACTCCGCAAGGAGGCAACCCAGGGGATCCAAATACAATTTGGATTAATACCTCTGGTTCCCTTACAGTCGGAACACAAACAATAAATCCTAGGGGTAGCACTCCTGAGATGGTTGAGTGGTGGGTTGCAACCGATGGGAATGATACTAATGGGGATGGGTCTAAAGGAAATCCTTTTGTAACGCTACAAAAGGCTATTGCAGAGGCACACCTCTTTGATAACAATGCTGGAATCGTCGCGCACCATCACTTCCGCATCGGGCAAGGAGATTATACTGGGGATGGCAGGACAACATTCTTTGGGTCCTCTGACGGAATCGTTTCTTGGGCAGGAGATCCTGTTGAAACTATGATAGCAACAATTTCTGGGGAGGGGGAAGAGTTTGATGATTTGTTTAATATTCCAGTAAATCTTGGCCCTGTTGCTGCTTTTGAGTGTAGCCTTAGTTTTCAAGATGTCCAAATCTCAGGAGCTGAATATGAGGGGTCTTATCGACCCGCACTTGCTCTTATGAGCCGTTTCGGCGATGTACGGATTGGGTTAAAAAGGTGTGCCGCGGTATCTCTTGGGTCTGGGGCGAAGGCTGCCGTTTGGCTTGGGCTTTGGGATAACTATGCCCTCAGCGGCAAAGGCTTGTGGGGGCCTATTTCTGAAAGTTTTGGCGGCTTTTCCCATGAAACATGTTATTTTGATTCTGATTCTGTTTCCGGAGCAACGCTAGGGGCAACTATCACTGCACCTTCCTGGTTAGGTACTTGGTATGGAAGGGACTCAAAAATTATAAGCGAGAGTTTGGCACATGGGGGCGACCATCTCGGCGAACCCGGAATGTATGTAAACGGGGGTGGTGGCTTAAGAATGGATTGGAAAAACGTAAATGTAGAAGCCTTTACCACTTGGCCTTCCGCAAGGTTTGAAGAAATAGATAAAATTAGTATCCTCGATTGTTACTTTGAGGGGGCACGTCCTGATATCGGGGATGCCTACGTAAGTGGTTGGAAGTATATCCTTGAAATTAATGACGCGAAAGAAGTCATTCTAGACAGGAATAAGTTTTTTGATACCGATATTGGGTTTGATGATACGCCCGGAAACTCTGCTGTTTTTCTCGGCGACACTGGATCCCCTGCTTTATGGGCATTTTGGGGGACTAATATTAGCACGGGACAAGACCCCGACCTTGGTAATCCTAGTTTAGAAGCCTTATTTAATGTTGGGTCTTCGCCAGACTGGGCAAGCCGTCTTTTCATAGCACCTCAAAACGTTACTCGACATATATGGGAGATGAACTACGATACGGGGCCTCCAAATCCTGGAGGGGCCGGCAGTCGCGGGTGGGATTGTTTATCTAATACGTATACTATCAATGGAAGCAGCAGTGCCCCGTTCGAAGTTATTGGAAATGGGGGGTCAGAATCCCCAAGAGAAGCTCTTCCCACATCAATTGTACGAAACTCTGGTGGAAATAATTGGGAAGTGCAAAGTGTTATTGATCGAAATGCTACCCCAGCCGCAGGGGCGTTTCCAACAGTCCCCGGAGGAACAAATAATTGTATCGCCATTCAATGGGGTCAGGGGCAGGCGGCAAATGATAATCTTGGTGCCTTTACCTTATACAACATGGATATTACACAAGGCATCTTCAGAATTATTGTTCCAGGCGCCCAGCTTGCGATATTTATCCCGAGCCCATTCTAAAAACTAACATGGTCGGAGGAAAACCGTGAAAAACTATACGAAAAAAGAATTGAGAGAAATACTTAAAGAAACCCGCCTTAAATTATGCCGCTTAGGGCTTTTAAGGCTACTTAAATATGATAATGTTGCATCTGCTTGGGAAGCTTCGACACGACCAGGGTGGATGGCAGTTCTACTTAAGAGAGTTTTATGGAAATTAATGACTGAACAAGAACAAACTGCGGTCTTATCAGCTTTAGAATCAGTTGGAATTTCCCCTTATAATTCGGAAATCGACCTGGACAAAGCAAATGCTCTTAGGGGAGAGCTTCCTAATTTTTTCAACTAGATGAATAAAAATGGCTGGAAACACGACAATAGTAAGCAATGGTATTGTCACTGGGCAGTAAACGGCCCCTTTGACCCAACCAAATGCTTTTGGGGGGATTACTTTAAGAGTAACACCTTATCTCGGGTCTAAGGATTGGACGGTCGTTAATTCCTGGTACCAAGAATATACAATAAACGTTGTTTAATTAAGAAGAACGAATATTAAAAAAGGTGGTATCCTTCTTATAGGATATCACCTTTTCTTTTATTCCTAATAAGGGATTAGTCTAAATTTTTCTTAACCTCTTCATATTCTTCTTTTAGTTGCCTAATTTTATCGCGATATAAATAGTCGTTAAGATACTCTTCATTTCCTTCAGCATGGCGGTATGTTTTACCCCTTAATTCTAGATAAAAGTTTAGCGTTGCTGTAATTTCATATTTAGTTGATTGAATATCTCCTTGGATCCCGCCAGTTTTACAAGCTAGTTTCCAATCATATTTTTTATTAATTTCTCGATGCCCTTCGCGCATCTCTTCTTTTTTTTCTCTTTGAGAAACAGCAATGCCTTTGAGATATTCCCTAATTTTCGCAACCATAATCTTAAAAGCAACGCGGTCTTTATTTGTTTGTTGAATAGTCATTCTATTTCCTCCTAAAAGTTAAAAAATTAAATTAAGTAGTTGGGCAACCTTTAAGGAGGATCCCTATTCTGTATCTAGGTATGCTCTAGCATTCTTCCCTCCACAATTTAAATTTTGAAAAAACTTTTCTTCTCTTTTTTTCAAGCAACTCCGTACCCAAAGCTGTCGCTTCGTTATTTATATCCGGTTCCTTAAAAATAATTAGGCGAATTCCTCTTCTTCGAAGGATTTCTGCAGAAAACAGCAAATCTCTTTCGTTCTTAACACTACAAATTACGATTGAATGGAAATGCTTGGGGTCCCCGAACCTGATCCCAGATTCGTGTGCAGCGTGGGCTGCTTGGATAGCTTGTTGAAGGGGCGGTAGGTCTTCTCGAACAAGAATATAAAAATGTTTATGTTCCTAGGTATCTGGCATTTTAGTTCTCCTTTCTTTTTTATACACTTTTAGAAACAAATTATTACTTCCGTAGTTTGTTTTTTCGAAATAATACATTAATGTTAATCTAATAATAAAAAGGATCTGTCTTGTTTTCTCAGGATATATAAAAATGGTAAATAACTCAAGCCAACATTACCCGAACGGATTTATTATTTGGACAGATAAATTCATATTTGATGTCGACGATGTCCGTGCCCGCCTATTATATGGGGACGGGGGACAATTAATCCTATCAGACACGGCGGCACATATTCTATATCAAGAGGATGAGTTAACCCTTACTGGCGATAGTGGGCTTAAATATACAAAGAATGAAAGTTTCCTTCAATTTGATACTAGCTCATTTAATGCTACTTTAGAGGACGAGGCTATTTTTAATTTTAGAAATAGTTTTGAGGCGAATTCCTGGTTTAGGTATTCGGTTCACACCGGATTTTATTTTTCCCCAACTTTAACTTCTTTTCATTATAGCAGATTCCAACAAAATGGATTATTCCTGGGACCAGCGCAAAACGTACTGTCTTTTAATCCCTATAACTATTTTTCGATAGCAGAAAACAATGCTTTTATTGTTATAAACTCAGGAGATACCTTCCTAGAATTAGACCCAAGCCAAGTTACATTAACGAGAAGCCTAGGAAACGAAGAATTAATTTTATCTGGAAATAGGGCTGTCCTTAAGAAGGATACTAATAATTATGTTTTAGTTGATTCCTTGAACGATATAAAATTAAAAAGCGAACGTTCGGTTATTATAGATTCAACAGCATTAGTTGTTAAGGGGGCTACAGAATTCGTAGTCTCGGGCGCAGTTCAGCTCGGGACTGTGCTTACTTTTGATGTTATCCCAACCACAAAGCCTTCGCTTGGGGCGGGGCAAATACAAATGTATACCTCGGGAGGAAATACATATTTAGCAGGCTCTAGCGATGGTATAACAACAGGGTCAATTCAATTTACATAAGAATACAACATAGATGAAAATAACGCTAATCTTGCCAATCCAGGATATCGATGCTCAGAGAATTTATAATTGCTTACATTCCCTAAGACTTCAAACTTTAAAAGATTTTGAGATCTTGATCCACAATGCTGGGAGTAAGGCTAGATGGAAAGACCACATAGAGCGAGCAATCGCTAAAACAAAAAGCTTATCTATAAAATATATTGAAACGAGTCGGAAAGATTCCTGGGACTTAGCAGAGGCACTAAACCACGGCGTTTTAAATTCAAAAACTCCTTACGTAATATTATCTCATGTAGATAATATTTTTCCCCCAGAATTTATAGAACATATTTCTTCTGTCCTCTCGGATAATACCCTTTGCTTCGGGGATAACACATTAGACCTTAAAAAGCTTAAGCCAGAATTATTTGAAGCAAAACTTCGCAAATTTGATTGGAGGTTTTTTGAAAACAACTTTACTCCAAAAATTAAAATACCTTTTATTGCCTTAAATAAAAAGCATTTGTACGATATTGGAGGGGCAAAGGAAGAATGCTTTAGCAGTTTGTTAAAAGAATTACCTAAATTAGACCAAGTAAAATTAAACCTTCCGATTTATCATCAACCCCATGAAAAAAGGCATAGTTCTTCTTTACCAAACTCCTTAAAAACTCCTTGGCATGATCAAGGCCATAAGATTGGAATTGGGGTAATTACCTATAACCGGTGCGGCGCCTTAAAAAATTGCTTGAATAGTATTCTAAGAAATACCACGGGGCAATATAAATTAGTTGTAGCGGATGATGGGTCAACCGACGATACAATCCCCTACCTCCAGCAGAAAAAAGTTGCTTTTATCGCAGGAAAAAATGAAGGAGTTAGTGTTAATAAAAATCGGGCGTTATTCCATCTTCAAGACTGTGATCATATTTATTTGATAGAGGATGATGTTTTCCCAACTAGAATTGCTTGGCAAAATATTTACATTGAGGCAATAAAAGAGTCCGCATTCGATTATTTTAGTCGGTCATCCCCATCTTGGGAAACTAGGTCGGACCGATACGTCGCAGAATTAGCTATTCCCAACCATAAATTTACATACTTAAAAACGAACGGGTGTAGGGGCCAAGTATATATTGTTACTAAAAGAGTTTTGAAGGCGGTTGGTGGCGTTTCAGAAGAGTTTACAGGATTTGGGTATGAACATATAGATTGGACTTTACGGATTAAACAAGCAGGACTGGCTGGGTTTGGCGAATTTAAGATTAGTAATATACATATAGATGTTAAGGAAGCACGTGATTGTTTCCGTTCTCCGGTTATAGAAGGGTGTCTTTCGGAAGAAAAACGAATTCAAGAGATTCAAAAAAATGAAGCCATCATGGAAAAAAGGAGATCGAAAATTGAATCTGGGGAAATTTTAAGAAGCGAGGAATACTTGCAAATTAAGGATCCCCTGATAAATAAAAAGTATTTAATTAAATATGGATTTAAAATTTAGTGTATTTTATATAAAGGAGGAACTCATAATGAAATGGATCTTTTCTATTTTAGCTGTGCTGGCACTACTTGTATCAGCAGAATTTATGCACACTGCCTATTGCTGAGGTGGTGGCGGCTCTTCGTCTTCCGGTGGAAGACCTGGTGGTGCGAGTAGCAGTGCAAGAAGGGGAGGTGGTGGAACTACAACTCGTCCTCGTAGGACCCCACGTCAACCTGAAGCTCCCCCACAAATTGTACCTGTAGAGTGGATCGAGGGCACGGTGGTCATACCTGCTCCAGAAGATAGTGTAGAAACCCCAGAAGAAAATCGTAGCGGCACTGCTGGAGCTCTAGGAGCTTTTGGTAGCCGTTCGGATGCGGATTCTCCCTATATTGAAGAATTCTCTGCAGCACTTGACCGAGGGGTGCCTATTGTAATTTGGGTATATACTGAAAGTTCCGACCGTAGTCTCCGGCGTAAACGGGAAGCTAGCCAAAGGTTCTATGACGAAGTCCTTAACACGCCTGCTGCAACAGCAGCTCTCTCTCGGTGTGTTTGTATTAAGATAGAGGGCGAAGACCTAGATCGAGACCTAGCTCGGCGTTATGGTCTTAGCCGTACTAGAATCCCACAGTTGGTTGTTTACGACTATGAAGGAGAAAAAATTGGTAGTATTTCAACCCGAGTTCCTCCCGAAACAGTGCGTGAAGCATTAGATAACGCAATTGCTCGGTGTGAAGCAATGTTAGAACGAGAAGACGATTAATTTTTCCATTATTAAATAGGAGGAAAAGTAGAGATGAAGAAGTTATTAGTTGTAAGCATGTTATTTGCTTTAGCTATTCTGCTGACTGGGTGCCCTGAATATCAGCTAGCAGATGAGACCCAAAGGGCCAATCTTGGATACCTTCAAGAAAACTACGAGACTCAAAAGGCTGCCTTTACCGAAGGCGAATTACCCGATGAGTATCTAATCGAAGCTTTTGATGCCGTTCTTGAAGAAGCAATTCTCCTCGAAGACTCCAAAGCAGAAACCTGGCAGGACCAAGCTCGTGCCGAAGGTTGGGGAGAGCCCGAAGAGGAAGAAGCAGAAGAAGCGGAGGAGTAAAATATGTCTTTCGAAAAAAACTTCGCTGAATTCTCTACTTTAGTTTCTGGAGAATTAGTTAAACGTGGAGAGGATCTCTACGAGGCTGTTAAGGAAGAATCTAAAGAAGCTGCCGAGAAGATCAAGGACTATGTAGGAAAGATTGGTGAAATTCTAGCCCGGCTAGCAAATAAAGACGATAGAAAAATGAATAAGAAAGCTGCCGAAATGGCAATTCGGGGTTATCGTCAAGCTATTCGCTCTCGCTGTAAGTCGCTAGAGAATTTTGTCAAGTGGGAAGCATACAAATCCTTCTGGGATTATGTTAAATCTATTATTGGGGCAATCGCCTCTTTATTAATGCTTTCTGCATAAAAATAGTTTCGAAATAGAAAAAAGGTTTTGCTTTAAGGCAAAACCTTTTTTATTAAAGTTTCTTTAACTTTTCCAATTTTTGGGAAGGAGGGCATTTGGGGTTTTCCAAAATTTCCCAAAAAATTAAATAAAAGAGTCGAAATTTCCTAAAAACTGCCAATAATGTAATAATCAACTGTATAAAATTAAAAGGCTTTAAAAAGGAGATATATCATGGAAAGAGGATCAGTCTTAACATCAACTTTAGTTTTAATGCTTATAATTGGCTTTTTAAGCCTCGGGGCATTAACAACTGCGCGAATGTTATCTCTTGAGGACATTCAAAAGGAGAAGGATACGGAACTTTTAGCTTCTGCAAATGCAGGTCTAGAATTATGCAGGTCGTTAATGCATTTTGAAGACCCCGCAGAATTTGTTAGTTACATGGGGGCTCCTCCTTCGGTCCCATCAAGTTTACAGGATACGAATGGGGATTGCAGGATTAACTCTTGTACCGTCGATTGGCAAGTTGCCCAAGCAGGAAGTCCTGATAAATTAAAGGTGCTGGTAACTGCTACAAACGCGAGCAATCAGTCGCTAACAGTTTTCTTAGATGTTAAAATACCTGATTTCGGGGAATATAGCTTTGCTTCAAACTATATGCATAGTGGGTGGAGTTTGGGAACGCCCCAAGATTGGTATGGTAAACTATATTGGTATACTGATAATGGTTCAACCGTCAGATTTAATGCCTTCCAAACATTTTGGGATTCTTTAGAATCTTGGGAGTTTGGGTCTTCCCAACCCAGTTATCGGTATCTTTTCGTCGAAGGAAACGACCACCATATAACTCACGCCTATAATGATGGGTCTTTTGGAAGATTTGACGCGAATATTGATTTAGACCAGCTTTTTAGCACGTCCACGAGTGATCAGGGCTTTCCAACAACCGCAACAATTAAATTTGACTCGGGTATGGCCCACGGGTTGGGGGAGGAGGCAAGGCCTAGAGAAGCCGAAATCTTCTTAAGCCCAGATGGATATATCTATTGGAGACATTGTGGGGATGGGCCAGACGACTGGAATTTAATAAAGGATTCAGAAGGGAATCCTGTCCCGCAAGACGGAACTACTCTTTACGTCGAACAAGAAGTTTGGGTCCGTGGAGTAGTAACAGGAAAAATGACTATTGCCGGGGGAGAAGATGTTTATATTAATGGCAATATTATCAGGGAAGATAGTGCTACCTGTGCCCTAGGCATTATGGCTCAGGACGATATTTATTGGGAAGTACGGCGGGAATTTGAAAGCGGAAATCAAGAACAGATTCTTGATATTTTTTCCAACGATGGAAACCAAAACGATGAATGGATAGATGTTTTTTATGATATCTATAATGGGGGGCAAGGAAGTTTCTCAAATATTAAAACTAACGGGTTTGGCCCAAAAGCCTATATAGCAGAACCCGTTTTTGATCCTGCCAATCCACAGCATGCCGCTTTTATGGCCCAGTATCCCGAATACACAGCACAATGGGATTACTGGAATGGACAATACGCTGGAAATGTCCCACCTAATACAGTTATGGAGGCAAGTTTATACTCTGGCGACTCTATGGGCCCAAGCGCGCCATTTCATATCCTTCAATACCTTGGAAACGGAGAAACCTTTGGCTGGAGATATGATTCCACTTATTACCACCCAAGCACCTCATGGAGGTCAGGTGGAACTTACTTTATGGCAGCGGATTGGCCAGACTACGTTGAAAATTGGCAAACAGCAACCTACGGGGAACACCCATTTGCGTCGGTTATTCGGCCTCCCGGATTTGCTCAATTAACAAGTGGAACACCTGTAGTTATTCCTGGGTCTTATGGTATTATTAGAAATTAAGGAGGTTGAACAATGCGAGGCGTATCATTACCAGAATTAGTTATAGCAATGGTTGTCCTAGGGGTACTTATTACAAGTGGCCTTAATGCCTTTGTGTTTGCGCAGACTTATATGATTGAGGTAGAGCAGACAAAACAAGCAAGGGATATTGCCCTGTCCGAGATCAACTTATTAACGGAAACAGACCTAGCTAGCCTTCCTATTAACAAGACAATTGCTAATTACAATGGGGTAACTTACGTGATAGAAATTACAGGTAATCAAGAAGGGGATTCAGTTGATAAAATGTTTTGGGATCTTGAAATTTCTGTAACCTATCCTAATGGTTCTTATTCAATTAAAACTATTAAAGCTGTGGAGGATAATTAAATGCGAGGTTTAACTTTAACAGAATTAATTGTTGTCGTCGCGATTTCAAGCATCTTAATCTTTTCTGTTGGCAGTTTTATGGTAACTGTTTGGAGGGTTAACCATGAAACATTAAACAATTTTACTAAGATGCAATTAACCGATATTCCCCTACTAGTTTATCAAGATTATACTTTACTCGCGGATAATATTCAGATTAGCGGGGGAGGAACTGCCATTCAGCTTATGCATGAAAGCGAGGAATATAATATCTATTATCATCATGATGGCACAACTGGATGGATTGTGACTACGACTCCCACACACCCTAGCCCAAATCATATTTTATCTGGGGTTACAAATTTAAGTTTTACGCCGGTGGGTGTTGGAGTACTTGGGATACATACAGCAAGAATGGAATTTACTGTTCATTTTGACGATGGTGAAGAGATAACTCGTTTTCTTGTAGTAACCGCAAAAAATGTAACTAAATAAGGGGTTGAAAAAATGTATAAAAGATTTAGGCTTAAAGCCTTAAATGAAAAGAAGGAAGAAACAAAAACAACTCACCCTCTAAAGCTTATAGGGTTAGCAGTTATTCTTTGTTCCATTTTACTTTTACAGGGGCTTCTTTATCAAGAAGATGAAATTAAATCTAATATTGTTCCAGTAGCTCCGATTGGAGGTATTGCCGAAGCAACTGGAAATCTTCCACCGGAACCTTATGTATACGAACCACCCCCAAGGTTAGAGCGGGGTGCCCTTGAACCTCTTAATAGGGACCTAGAGAGAATCCAAGTCGGAGAAATTTACTGGTCTGCAACAAAACCTTATGTTAGGATTAATCACCAACTTAGAACAGAAGGGGATACCCTTGAAATCGAAGGAGGGATCTACACGGTGTTAAAGATAAATCGGAATGAGGTTTTTGTTAAAGATCCAGACGAATTGGTTTTAAAATTTGAATCCAGTAATAATTTTGGGATTTCTTCTGCTACGATGGAAGAAAGAAGAAATAATTTAAGGGGAAATCTACCAGAAGATTAGTATTAAAAAGAAAAGGAAAAATTATTATGGAAACTTTAACTCTTATATTTGCAATTCTATCTTTCTTATTAACCTTAACCTTAATCGGCTCTTTTTTCTTTGCGTTCCGGTATTTTATTAGAAATAAAGAAACGATTGCCGAAATTATAAAAAAGGAGTTCCTGCCTAGTATTAAGATTATTGACCCCCAAGGAAATATTAATCAAGTATTTTCTGAGATGGAAGGAGAGCCAAAAGAAATCTTAGCTAAACTTATCGAAGGAAAACTCGCAAGTACACAAGAAGAAATTGAAACTTTATCTCAACTTTTCAAATCAGATCCAGATGTCCATAAACATTTTCCAGGAATGACCCCAACAAGTTATTCTGGAATTGGGTTAAAACCCGAAAGCATTGCAGCTTTTTCTGAGCACCAGGAAGAATTAAAAGGGCAGGCAGGGCCCTATGTAAGGAAGCTTAAAAGTAAAAAGGGGCAGGCCCCAGAAGCTGAGGCAGAAAAATCCTGGGTTTATAGGCCACCGGGGACCCCATTTAACCCAAAATAAAAAAATAAAAAATTTTTAATAAAAAAGCAACCAATTGGTTGCTTTTTTATTTCCCATATTCTTTTTTCTAAATATTCTATTTATTTTAGGTAATTATTGTAAACCATTTAGTATAATACAATAGAGACAATTGCGACCGCTCGAAACAATAAAACTTTTAATGCACTTAAGGAGGATGAGATGGGACGTATTTCTTACAGCGATCTAGACTATGTGAATACCCTTTCCAGCAATGAAATGGCCGCAGTTTATGGTGGTCTTAATTGGGGAAACCTATTTAGCACTATCTTTACCTACGTACCACTAAATCTTAATTTTTCAAGGTGGGGTTGGAACTTTGGCGTTACGGCCAATGGTAATGGTGTTGGTCTAAGCGGAACTGGCAATGGGTTTAACTTTGGGTTCTCCTATAACTGGTAGGATAAAAGATAATACAAGAAAAAAAGGTAACCAATTTTTTGGTTACCTTTTTGTTTTTAAATACTTTTAAATTAAAATTCTAGAATAAGGAGATTCCTCTGGGAACTCTTGCTGGAAAAGTTTATATTGGTTTTGGCAAGCAACGCACCCGTTTTTCTCTTTTCTGCTATGAAATAATAGCTGCTTTAAGGACCATTCTCGGGGAACAACGGTTTCCCGCTCTTTCTTAGTTAAATGGTCTAAAGGGATATCCTTCGGGTCTAAAACCATCTTGTTTTGGTACCCCCGCCGAATTAATTCATCTTTTAATTCTAAATATCGGTCATAGAGGCGCAAAGGTTCTATTAATTTATATTCTGCGTATCTCGTAACAGATACAGGGTCCCCATTCTTTTTTTTCCTTTTTAGGGTGCCAACAAACATCTTTAGCTCTCGCCATTCCCCTAACAAGTGTTCCCGACACATAAGTTTTGGATTAACCATCCACATTCTCATAGCTTAAACCTCCTTAAAAAGCCTATATATTATACGGGGATACTAAAATAAATAAACTAGGGGAAACCCAATAATCTATTAATTTTGCCCATCTATAACTGGAAATTTTCATAGGGTATTTCTGATTATGAAGCAATCTTTACAAAATAAACTACTAAAATTAGCATCGCTTATTAAAACAGCTGCGCTGAGCCAATTTATTTTCGTTCCTTATATAAACTCAAAACCATATGTTGGGTATTTAAATGTATTTCAAGATGCCTATAAAGGAAAAGATGATCCTGAGATAGCATCCGTATCCAAGGGCCTGAAAAAGGAACATCTTAAAGAAAAAAATAATAAGCCGGTGGGTTTTCTTTTCGTTGACGGAAAAATCCTACAACTTAATAAATCGATTAATAATTTAGAAAAAGATGGTGCTCTTATTCGGCCAAAATTTCATATAAGTTCAGAAGCTATCTCTAGTAATGATTTGTTAAGGCATATAGATAAAACGGGCCCTAATCGATTTAATTATACGGGGATTTTTGGGGACTTAAAAACTTTTGAGCCTGTTGAAACCCCTGAGCCTGTTGAAACCCCTGAGCCTGTTGAAACCCCTGAGCCTGTTGAAACCCCTGCGCCTACAGAACCGGAGATAGAAAAAGATCAAACCCTTGGAAGGTCTTTAGAAGGCCTCTACCAGGCAATTAAGGAGGACCCACAAAAATTAGAAAATATTAATCCTCCTATTTTCCTCTCAGAGGACGATGCAGGTATTTTTGATGATATCCTTGGGCAACTCCAATTTTATAAAGATATTCCAGAAAACCTCCCGGAAGATTTTGATCCGGAGCAGTTTTTGAATATAACAGACATAGAAGAACTAGAGAATATTTTAGAAGCGACGCGGGAAATCTTAGATTTAGAATTCCACTTTGACATCCCCGCAGAAATAATTAATTTTATTAGGCAACAAGCATTGCGATTAAAAAATCTTATTATCCCAAAACTTCAAATAATAGAGGCAGAAATAGAACCTGATGCTGACGAACCTGATGATGAAGAACCTGGGGATGAAGTAGACCCCGACGAAATAGAAGAACCTGAGGAAGAATACCTTCCGGGGATTAAAGCAGAAGATACCTTTGAAAAGGCAAGGAAAGGGAAAGACGAGCTTATTACGTACTTACGGGAATTAACCGATGATCCTGTTTATCAAATATTTTTGCAGGTACTTGACCAGGGGTTAAACGAGAAAAGGTTAATTGCTATTGGCAAGTTTTTAGGACTCGTCGAAAAAGAAATAAATAGTATACTTCAAAAAGTAAATGCCCTTCCTCCCGAGGAGAAATCAGTTTTTGATAAACAAATTCCTATTAAAAATCTTACTTCCGTGATTTATCTTGACCGTATTTTAACGAAATATCTAGAAGGGGTTATTAGTAACATTTACAACCCCGAAACAGAAAAGATCGTGTTAGGCGATTTTGAAAATATACCAGGGGTTAATCAACTAATTCTTCAGATCGAAACAATTAAACGGTTAATTAACACGTTAGAGATTGAAACTCTTTCTAACCGGTCTAAAAGCGAAGTTTTAGAAAACTTGGATAAAATAAAATCCCAACTCCGCTTAAAGCTTGGGGAGTTACTCCGTATTCCTTTACCAAACGAAGATTAGAATCAAAATGAATATAATTTCAAGGCTATTAAAAATATCTTCTCATATCAAAATTGCTCAAATGCTTCCTTTTGGGTATATTCCAAAAAAAGATTTTGGCCCCTTTAAGGGCGGAAAGATTTATATTGGACTTATGCCAGTGCCTGAGATAAGAGAAGGTTTAGAATATTCCCGCGCTGATATTTTAGATGATATCACCCCCCAAGAATTGGAAGAATACTTAAAAAAGCCTATTGTCAAAGAAAAAGATTTAATCTTTAATTTCGTGGACCCAACTAAGGATACTGACTTTTGGGGACATCGCACAAAGCTTGGCGAATTAAATGCAAATGGGTTTTTAATAAAAACGAAAAAAGGAATTAAACCATACTCCTACGGAACAAAAAAATTAAGAGAAATCGTGAGGGATTTCGTTACTGCCGGAGGAACTTTTAAGACATTAGATGATAGTAATATTAGCTTAGATGATATTAAAGCAGAACTCCAAAAGGGAAAAACGCCTGCAAAAACAGAGGTAAGCCTAGAAGGCCCTTCCCAGACAATGATTGAAACTTCTTTACCTGACCCGGAGGAAACCTGGCCGGGTGCAACAATCCATGGAGAAACCGCAATAGACCCATCGGAAGTTACGCAAGGGATGTCTACCGGAAAGATTCCAGAAAAACGTTTAAAAGAACTTCGGGAACAGATACCGGAGTCTTCCTTTGAGGTTGCGGAGATCGCTCCTGGTATAGTCTCAGAAAAAGTTTTACAAAAAATTAAAAAAGAACCTCGAAAACTTTTTTCCTTGGGAGAAGATCTGCTACGGCCCGATGTATTTGACGCGGTTTATGGCGCACTTGTTTTTTTGAGATCTGAAGACTTCTCCGACTCTTTAGATTTACTCGCTCTTGATTTTATCTCTGCCTTTAAGGACTTAATTGGAATAAAAAGGCTTGAGCCGGGGGAACAAAAAAAACTTCATGGCGCATTTAATCAAATCTTACAAGACCTTGAAGAAAAAGTAACTGGCCCCCAAAGAGAAAATTTAAGAGAATTGGCAGACGATGCTTATGGCTTAGCCGAAAACCTTTTAGGGTTAATTCGTCGCGAATCCCGAAAAGTTTTTACACCAGAACCCGTTCCTCAATTAGAGCGGATAGCTTCTCTTTTACGATTCAATGAGTAATCTTTTAATATTTCTTATATAGAGAATTGATCGCACAATAATAAAAAATACCTAAAGTAGGAGGAATTTAAAATGGCAAGTTTTGATAATTTAGTAGGAGTTAACAATGGGCAAATTGCTGATACCGTAAGCTCCGCCCTCCGCATCAGCGGCCGTAGTTCGCGCTATCTTGAACTTAACAGAGATGGTGGCGGGGGTGTTAAAGTCTTTACTGGGTCCAATGGCCTAATTGCGACTTTTACAAACAACAATGAAGTTATTTTAGCTAACAGCGACGCAGCAGGAACTAAAACTGTTCTTCGCTGGGGCGACGCAGCAGGCATGGAGCTTAGCCAACCTGGTTTTGGCCGCGCTCAAATTTCTGCTGGAGTGACAGCAGGTGGTGGAGAAAAACAAACATTATGGCTTAACAGAGATGGTGGAAATATTGTTGTAGGTGCCGGAGACGGTAATCTTGACGCAATGTTTGCTTTCTGTAACGATGGAACTCCCGCAGGTAATGTTGGGATTTCAAACCATCTTATTCTAGGTACCGGTACTGGTACCTATAATACAACTAGTGGTTTTTATACCGGTGGTCCAGTGGCTGCAGCAGGGGGTGCTAGTAGTGGTGCTGGCTTCCAGCGCATGCCATCCGTATACGAAGCAGGATTAGCCACTACAGCAACTTGGTCAATTGATGCTGCTGGGCAAGATGTTGCCCACCATGCAATTAATACTCCAGGTGCCTATGGTCGTATCCTCTTTGACTTCTCTGATGGTGTTACCCCTCTCGTCTCCGTCGAATATGGATATAACGTTTCTGGAGTGGAGCTTGAACTGTATGATGTGATTATTCCACCATATCCCCCAATTTCAAAGGGAACATGCATTAAAATCGCGACGCAATTTGAAATCGTTGAGCCTGTCTTTAAGCTTACTGCTTCAAACTTCCTAGATTTTAATGGAGCGCAATCTGTGCCGCTACTTGGGAATATTGCAGATATTACAAGTATCGTTAATTCTTCAGTTCCTTACGCTGGGGCTACAGCTGGAAAATACTTCTATATTGATACTGTTGATACGATTACTGGATCAATTGTTGAAACAGTCCCAACCGTAAGTGGTATTTACTTTATCGATTTTGAGGTCCTTGGAACTCTCCAAATGATCGTCTAAATAAAGTAGAGAACAATAAAAAAAGCCCCAGTTTTTAAGCTGGGGCTTTTGCTTTTTAAATACTATTTATTTTAAGTTTGCTGTTCTCTCGATTTTTTTATTTAAGGCAGGTAATGCTTCCTTATAGAGGAAATCAAGAATTTCTTTTTCTAATGTTACAAAAAATACTTCTCCAGCTCCCCCATATTTTTCAACCTTAAAAATTCCCGGCTTATCTGCTTTATTGGGATCCATTAAAATAGATTCGAGAAAGGTAATAACTTTGAGATTCCAATCCCCTGGCCGGTTTTCTTCTAAGGTCCCTAGCATATGGTATTTTATAATATCCGAAACAAAAGTTAAAATATTTAAGTTTCCTAGGAAATTGACTGTGTTTCGGAGAAAACTATCTCTGGGAAAATTTTCCCAAATTTCTTTTGCTTTCCTCTCAGGGCCTTTTTTGGTCCATTCCCCCGGTTTATCTGTCCAAGCCTTCATGTAAGCTTCACGTAAAACTTTTTTGAAATTAGAGATAAAAGAATTTTCAATTTTTCCAAATTCTAGTTTTTCTCCCATCTCGCTTTCGGGGGGCATTCCATAATAAATATCTTCATCTTCGTAGCCCCCAGAGCCTCCATGACTAGCTAAATTTTTAGCCAATTGCTCTGCCCTAGCTTTAGTTGCTGGTGGGCTTGGTTTTTTAGGCCAACCGGTTCCAGGACCTACCTTAGTTCCCGGCTTATGGGGGTAAACACACCACCCTTTTCCTTTATATTCTGGGCATTTTTTTGCGTAACCGAGGATTTCTCTCGAAATTTTTGTTAAGTCAAAACTTAGTTTATGCATTCTAGTACCTTAGGATATCTATAACTTTTGCCCCACCTTCTAATAAAATCTCGGTCATAAGGGGTAGGTCATTAAACCAATATTGTTGAGCGAGTTGATTTAGATCTGTTTCTGGCCAAGAAGGCCCTGTTCCTTGCAGGCAAGCATTAACGTACGCGCCCATATCACATTTGCGAATCCTCCCAAGAGGAGAAACTTGATATAAATAACGGGGTCTTCCTGAACCTATAAATTGAACTAGGTCCCTTTTTGCGTCTTCTAGTGTTGGCCAAGTGAAAACGCTATTAAATCGGGAAGGACAGGAGGAACAACTTTTTTCCCTAAGCCTTTCAAAAGTGTTTTCAACGTCTCTGTTAGGTTGATCAAGAGACCAGTAAGGCTTAATAATATCCCCACTATTATATTTCTTGCTGCTCGTATGGTAATAAACGGGGCCTTGGGAACATCCCTCGATTATTGAACTGCTAATCTTTTGAAGCTTTGATGCTGTTTTCATTTCCTTAAACCGATAGACCAGGGCTTTTCCAAAATCTTTTGCTGAATCTGGGCCTTTTGCTGTTATAAATTGGCCATCAATAGATTCAGCAACTTCAGAATTAACGTAATCTGCCCCTGTTTCTAGGAGGTCTCCGATTGCGTCGTAATAAGTGGTAGCAGGGACATCTTTTAGTAAGCCTGCGTATGCTAAGACAAGTGTTCCATGGCAAATACCAGCAACTATCTTATTAGCTTCAGCAAACTTCTCTGCAAGGTTTTGAGCCTCTTTATTATTTGTTAAATATGGTTGTGACCCAGGCCCACCAATGAAAACAACTCCATCATATTCTTTTTCATCAATTCTTTGTAAAGGGATAGTATCAACAGTTTCTTCTGCGTCGCTAATTGCCGTTCCACCCTGGGGGGAAGCAAGATCAACATCAAAACCTGCTTTTTTAACGGCGAGATAAGGTTCTTTTAGTTCCTGAGACTGAAAACCTTTATTAGCAACAACGAGTAATATTCGGACCATCTTTTTTCTCCTTAAATAACTCTTTATTAATTATAAGGGCATTAACGGATTATTCTATACTCTTCAAAAATAAAAAGTGTAACCTCTCGTAATATTTTGGTAATCATTTTCTATTAATGAGGTGACCAAAAATTTATGCAATCACGCAAATCTTATTGTCTAATCTATCATATCATATCATTTCTATCCGATTTTGTCCCTTTAACACAAAAGGAGAGCTACCTTGGGTAAAAAGCGTAAGGCACAAGCCAAGAGTGAACGCCCACAAATAAAAAATAGCAAATGGCAAAAGATTGAGCCTGTAACAAGAAACCAACAACACCTAGTAAAAAGCATTAATGAAAACGCTATTTCTTTTATAACTGGGCCCGCTGGGACTGGAAAAACTTTTTTAAGCCTTGCTTCAGCTGTGAAATTAGTCAAAGAAAAAAAGTATAAGCGTATTATGATAACGCGGCCACAAGTCGCAACAAAAAAGATGCCGTTTTTGCCTGGGACAGAAGCAGAAAAAAACGCACCTTTTATTAGACCCATTAGAGACGCATTATCAAAAATCTTAAGCCCTTCTGAAATAGATAAGATGCTCAATATGAAAATTATTGAAGGGATAACCCTTGAATATATGAGAGGCATGAGCATTGATAATACAATTGTTATTTTGGACGAGGCCCAAAACGTGGAAGAAAAAGAAATTTTGATGTTTCTTACCAGAATCGGGCAAAATTCAAAGTTTATTGTTACTGGGGATATTTACCAGACTGACCTTAAAGAAAATAGTGGTTTAGCAATTGCGTCGGCTATTCTTGAAAGCATCCCAGGTATTGGGATAGTTGAATTAGATTTAGACGATATCGTAAGAAACCCACTTGTGAAATCAATTGTTCAGCGTTTTGCTATGTTCAGCGAAACGAAAAGAAATAGTAACACTAGAGGCAACGACACAGAGTTTGAGGCACCTGATTATCTTTCTGCAGTATTAAACGATTCAGAATTTTTTGACGATTACGATTAAAAAGTGTCTTATACCTATAGTTAAGATGTATATTTAAATAAGATTTAGGAGAAAATGTAAATTTAAAGGAGATAGTAATGTCTGAATTCAAAAAGTATCGTGCAACAAGATCTTTTCATATTGGAGAGATTGCGAAGAGCCGGACCGGGGCACAAAGCGATATTAGAGAAAACGAAGAATTAGAGTTTAATGGGGAATTCTGTATTTTTAGAGGGACTCAATATAGGACTCCAGGGCTAAAAGGAGCCATTGACCTAAAATGGTTAATTTCTTCTAGTTCCGATTATAAAGTTCCAAAAATCCCTGTTGTTCGAGACGAAGTTAGTCGCCCACGAGGCAGCGAAGAAGAGGAGCTAGAAGTCGAATATACCGGGCTAACTTTAGAAGAGTATGACTTTTCTGCCCATTGGAGAACTCGGCAAAAGCTATTATTTGATGTAGATAGCCCAGAAGTGATGAGAGAAATCCTAGAGCAAGAAACAGAAAAGTTTAAGCCCCACGCAGAGAAGCGTTTAGCAGAGCTAGAAGCAGAAATTGCTAAAGCTTCCCATAATAATATTGGGGCGATTGAGTTAAGCGATGATCCCAAAAAAATGATGAAAACGTTGAACGAGGAAGCCGAAGTTCACGAACTCCCGCGAAGCGAATTGAAAAGTAAATCTTACCAGACCCCCAAAGGAAAGAAAACAAGGAAGCCCTTACAAAGAGACGTGATGGAACAAGAAGAAAAAGTTCGTCCATCAGCAAAGCCAAAAGGGAAAAAAGCTAAAAAGAATCTTAAACTTAGGAGGGACTCGGAATTAATAGAAGGCGAAGCTTCTGCTGTTAGAGAGATAAAGACAGCGAAAGGAAAGAGCCGAAAACGTAAGTAATTAAAGTTAACTAGAAAAATATTAGGTCTGTTTTTTCCTCAAAAACAGACCTATTTTTCTTAATATTTCATTAATAAGTGCTTTCTTTTTAAAAGACATTTTCTCTACATATAGGAGTCGTTAGAAAATGATGAACAAAAAAAAGCTGAGCAATGAACTAAGTAAGGTCGCTCTAGAGATTGAAAGAACCTATTTAATTAGCAAAGAAGACGATGTAAAAGAAGGAACAGCTTTCTCTAGTTACCCATCTACCTACCACTATGGTAAAGAGGAAGAAGAAGATAACGAGGCGGGAGAAACATTAGAAGAGCAATATAAAAAATTGCACGATAGGATGAAGGGAAAACCCGAGGAAGAAGGGGAACCTAAGGACGAGGAAGAAGAGGAGGATTTAGCAGCCAAGACTGAAAAGGTTGAGCAAAAAATCAAATCTTTAGAACAAAGAGTTGGGAAGACTGCAAAAGATGATTCCGATATAATGGCAATTGCGACGGAACTTAGAAATATGGCAGATAAATTGGAAGCAGGCTATAGAACAACGTTGCAGGGGTCAAGGTTTAACTAAGAGGCTTAAATGAAAATTAAGATTATTCTTTTATGTGATGATGATAACAGTATACACCCAGTTCAGCTTCCTTGGAAAGACCATTCCTATGAGCCTTGGGTAGCAGTCTTTTTTGAAAACGACGACTCTTTCAATTATGACTTGCTGCATTCTGATTATCTTCTGCGTGGAAGCGCAATCCAAAATTTATTTGATAAAATCGTCCAAAGGATGACCCAGGGCCTTGTCCCAAAAAATAATAGTGATTATATGAGATTTCATAAGTTTAAGGTTTATAACGAACTTAAAAGGGAAATTAAAAACTTATTAAGAGGAAAACAAGGCACTTGCTTGGAAGTAGCAGATGGAGCTAAAAGATTAGGGGACTGGGATATTAAAAATTGTGAGGAAGATCTAGAAAATTGTATTGAAAGAATAAGGAAACATGAGCAAATCTCCTCGGAATAAACAGGCGAAACCAGGCTGGGGTGGGGGTGAAAGTTTTTTTGGGGACCTCTCTAGTTTTAATAGAAGAGGCCTTTATAATACCCCGATGGAAAAAAAGGATGGAGATAAGTCAACAATTAGATGGCCCGCGAGCGGAGATTTAGATTTTAATGAAACGAACGCGAATGCCAGAAGCTTTAATCCTAAGTGGCAACAAGAGATGCTTGATTTCTTTGTTGGTTGGTTATATGAAAACGAAGTCCCTAATAGAGTCCGTAATCGGATTCAGCCCAATAAAAAAGCCTATAGTAACGGGAATTCTAATGAAATAAGACGGGATTGGGGAGAGGTTACCCGCACGATTTTTTCTCCTGCCGCTCACTGGGGAAGAAGCCGATCTCGATTTAAGCACGATCCGGAACATTGGAATTTAGAAGACTGGCAAAGACCATATGATATGGTTATGCCAAATTATTTATGGCACCAATGGTTAGAGGTTAATAAAGGTAATAGTGACGACCCAATTAACCCCGCTACGGAAGTATTAAAAAGGTGGTGGGTAGGAGATATCGAGGGAGACTGGCCAGGAACAGAACAAGGAAAAACATTTTCTCCCCCTTGGCCAGAAGGTCCTGCTTTCCCAGCCCCGACAAGGGAAAGAAAAAGGAAAGAAAAAAGAGTGACGCAAATTAGAAATTCCAGTGAAAAATTATTTAGGGTCGCAAAAGAGATTAAAAAATATTGTAAGGAAGAATAAAATATGGCAACTCACGATTTTAGATGTAAGGAATGCGGGAATTTTATGGAAGATGTCTTTGTTAAGATGTCAGAAGACCTAAATGCAATAAGATGTGAGAAATGTGGGGGAGAAACAGAAAATTTAAGTTTTGGTGGATTAGGGGCTGTTTTCAAGGGATTAAGTTGGGCAACTAAAAATTTAAGGGTTAAGGCACAGAAAAAAGATAAAAATAAAAGATTAGAAAAGAAACAAAGGGAAGAGCATTGTCCGATGAAACTAGTCCCAAATGTTGGCGGGGTAGAAGCTGATAGTTTTAACGACGCAGCAAAGATTGCAAAAGAAGCGGGGTTAAATCACCACGCGTATGAAGCATATGCTCAAAAAGAGAAGTCGCAGGGCAGATATGAAAAACCACACTAGATTTAGAACTATTATTTCTAAATACTTATTTAAGGTTGCAGAAGCAACAATTGAAGAAATCGCCCGAAAAACTCCTCTAGAAATACAAGAAAGGGCTGTTTGTGCCGTAACGCCCGCAGAAAAAAATAAAGAAGAGTTATCATGGTCTTTTTATGTTGTCTGTTCGCCCCCTTTTGGTTCTGGAATTCGCCATTTTACACAATTCCAGTTCGAGGCGAAACCAAATTCAACAGATCTTCGGGATTACAATACTTATGTTAATTGTGATTGTGGTAACTACAGATGGGGAGGTCCGGGATACAACGCACATAAAGGGGGCTATTTGTTAAGGTTTTCTCCGTGGGCAACAATTCCCCCGAATGTTCGGGACCCAAAAAGAAAACATAATATTTGTAAACATATTTTAGCTTGCATAGACTATATAAAAGCTCGCGGCTTAGAAATAGAGGGGACCTAAAATGCCGATCGTTATTTATAATACTGGAACGTTTGATCGCCCAATTCTTTTATCTGATGTTGGGCGAAGGGATTATGTTTGGGGGCCTGCGATTTATAAGAATGCCCAATGGCAATATGTGTCACCAGGGGATGTTGCTGTTTTAAAAAGTACTTCAGACGTTGAAATGAGTATAGCACATGGCGTAATCCGTAGATATGTTGATTTAGGTGTTTTTACAGTTGATTACCGCCCTTATATCCTAACGAATGTTGGGGGCTTAGAATATAATATAGTTTTAGATTCTCTAACTCCTACTTCTAATATAACCGAAACTTTTAGAATTATGAATATTGGGGATGATCCTGTTTCCGGGGGATCTAACATTCATTATTCTATAACAAATTTAACTGACATCGCAAGCGGGCCCGCTATTTTATGCTCGGAGAAAACAAGTTTTAATATAACAAGCGGTGGCTCTGCTTTTGTTGTTAGCGAAAATATGGAAGACTTTACTTTTACGATTGGGGCTCCCCCACAAATCGTATCCACAGTTGCCGGACCTTACACGCTAGTTCCCGGAAGCAATACAATTAGAATTCAGTACAGTAATAAAAATTATCCTCTCGAATTTATTGCTCTCCCAACCGGGGTTCAGACAACAATGGATATTGCTAACATAATTAATGGCACTTTCCCCGGGTTAGCTAGTGCGACGGCTCCTCCAAATGGATTCTTACAACTAACGGGATTAACTTCTGGGAGTAATATCTCAATTAAAGTGGGAAGTCAGGCCGAAAGTTCTACCGTAAATGAAACACTAGGTTTTGATGCTGCTGGAGAATACGCAACTGGCATAGATGATGTAGATTATCTGGATCTTGAAATTGATGGAACACGAAATAATGTCCCATTAGTTCAGGGAGTAAGAACGGCTACTGACGTTATCAATGATATTAATGCAGTTTTTGCTGGAACAGCATCCGTTTCTTCTAAGAGAGTAATGGTTTCCTCCTTGACTAAGGGAGTTACCTCTTCTGTTAAGGTATACCCATCCCCTGCAAATACTGTTTTAGGGTTCGAGGACAACCAAGCAGATACCGGGTATGCAGGGAATTATCAATTCACTCTTGAAGTTGGGGGAACCCCCTATACAATTAACCTAACAACCGGCGCAACCCAAACAAATGGCGATATTGTTAATGATATTGTTGGTGCTGGAATTCCTAACTTAACTGCCTACACACAAGGGGATTCTTTCTGTCTAGCCACAACGGCATCTGGAATTGGAAATACTCTTGGGATTGTCCCTAATATTTCGGGATCAACTGCTTTTGCTCAATTGGGCTTTAATATGGGAGATTTCGATCAAGGACATAGCGCAGTCCAAGATTTCGTTTTCCCCTCTCCCTCTTCAGGCTTCATTAACCAGGTACAGTGGGCAACAATCGAGGCATCCTTAGATGCAAACGCAATAATAACAAATCTTTCTCCGGGATCTTATATTGGAAGCTTGATTGTTACTGCAGATGCCGGGTGCTTTAATAATCCTATACAACTCCCAGTTATTTTGAATATAGCAGCAACAAGTTAACAATAGGAACCGAAACGTTTTTTGCAGAAAGGGCATAACGGGTAATTTTCAAAATTACCCGTTATTTCTTTTAGTTCAGATTCCCACCGAACTAAAATAGAGCAATCCTTAAAAAGGTGTCGATACTGTGGCCTGTCGGGGCGAGAAGGGTTTTTAACAACGAATTGAATACTTCCCAATTCTAGGACTTCATCTGATTCTCCGAGGAGAACTTTTTTTAATTGTCCTTTTCTTGTTTTTGGCATTTCTGAGTTTCCCAAATAATTTCTTGGCAGTTATTACAATAAGCTAAAATTTTATACTCAGTTTCTTCTAGAAAAAACCCCTTGTCTTCCCAAGAATTAAAGCAATTTAAGCAAATAAATACCTGCTCCTTAGCGGTACTTAAAGTAAAGGGCTTATTGGGTGGGCGGTTGTCTAAAATTTCATTAATACAGTCTTTAGAAAGCATTTTAACCTATGATATCCTCTAAGACGTTAATAACCCCTTGTCTTGTTATACTATCTAACTTATCAACAAAGGTTACTTGTGCGCATTCGATTAGATTTTTCATTGGATTATCAAAATATCTTAATTTCAATAACCATTCATACAAGTCTCGAATACTAAAGGTCATATAATATTTATTACTCTTAATTCCTTGCCGGAGAGTTTTTGTAACTTTCATTGCCTTACTATAAATCTCTTTCGGGAGGGTTACTCCAGCCTTTTCTAATTTTTTCTGGACTACAAGCTCCTCCTGCTTGGGTGGCAAATAATCTATTTCTAAGAAATACGCAAAACGGTTTAATAAAGCAAAATTCATATTTTCTGTGCCACTAAACATTCCTAGCTCGTCCCCTTGTCCTTTTGTATTATCCGTGGCAAAGAAAACCCAATCCGGGTGTGCTTTAATAATCTCCCCTGTTTCTGGGATTGTGAGATACCGAGTTGACCCTTCTAGGAGAGGTTGCAATGCCTGTAGCACCCTAGTGTCGGCGAAAGAAATCTCATCAAAAAGCAACCCAGCTTTATTTTTGGAGTTTAACATGCTTTGAATTATCATCCCATATTGAGGTCTTGTTTCAATATTTCCAGTATCCGGATTTGTTTTAAGCTCGTCTTTATAAATTAGGTGTTCGTAGGTCAAGTCGCCAAAGCTTGATATATGATATAAACTTCTATTTAACAGCGCATAAATTTGAAGAATAAGACTACTTTTTCCAGTTCCAGATAATCCGGTTAGGAAAACATTTTTTCTTTCTTTTATTGCCATTAAAACCCACTTAGCTTTATCTGGCAAGAGGTAGGTCTCATCCAATTCAGGAAGGTGGGGTCTGTTTGGATTTGGGGGGAGTTTCTCAAGTTTTAAATTTTGAAACGTAAAGAATTTTTCAAATGTGAGATTGCCTTGCCTTTGAATTTTCTCATCTGTTAATTTTGCTTCTATTAGATCATATAATTCTTCATCTACAAGCTTTTCTTCAAACCCATATTTTTTCCGAAAAGCATCAATAGTTAAACTATGCTCTTCCCAAATATGTTCTATAAGATAAGAATTTTCGTGATTACAAATTGGGCATGTAGCCATAGCATTCCTGCATACTAAGGTTTAGAAAGCTATTTTATGATACAAGCGATTAGCCCATAACTGTGATTTGAACTGTAGCTCCTGAAGCAACTGTTTGGGCAGTGCTTCTATAAAAGATTTTATAGATATCCATATCATCTTTCTCAAGCTCAAGCGTTTCACAATCTCTTACTCTAATTGGGAAAGCGTTAATTGAGTTAAGTTTAACATAGATCTCCGAATTATCAACCTGGAAGTTCATGGTCGTTCCAACACGTCCTAAGGTATATAGAACATCAATAACGTTGTCGCTATAGGTAGACCCAGGAACTGGGTTTTCGACGAAGGAAAGAGCTGTTTGGCCTGCTCTATGGTAAGATCTTCCTTTCAAACGATGTTCTTCAATTGTAAATACTGGTTTTACTAAGACGCTAGCTAGGGGAATTTCTGTTCCATCGGGTTTAACCGAGGTTGCCTTGAAATAATGAATAATATCCGCGCCACCAACATCAGATTTTGGGATCCGAGTAAAAATGATACCTGAAGTATATGGAGGTTGGGGGCTTGCTTGCCAATTGTTAGGAACTTCTTTTAAAAGGGTAAAGAACCCAGAATAGGAAGTAGAGTGATATACCCTATAAAACTTAGCTAAGTCTAGTGAGAGTGGAAACCAAAATAATTCGATATGATCTGGTGTAACACTCCAAACTTGGATTTTTGGAACAAAGTCAAAAATCTGTATTTTCGGATAAAGGTTTGCCATCTTAGTTAAACTCCTGAATAGTTTCGAAACTTTCCCTGTAATATATAATTAAGGAATTAAAGAATTATTATCAAAAAGAATTCTCTTATCAGAAGGAGAAAAATTAACTCTTCCCTTGTATCATAATTTAAAATACAAACGTTTTAGCTTAATCAGAAGATAAATAAAGGAGTGATAATGGCAGATCTCAGAGAAAAAGTGGCAAAAGCCTTAGATCAAGTTAGACCTTATCTAAAAAAGGATGGCGGGGACGTAGAATTCATAAATGTCGATGCTAACAAGGTTGTTCACGTAAAACTTAAGGGTGCTTGTGCTGGGTGTCCCGCTAGCTTTTTCACCCTTAAAGCAGGGATCGAGGCTTTCCTTAAAGAAGAAATTCCGGAAATTAAAGAAGTAGTAGACGACTCAGCTGCAAAATAAGATGCCCCAGCTTTTTCCATCTTTTCCACTATTACCCAAAGTCAGGTTGGGGCAAGTTTTTACTTGCCCTGACCTTGATGTTTTCAATCAAATAAAAATTTCCTTTGGTTGCTATGGAAGAAAAAATACCTGCTATCTTAAATTTCAGCTTTCTGAAATTACTAACGAGTACCCCCTAACCTTAAAAGATTTGCGTACCAAAATAATCGATGCATCAAAAATAGAGGATGGAAAATCTTTTGAAATTAATTTTAAGGATATTCATAACGCTAAAAGGAAAAAATTCCACTTTTCTTTAGAAGGGTTGAATTCTTCCGCGAATAATTGCGTCTGTGCTTGGAAACACCCAGAGGTTCTCCCCAATTTCTATTCAAGTTCAAACCAAGAAAACGATAAAACGGGTAGCCTAGTCTTTAAGGCAGACTATATTGAAGAAGCTGAAGATTGCTCTAAAACAGTTGATATTATTATTTGCGTTTATAACCAACTAAAACTAGTGCTTGATTGTATTGAAGCTATTAAATTAAATACTCAATACCCAAATTATCAAATTATAGTTATTGATGATAAAAGTTCCGAGGTATGTAAGGAAGAACTTAAAAAGCTCGAAGGGATTAACCTTTTTCTTTTAGATAAAAACGTAGGGTATACCAAGGCAGCAAATTATGGGCTTAAAAAGTCTAACGCAGATTATAAAATTCTTCTAAATTCGGATACACAGGTTACCTCAGGATGGTTACAAAGAATTATGAAGTGCGGCGAGTCCTCCCCGGATATCGGAATTCTCGGACCTTTAAGTAATAATGCTACCTGGCAGTCCATCCCACACTCCCACCTTAATAATATTCGTTTTAGTGGGGAAGACGCCTTCCCCCTCTTAAGCGTTAAAGAGCTTAGTCAGCTTACTCGAGACTTGTCCGAATCCAAATATCCAAGAACTTCTCATATTCACGGGAGTTGCTTTGTAATTAAGGAAAAAGTAATTGAAAAAATTGGATACTTTGATGAGGAGAATTTTGATCGAGGGTATAGGGAAGAAGATGATTATTGTTTACGGGCGAAAGCCGCTGGCTTTGACCTTGTATACGTAGACAATGCTTTTTATTTTCATCATGGCTGTAAGTCTTTTACTAGGGCAGAACAAAAAAGCCTAATAGCAGACCATTCCTTATATTACGAGGAGAAATATCCCGAGGATAATTTGGAAATAGCTCGCCTTCGGGACGAGAATCCGCTTGATTATATTCGAAAGAAAATTAGAGAATATTCTAACGTAAAAGAAATCCAAGCCCGCAAATTAAAAGTGGGGTATCTTTTAAATCTTGGGAGATCCCGTAGTGGTGGGATTATATCCATTCTTCAAATTATTAATTTTCTTAATAAATCTGGATTTAATTTTCATTTAGTTTGTCACGAATCACAGGCAAAAAATTTAGCATACTTCCCAGAATTTAATATTATTCCAAAAACCTATCGCAACTATATGGATCTAATCCCTCAAAATTTTGATATTTTAGTCGGGACTCATAACTCAACGGTAGAAGATTCCTTAGCACCTATAATCCAACTAGAAAATAAAATCTTGCCTGCTTACTTTATTCAAGATTATGAGCCCTATTTTTATGAACAAGATTCTGAAGAATATATAGCGGCATTAAGATCTTATAATGCTTTGCCACATATTTGGGGCATTGCAAAAACGAATTGGATTTGCGATACTGTTAAATTAAAAACTGGGCTATCCGTCCATAAAGTCTTACCAGGGCTTAATTTAGATATTTATCACTACCAGGGCTGCCCCAAACCAAATAATTACCCAGTCCAAGTAGTCGCAATGGTTAGACCTAGAACCCCGAGAAGAAATCCTGAAGTAACCTTAAAAGTATTAAAACAAATTAAAGAAAAGTATAAAGATGATGTTCTAATCTCTTTATTTGGTGCTGATAAGGAAGAACTTGATGCCCAAGGGCTTCTATCGGAAGAATATCAATTTGAATATGAACTCCTGGGTATCTTAAACTCTTTCGAGTTAGCAATACTATTTAATAAAGCAGATATCTTCTTAGATGCCTCAACCTACCAGGCTTTTGGCCGAACTGCCTTGGAAGCAATGGCGTGTGGGTGTGTCAGTATTGTTCCAGAAGCAGGGGGTGCTAGAGAGTATGCCTTAAATAATTTTAATAGTTTAATCGTTAACACCGAAGATGAAATTGAAATCGAAAGAAATTTAGAAAAATTAATTGAAGACTTTAATTTTCGGGAAACCTTAAAGAAACAAGGCGTTGAAACGGCAAAAGAGTTCACTATTGAAAGAGCTGCATACTCACACCTCCGATCTTTTCTACAATTCTATTCCCTGTATAGGACATAAGCTAGAATAATCCTTTTGTATCGTTTTCTAATAAAGGAGAACCACTGGGATTATGCCAACGCAAATTAGAGATGCTATTCTTCGTTTACTTTTAAGCCCTAAAACTTATAAATGGTTTGTTCTCCTGCTATTTATTTACTTTAGCAGCTCTGTTGGTATTTATCATTTAGAACGCGGCACTAACCCTCAGTTTACGAGTGTTTGGGATGGGCTACTTTGGGGACTAAATACTTTAATTGTTTTTAATGGTTCTGGGGTTACTTTAATAACCCCCCACGCAAAATTATTTTCATTTATTGTCCGATTGGTGGGAGTTGGGCTAATCTCTTTATGCGTTGGCGCAATAACTGGGATGTTTCTGGAGCTTAAAAAGAAAAGCGAAAAAGGACTTTTGTCAGTGAATATAAAAAACCATTTTATCCTTATTGGGTGGAGTTATAGGGCTCTAAGCCTAATTAAAGAATTAGACCTCTTGAAGAGGGAGGTTATTTTAATTGACGACCAAATAAGACATTCTCCATTACCAAAGAAAAAGAACTTTCATTTCATTTATGGAAGTCCCACCAAAAAAGAAGTGCTTCTTCGAGCTAACCTTGGCGAAGCAAAAAAACTTATTATCCTTGCAATTGGCGAAGATGAAACAACAGCCGACAGCAAAAATATTTTGGTTGCTTTAACTGCAAAAAATATTTCTCCGGATTTATTTGTTTGTGTTGAAATTATTAACTCTGAGAATAGATTCCATTTAGAAAAAATTGGATGTGAGAGCATAATCGAAATTGATAGCATTTTAACTAAGATTGTGGGACAAGAAATTGGAACTCCGGGAGTCAGTGAAATCTTTAAGGAAATCAATAATAAGTTTACCCAAACTAAATTATTAAAAAGCAAGATTCCAAGGAAGTGGCATGGAAAAACCTTTTGTGAGTTTTGTGTAGCACTTAAAACGGAATCTAATACTCTCGCTCTGGGGATCGAGAGACAAAAGGAGAAGTACTTAAATCCTCCTGGGGATTTTATCCTTAATTTAGGGGACCTTTACTACTATATTCGGTAACTATGAAAATCTGGCATAAACAAAGCGAAAAAGACGAATTACAAAGGTTAGATAATCGAAAAAGATTTCCTACCTCTGGGTCCTACCTTTTGGTTCTTCCAGAAAACCCTACGGCAGAAGACTTAAACTTTGTTCAATCTAAGTTTAACATTCACCCAATTAGCTTTCAAGATTACCATTATAATAGTAATCCTCACGTCGAAGACTATGGGGATTACTTTTTTATAACTTGTTTTATCCTTGATTATTCCGGAATTAGCAAACGCTTCGGAAAAATTAAAGTTGGTTTATGTTTCGGTGAAAATTTCGTTCTTCTATTACTTAACGACAAGCATCAGCGTATTCAAACTCTTTTTAACAACGAAACTTATATTTCCAAAATCATGGAACAGTCCTCGGTATACGTTGTTCTCAAGATTATCAATGCTCTTTTTGAAACCTATATATCTGCTTTAAGTCAATTTTACCCAGAAATCGATGAAATTGAAAAGAAGATTAATCAAATGAATGGTAACGATTCAACCCTTCATGAAATTATCCAATGCCGAAGATTAATTTCTTTCGCGTATAGAACAACCTTACCTCATAGAGAAGTTCTTTCTGCTATCTCTGATTATGCATCTTTAAGGGAAGAAGATGCAAACTTGGCGAAAGAAGTTAATTATAAACTCAACAACGTAATGCAGACAATATCTGTCTATAGAGAAATGGTTGTTAATTCCCAAGATTCCTATATCTCTTTAACAACTCATAAACTATACAAAATTATGAGGAAGATAGCTCTTAGCATTTTCCTCCTAGCTCCTTTCCTTCTCGTATCTAGCATTTATGGTATGAGCTCAAGATTATCTGAAACAGAATCTACCCTGAGCTTTCATGTAGTTCTCTTTGTATTATTAGGTATATCATTATTGACCATACTTTTTAGGAAAAGATTTTTTAAATAATGAAATTTTGTTTGGTTGTTGCAAACAGCAGTTTTCTTTTTTTTAAGGAACTGATAGAAGCACTTCAATCCCATCTTGTGTCTTTCGGGCATTCCGTGGAAGTTTTGAATTATATTCCCGAGGTACCTTTTTCTGTAGTATGGGTAATCGGGCCACATAATTTTTCTAAATTCGAACGAAAGCCAAAAACGAAGTATATCGCACTTCAAACGGAGCAATTACCCCAAAAAGGGTTTATATCCCAAAATTTCCAATCTCAAAATTACAACCATCTAAAAAATCTTTTACCTCTCTATGACTATATCTTCGATGTCCACGAAGGAAACACTTTTTTCCTCCAAAAGCAGGGCTTTAATAAAGTATCCTTCTTTCCAATTGGGTACGACTCGCACTTTGATTTCTATAAAAACTCTTCGCCTACTAAAAAAATATATGATATTGCATTTTTTGGGTATCTTTCTCCTAGAAGAGAGGCCCTTTTAACTAAGTTAGGTTTTAAATATAATGTTTGCCCGGCGACTTCAGCCTTCGGCGAGGAAAGAAATAATCTAATTCTTCAAACGAAAATTTGTCTAAGTTTTCATGTTGAAGCTCTTGACTTCTTTGAAAGAATGCGGATTGAGCTTCTTTACCTATCAAATAATTGCTTTGTTATTTCGGAAAATACCACATACCATACTCCTTACATAAGTTCAAAGCACCTAATATTTTCCCCATACCAGAGCATAGAAGCTACTATCGGATATTATCTAAAAAACCCTTTCCAGTGTCAGAAAATTGCGAACAATGCGTATAATTTTATAAAGGAAAATTATGTTTTCCAAAGAAATCTACAAAAAAGTTTACAAGCAATAGGGATCTAAAAATGATTTTAGTGTTAGGGGAACAAGGACAGTTGGGGTCTCATTTCAAATTTTTGAGGCCAGAGTTTAAGTACCTTTCTAGAAAAGATTTTGAATTATCGAAAAATTGGGATAAGTATGAGGCAATAATTAGAGAGGCCCAACCAAAAACCGTCATAAATTGTACGGCTTACACAAAGGTTGACCTTGCTGAGGAAGAACAGGCGGAGGCGTATCTTTTAAATTCTCAAAACGTTGAGATGTTGGCAAAATTTGCAAAGAAATATAAGCATCAGCTAGTTCATTTTTCCACGGACTATGTCTTTAATGGAACCCTTAAAAGAGCATACACTGAAAAAGACAAGACAGGCCCAAGAACAGTTTACGGGGAAACGAAACGAGAAGGGGAGAAAGCCGTTCTAGCTTTAGGAAACAGAGGCTTAGTCCTTAGAACAAGCTGGCTTTTCGGCCCCTCTCCAACAAACTTCGTTCAAGCAATTATTAGAAAACTTAAAATTGGAAAAGCATTAAAAGTCGTTAATGACCAAACTGGAAGTCCCACATATACAAAAGATTTAGCCTTAGCCACCTTAGAATTGATTAAACATAAAAAATGCGGGTTATTTCATTTTTCTAATTCTGGGGAGACTACTTGGTATGATTTTGCTATTAAAATTAGGGACTACCTGGGGTATTCTAACCATATTACCCCAATTAAAACAAGGGCTCTAAACTTGCCTGCTCCCCGGCCAGAATATTCGGTATTACAATGCCGTAAATATACAAGCACAACAAAACAAAAAATTAGAAGCTGGGAAGACGCACTGGATAGTTATTTTAAAGAAATAGCGGTATCTCAAGGAGGAAAAGATGATTCATAAAGGTGTAATCCTTGCAGGAGGGCATGCAAAACGAATGTATCCTGCGACAAAAGTTACAAATAAACATTTGTTGCCAATTGCAACAAAACCAATGATATACTACCCCATTCAAACTCTTATGGAAGCTGGGATAGATGAAATTTTAATTGTTCTTGGAGGAAACCTAAAAGGGGAAGTCTTAACTGTTACAAGCTCAGAACCTGATTTTAAACATGTAGATTTTTCCTATAAGGTTCAAGTAGAGGCCGGGGGCATTGCCCAAGCCTTGCTACTAGCTAAAAAGTTTATCGGGAATGAAAAATTTATTGTTATTCTGGGGGATAATATTTTTAGCAGCCCAATTACTCATTTTGTTAATGAATTTGCTAATAACGATAAAGCAAAAGCAAGCATCCTACTTAAGGAAGTACCAGATCCAGAAAGGTTTGGCATCGCGGAATTAAACGATAAGGGGGAAGTGCTTAGCGTTGAGGAGAAACCAGAGAAACCAAAGAGTAATTTATGTGTAGTGGGGGCTTATGCTTATACCCCGGATGTTTTCAATATTTGTGCTTCCTTAAAGCCGAGTGGTCGAGGAGAATTAGAAATTTCTGATGTCCAACAACACTATATTAAGCAACAGGCACTAATTGCTTCTAAGTATGATGGGCATTGGACAGATGCGGGAACCCCTTACAGTTACCAAAGAGCAAATTTGGTAGCCCTTGAAAACGAAATGCGGCACGAATTACTATCAGAATTCAAACCCAAGAAAAGCAAATAGAAATTTTAAAGTAATAATCTTCTAATAAAATCCTAGGTTTGAATACGCGTTCGTAAAAAACTATAGGAATTTTTTAGGAGGAAAATACAATGCCTTTTATTCGTAAAGATGGAGCTCGTATCTACGTTGATACGACAGACAATGATCTTATTAAAAAGTATAGCGAGTTTGCGGGGACTAAACTAGTTAATGAAAAATTTAGCAGTATATCCTTGAGTTCCCAAGTTGCGCCAGCATCAGTAAACACTGTTTATGTTAATCCTTGCGAAAGCAAAATCTTACAGTGCTACGGTATTCTATCTGATGCTGAAATTACTGCTGGGTTCCTTGATATCTATGCTAGTGGTGGCCTTCTTGTAAGACATGATTTTACCCAAAATCCTGTTGATGCTGGTGTACCTCTCTCAATGCCAGTTTATAATGATGCTGCTGGCGATACGACTGTTATTACTGGAAACCAAGCCGTTTGGCTTACTGGTAGTGGGACAGTTTCTATTGCACTTACGCTAGAGCTTCACGAAGTTTACCGTTGGACGGACTAATCTAAAAGGAGGAACTAGCTATGAGTGATTCTTTCATTATTAAAGATGGGGCACAGATCCCAGGGGATTCAAGCAATCCTGACTTACAAAAGAAATATAGCGAAACTTTTGGAACAAAACTAGTTGCTGAAAAGTTTACGGCATTAAAAGGCCCTACCCCTTTGCCAGTCCCAACAGTTTCTAATACTCTTTTCATTAATCCATGCGAAACAAAAATGCTTGTTTGCATGACTCTCTTCGGAGACGACACCCTAGATACGGGAGGGCTTTTTCTTTACGCTAGCGGCAGTGCCGGAATTGCTGGTAGGGAATTAACAGTTATAGATTTTACTGAAACTCCTCTAGCTGCGGGCCAACCTATGGTAATCCCATTTGACCAATACCTAGAGATTAAGCCAGGAGACCCTGTTTTCGTTGATGCAAGTGGAATTTTCTCTGTTGATGTAACTTTAGAGCTTCACGAAGAGTTCCGCTGGACTGATTAACTTTTTAGCTTTGCTTTTTGAAAAAGGAGGGGAACAGTCCCCTCCTTTTTCATTGTATTATATCTTATAAAGGTTTTTCGTAGGAGATTAATATGAATTTAATAGATGGAGTTAAAGTAGCTAAATTAGTCTTACATCAAGATGAGAGAGGGTCTTTAACAGAATTATATACTGAAAATCAAAAAGATTTTTGGTCTGGGCCTCCCAGGCATGTTTACACCAGCGAAGTTTACGCAGACTGTGTAAAAGCTTTCCACTATCACAAAATTCAAACCGATAGATTTAGTTGTGTTTATGGTCTTCTAAAACTTGTTTTATTTGATTGTCGACCAGACTCAAAAACTGTGGGGGAAATTAATGAATTTTTCTTAGGCCCAAGTTGCCCAAAAATTGTAGAAATTCCCCCTGGGGTTTTACATGGATTTAAGGGTTGCCCAGGAGAAGGGGAAAAAGCAATAGTAATTAATTCTTGCTCGCACCCTTACAATCCAGCAGACCCAGATGAATATAGGGTGCATCCACACTATGATGGCATACAAAAGGAAGATTTTAAAACGCTAGATCTCCCTTTTGATGTTGTTCCATACGACTGGAAAAGGAAGGATTTCTAATGGAAAAGATTTTTATAACGGGTGGATTAGGTTTTATTGGAAGCGCCTTTATAAGACTATTTATTGAAGAATATGAAATAATTAATTATGACGTAATGACCTATTGTGGTAACTTGGATAATGTTAAAGATTTAGAGCTTCATCCAAATTATTCGTTTATTCAAGGGGATATTTGTGATTTTAAGAAGGTAAAAGGGCTACTTGAAACCCATAAACCTGACGCTATCCTTCATCTCGCAGCAGAAAGCCATGTTGACCGTTCAATTGATGGGCCTATAGTGTTTGCGCAAACTAATTTTGTTGGGACTGCCGCGATGTTAGATGCTGCAAGACAAGTGGGGATTCCCAAATTTATAAATATGGCTACCGACGAGATCTATGGGGATTTAGACTTAGATTCGAAGAAGAAGTTTACAGAGGAAACCCCTATAAATCCAAGTAGCCCTTATTCTGCCGCAAAAGCAGGAGCTAAATTACTTGCAGATGCTTACTGGAGAACTTTTAAATACCCAGTTATCTCGGCTGCTTCTGGAAATGCATTTGGACCTTATCAATACCCAGAAAAATTAATCCCGCTTATGGTTTTGAAAGCTGCTCGGGATGAGCCTTTACCAGTTTATGGGGATGGCTTAAATATCAGGGATTGGATTTATGTTGAAGACCTAGCTCGAGCTCTTGAGGTTTTAATTAGAAAAGGGGAACCTGGGGAAACCTATAATATCAGCTCCCGGAACGAGAAATCTAATATTGAAATAGTTAAATTACTTTTGGGAGAATTAAAGAAGCCCGAAACTTTAATTCACTATGTAACAGATAGAAAAGGACATGATAGAAAGTACTCAAACTCAAATAAGAAGATTAAAAGCCTTGGGTGGAAACCAAAAATAACTTTTAAGCGTGGAATGGAAAAAACGATTAAGTGGTATTTAAAAAATGAATGGTGGTGGCGAAAATTGTTAAAAAACTAACTGTAATGGTTTTTAATAATCCATTAATCATTTGTTTTTAACAGATAAGAAAACTCTAGGCAATAAGGGACAAAGAAATAAGGTGAAACCTTATAACGATATAAAAAGGGCTGTGAAAGAAGTCCTAGATAAATTTAAAGCAGATTTTATCGGAAAGAATTTTGTTCCAAGGCAGCTTTTCCCGATAAGGGATTTAAAGCTTATTTATATGAAAATTAAGGGGATTCAAAATTATTTAGAAAGTCTTCCAATTAACAGATTCCCAAATAGTGCGGTGTTTCAAAGGATTTTAAGGGATCTTAAACAAGAAGAGAGATTCGCAAGGCAAAATATATATTCGAATCAAATAGAATTTTTAAAATTCATTGTTAATGCCGTAGATTATATAAAGTCTTTCTTGGAGACTCTAAAACATTACGAAATTTACCAAATGGTATAATGAAAAATAGCTAAGGGCATTCCTGTTCAAATGCACTTAGCTGACACTCTTAAGGAGGAAAACTGATGAAATTAGAACACACTGGCGTAGACAATTTAACTGGGAAAGCTTTTTTGCATCCAGTTATTATCTCTGATATTGGAAATCGCGCTTCACAGGACACTGTATACCGCATTACAAACCAATACAACTATGGAAGCAAGGACGTTGCTCTTCTTCTAGCTCTTTCCGCAACAGCTACCCCAACCTTGGATTATAGCCTTGATCCAAATAGTGGCTTTATTTATATGTGGAATCCAAGCGTTGTGGTTGCCCCACCATCAACCACTGGTTTTATTGATTGGTACCGCGTAACAGAAGCTGACCGCCTAAATGGGTATTCCTATGAACTACTCGAAGGCCCCCGCACTGTTAGCCAAACACCAAATAGCGGAAACCTTGCCCCTGTTGAGGGACCAACTTTCACTCAGGATCTCCCAGATCCCGAAGGTTATATCTCAATCAATGTTGCAGCGCCACAAGCCTACGACCCAGCAGGAATTAATGGGCCCTATCCAAACCGTCTCTTGGTAGCAGATCCTAACTTCGTACCTTATGATACGAATCTTTGGAAACCTGGAAACATCGGCCAAGGGCGTTATGTTGCTGCAGGTCAAACTGTGGAATTCGTTGAAACAGGCGATTTCCTCATGTCCGCAATGCAAGGACAAATTCGTGGCTTTATCGATCGCGGAATCCTTCGCGTAGTCTAAGCTAAAGAATTGTAAGAAAAGAAAAGGGTATTGCTTCGGCAATACCCTTTTTCCGTAATATTTTATTAATTTTTGTAGAAAAGTAAAGACAAAATTTATATTTATATGTAGAAATAGCAACTTTTAAACAAATGATCTCTATTCGTTAGAGATATATGTAAATCAAAGGAGATTTAAGATGAGTTTAAGTGGTACAGGATATAGCACTAACGATCTTTACTTTGCAGCATTTCTTAAAACCGCTGGTTGTAAAATGGCCCGTCACGAGAAGCAAGGGAATCGAATTATTTTTGTTTTTGAAGAAGCACCTATGATTGACGATTTAATGAATGAGTGGTATTCAAGGGAAGCAAAAGTCGATGCCTTAACTTATGCCGATAATATTAGAAACCTAAAATCCCTTTGCCATATGGTATTAAAAAACGAAAAGGAGCGCCGTAAAAAGTAGCTTACCTTTTTAAAATTACTGTATTATTAATAGGATAAAGGGAGATAGTTTAAATGAATTTTTCGAAGAGAAATAAGGTTATGATTTTTGATTGGTTAGGGTTCACAAAAAAAATTGGGGCCCAGTTCCATTTCGGATACATAGATAATATTAATAATCTAGATTCCGAAATTAAAATTTTCCAAGCGAGAAAACTTGTTATTCATCGCCTTAACGAAATGGGAGTATTTTAACTGCGACCCGATTGAGATTGGCGTGACCATGAAAAAGGAAGGCTGGTCTTTTGGTATAAATATGCCAGAAAAAAGCTATTATCATTGTAGCATAGATGATATTAAATCTTCGTGCATTGTCGAGGATAACAAAAAGCAATTCCTGTTATTAGATAATATTAAGTTAAGATATTGTGATAGCACATTAAAGTATTGTAGCATTGATTAATAACCCATTAAAATTTTACGAAACCCTATTATCGCACAACTGCGAAAACTCTCATATTATACTTCTAAAAGAAAAGGATTGTCATTATCGCTGTACCAGCTGTAATACTGATTTTATCCTACCCCAAAAAGTTATAAATCGGTTTTACGAAGAGTTAAACCCCGAGAAGTTTCACCATAAACTAGTTTACGACTTTCTAAAAGATTATTCTGGAAGAGCATATTTACTCAAAAAGGTAAAAAGAAAACATATCATTAATAACCTTAAATAATCCATTACTTCTTGCTAATTTTATGAGGAAGTAAACATGGCTTTTTCGGCTGACTATGATATGATTCAAATAAATACGGCTAAAAATTTTGCTGTATTATTCTTTGATGAAATTTCAGGAACTTTTTACGACCCCTTAAACGTAGAAATTGAGATTGGGCAATTTTGCAATAACGTCTTTGTTCGAATCCTTAAAGACCCAATGGTTCAGGTGGATATCGGAAATTATACTTATTCAACATTAATCACCCCTAATGTTTATCCTGTAAACCAATTATTCTTTGTATATTTTACTGGAACCCATCCTATATCTGGGGATCCGATTCTTAGGATAGACAAGTTTAGGACATTAGGGGCTCCTATTATGCCACAGGCTACAAACGTTGCGAACTATTTAATAAACCCAATTTCAAATAGTAATTCGACCTTCAATAAAGGGTTAAGTATCTAATGGTAGACTTTATAGAAGTAAAATCAACACAAACTTTTGAAACTGTTTTCCAGGATCCTACTTCGGGAGAGCCTATTGACGTTAACGACCCTAAAATCGATATTGGTTTTTATGAAAGTGGAGTTTTTGTTTACACCTTAGCGAATTCTCCGCTTATTAAAGTGCCTGGGCGCCTTGGAGAATACGTTAAGCAAGTTTATCTAGATGATTCTGATTACGTTCCAGACAAGTTTTATTACGTTCGTTATAAAGGGAACCACCCCACTACCGGGAATCTTATTCTACAAGAGGGAAGTTTTAGAACTTTAGCTTCCTCTGAAGAAAAGAAGACCCAAGTTTTTATGTTCGGGAACGTTCCTCCATCCGCAGCTTGTGTTATTTCCCCCGAATTTTATATATCTGCCAACAGCGAAGCAACGGGAAGAAGAGCTTTCCTACGATCAGAATTTCTCGGTTCTTGTGACTTATGGATTGAAATTATTGATTCTCAAACGAATGAGCCTAAAAATGTTTATTCTGTTACGTTTGATATAGAAGATTTAACAGACTGTACAAGGATTTGTGAATCTGAATGTGGCGGAATCTTAATGGCTGATACATATGTTGCAGTTAATTTTGAAACTGGAAAATATTATGCTGATTGGCAAGTTGACGGAGATGCTAATCCGGGGCCTTATATGATTCATTGGGATATTCAATATACATCAACATCCCAAATAACAAGGGTTTCCTATAATTTCCACGTAGTAGCAAAGAAGAATGCCTACGACTTAAATTTCCAAGAGCCTTATGCCCCCTGGTCTCCGACTGCTGATAACTAAAATGAAAAAGTATGCTGAACAATTAAGACGAATGCTTCAACCTTTAAGAAGCCGAAGGGACTATGGTTATAAAGAGGAAGAGGAAGAACCCCGTATCCAATTAGAAAGTATTCGTCATGTCCATAGTGAAAGCGATGCAGCTCCTATTTTATACGAAGTGAGAATTAGGCGGGGTTTATTTCCAGAAACCTATACGGTTGAAACAGTGCCAAACCTAGTCGAAATTTTTAATAGGGCGCAAAACAACCAACGGCTCTCAGATAATTTTTATGAGAAGTATCTAAAAGGCCTAACCCCAATGGAAGCTAGGCCCCGTAGAAACTTTAAAGAAATTATAGAACTTTTAAAGAGGAAGAATACCTAAAGCAATTCTTCGTGCTCCATTAATAATTCAAACTTTTCTTTGTTAACATAAATCCCTTGTTCCTTTGGAATTACAGTTACTCCTGCTTCAGTTAAAACAACTAATGGGGTTTCACCCTGACAAGCTACAATTGCCCTTCTTAGAATATGGGCTTTTTGTCTTGTTAATTCCCCCCGAATAACAAAAGCATAACAATCGTTGTTTTTCTCAAAGTTTTCTTTCAAAAGATGAGAGATATCCTCGATCTCTGCGTCATCTTCAATTGCGCCTGCTTTAATAACTTCGTTTTCAAGTTTTTTCGCTTCTTCTTGGGGAGGGCTGTTATCCCCTTTTTCTTCTTTCTGTGAAAGCAATTCGGGAACAAGTTTCTTTTCGTCAACTACCTTTTCTTCAGTTACCTCTTTTTTTATTGGTTCTGGTTCAGGGGTTTTTCTTTCATAATTTAAGGCATCCATCATCTTCTGGAGAAGCTCAGTCCCTTCCCCTTCAAAATCGGTATATTTGAGGAAACTAACTTCATCTTCTTTTTCCCCGAATTCGTACTCAGGATACCAACTATCTCCACAATCACAGTCAACCTTCAAAGGAGCGACCCATTTTTTCGCAATATTAACCATCACCTTTACGATTGCAGGAATAATCTCATTCGCCATACTTTTCCTAACTTCAAAGACCAACTCGTCATGCACTGTTAACATTAGGCGAACATCGTTTTCCCATTTCCGTTTTTCAATTAAGGCATCAATTTTACCCATCGCAATCTTAATAATATCTGCCGCACCCCCCTGAATAGGACTATTTACAGCCGACCTTCGGGCAAAAGACATTAATCTTTTTTTCATCCCATCGTCATCGGGGTCTTCAACCTTCGCAGTTATTGAATTCCATTTCATTCCAATCGCTTGAGGAAGTTTTCTGCTTCTTCCAAAAGGCGTTTCAACAATTTGTTTTTGTTTAGCAACTTTATGTTGTTGCGCAATCCATTTTTTGAGTTGTGGGGTTCCCGCGAAGAATTTCTTCTGATATTCTTCTCCCTCCTCATCCGAAATTTTAATACCTTCGTTTCTTAAGTTCCTAGCGATACCCCTTCCGGAACCTCCATAAAGTGTCTGAAATCCTAGGGTGTCGAAAGTAACTAATCCGTTACTAACCATTAACCTAATATCTGGTTCATAAACATCAAAGATTTCTTCTTCATACTTTAAGTTTTCAACCTTTCGAACTTTAACGGTATATAGACCATTTTCGATAAATTCCTTAAATTCTCCATCGACTTTATTTTCTAACAGCTTAAACCACTTAGACCCAATTCCTAACCCCCTTTTAATCCTAGTATCAAAGGCGTCCCTATCTCTTCCCGTTAACATCCAATCGGGTTTTTTATTAGAGTATTTTGATATATTATTCTCTTCACAATATTGATCTTGTTGCTCCAAGAGTTTCTTTATTTCGCGATTAAATCCTTCTATTTGAAGATTAGATCTTTCATATACTTCTTCCTTGGAATCCCAAGCATTTATAATTCTACTGTGTTTCTTTTCGGATATAAATCCAATTTCTTCCATAAACTTTTGAACGCTTAATTTGTTATTACAATACCAGGTATAGTAATATCTTTGGTATTTCTTATTCCAGTCTTTTCTGAAAGACCCAACAACCCCCCAATTTAACATCTCTAGTTGGATTTGGCGAACAAGCTCATCTGATTTGGAAGTATAAGACAAACTTCCAGATTCACATGAAATTCCATCCCCTTCAAAGAGAGCCCTGAAAAATTCTGCCTTAAGATTTTTTGGTGCCTGCAAAATTGTATCGGGAATTATTTTATTTTCACTTTTAGCAAAACACCCCAGTTCCTTTAAGAGGTAGAAAAATGATTTAGAATTAATGCCATACTGGTAATTTTTCTTTCCTTCCTTAGTTAAACTAACGTTACGGAGTTTTAGATTATTCTCTAGTTTTGAGCTCACGAGATCCATATCTTCCTTAAATTTTTCAGAAGACATTGTTAACTGGACAGCATAGCTATTCTTTACGTGAGAAATGCTGCCTTCGCTAACAAAGTATCCTAGGAATCTTGCGAAGGGAGAATCTAATTTCTCTGGAAGGGTAATTTCCTTTGCGCTCGTTCTTAATAATTTTTGTTGATTAATTTTTGGAAGAGTCGTTTTATTTCCATGACATTGGGTATTTACTTTTATAACCATAATGTCATTTTCTTTTAGATTTTGGATTTCAACAAGTTCCGTTTTTCCATTTCGAACAACAAGAACTTTATGTATCTTATTCCCTTTAACTTCTAGGCCTAAATCAGTCTCTACCCTCCAAATTTCAGCCCCTGGGTGATAATAGGTTTTAGTAGCTTTCTTTTTCCCAACTTTCGATTCAATAACTAAGTTTTTAACATCTTGGAACCCTTCTTCTCTATGCTTAACAAGGGTATCAAATCTAACCAGGCCATTTTTTGTTAAAAGATACGTATCTCCGGTAACGCATTTCGCTACTTGGCGATCATTTTTAGTAAACCCTGGCCCAAAAATATTCTTTGCATTTAAGGAGTGGAGATCTCCAAAAGGATTATCTAAAGGCTCTTTCCCTTTTAACTCTCTTTTCAGGTTTTCAATCTCAATCCTTTTTTGCTCCGTAAATTGCTCGATCCAAGAATTTTCTTTAGAGACGTTCGCGGCGACTCTTAGTTCCACTCCAGAATAGTCAATTGCAACAATCATAAAATCTTTTGGAGCAATAAACCCTTTCCGGCTATTCGGAGCATTTTTGTTGGCGTCTATAAACTCTGTATCCCAGGTGCAAGTTTCCTTAAAGGGGCAACCTTCACAAGACGCGCGAGCACAGTAAACATTTTCTAACCACCCAAAAAGGAAACTATCTTTTAAGTCAGGGCCTGAAAAACAGCAATCGTCCCATTTTTTCTTATTTTTCTCATCAATAATAAACTTAGCAAGCTTTTTATTTAATTCTTGTTCTGACAAGTTAAATTCAGAAAAGAAGTTTTTTGAATCGAATCTTTCGTCTTCTTGTAGCTCTCTTGCTTTTTCCAAATATTCCGTAAACTTGGGATTCTTTGTATCGTAATCTTTCAAAGAAATTTCTCCGACTTTTCGGAGACTACTTATCTTTTCTAAAACCTCTCTACGATAATCCCCTTTTAGGGAATTTAAGGCATCAAGCAGGTAGCAATCAATTTCTTTAATAAAAGGCCTGTTTTGTAATCTTTTAACCCGAAAAGGTATTGCTTTGTAGGTAGCAGGAATAGATTGAACATTTACTCCCGTAAAATGGCCATTTTCCCATGCTCCCCCTTCAGATTTAAGTCTTCCAGTAACAACTGTTTGCTTAAACTGGAATTTTGCTCTGCTCTCAGTATCAACATGTTTGGTAAAAGGTTCAATATACCTAACTTTAACGGTTGCAAACTTCCGGTACCCTCTAATTAGCTGCAAAAGCTTAACGGCCCTGTCCTGTTTTTCATCTCCACTTTTATCTTGGTATAATCTAAAGATTCGGTCTAAGTCCTCGTCTTGGGTAGTCCACTGCCCGGCCTTCTCCGTCTTCTTGCCGCCCTCGAGCCCAAGCTCTTCAAATAAATATTTTCCAAGTTGCTGAGTACTATCAATCCATTTATAGGTTTCTTCCCGTTCAGGGTCGTACCGTTTTCCAGCTAACCCACAAATATCCTTCCTTAATTCCCCTAACCTAATTTCTAGGTAGCGATCCATTCTTTTATAATAGTCGACATCCATGGTGACCTTATTGTTTTGCATTTTCCGCAAGGTCATCATTAGTTTTTTCTCGATCTTATAAATTCCCGTTTGGAGACGTTTTTCCTTTGTCAGCCGTCGCATTAATTCATTATAAAGACTCATTGTAATTATAGCGTCGGACGCACCGTAAATATAAGCTTCTTGTGCGTGAAGCTGCTCGAATTTAACATTCTTTTTGCTTCTATTATCCAGGAATAGCTCGTTAATTTCAATCATCTTCATCCCGAGTAGAGTCTCAGATAACCACTTTAAGCCATATCTTGCCAAGTCTGTTTCCCAAAGGTAAGCTAGAATCTGGGTATCTTCAAACTTATTAATATCCTGGATATTCCGATATAATTTCGGGTCATGCATTGTCGAAGTTGCATAAATCTCTGTATCGAATTTTGCATTATGAAAAACGAATCGAACGTTTGGGGCATCAACAAGCTGGTTAAGGATCTCAAAAACCTTATCTTGATTAAGGTTATATTCTTCGTCTGCAGGATCCTCGTAATGCCGAATTGGAATATAATAAGCCGTTTGTTCATCGCAAGCTAGGCATACCCCAACAACTTTATCATAGGGCTCGTAAACAATGTTTCCATCTTCATCCTTAAGATAGATAAGTTCCCCGTTCTCATCCCTTTCGGGGTATTGTTTGTCGTTCCATTTAATTTTTGGGTAAACACAAGTATCTAGCCCAGTAGCTTCAAAGTCTAACGCAACAATTCCTGTTTCTTTTCCTTTTTGAACGATTTCCTCTATTTGCTCGTATGTTCTTACTAGAATAAATTCTTTTCCGTCCATCCAGGGCTTCCAAACCCTCTGGATGCTGTCTTCTGGGGTATAATCAAGATCGTCTTCCCACTCATCAACTCTTTTTTTCTTTGCCATGAATAACCTCCTGAGTCAAAGCAGACTCTTACTATCTTACTATTTAATACTAAAACCATCTCAAACTTGGGGATATTCCTTCAAAAGATCTGCTTTTTGCATTTCTCAACTGATAGGCTATTTAAAACTACATGGGTTTTCGTTAAAAAGATTAAAGAAATTTGTCTAAAAATCCTTTAATAATCTAATACTATTCCTATTTCTAAACAAGGAGATATACAAAAATTTTTGGAGGTATATATAATGGTCAGGAAAATTCAAAAGAGGGCCTGGATAGAAGACGAACAGATTTCAGTAAGTCCTGCCATGGCAGATCCAAATGAGTGGTATAGCGTCCCCGAAAAAGTTATTGTTGATATTGCCAATAAATATTTCGATGGAGTGATGGGGGTTGTTGTTGGCAATGAAAACGAAATTGGGGTTACTGGAGATAGGCTAAATCAAGATTGGCCGTCTTTTGCTCCTCTGTTCGAAGAAGTGGCTATGCCAGTTGAACCAGTTGGGATTTTGGAAGAGGTAGAGGCCGAAACACCAGAAGAAATGCTAGTCACGTCCAGCCTAAAAAGAATTAAGAAGAGAGCGGGGGATGTTCTCCCCGAAGAGCCTAGGGATTACGGCGCAAGGCCCCAACCAAAGATAGGCCCTATCTACGATAGCGAAGGGCGACTATGGGGGAACTTAGGCGAAAGCGGGAACCCACTATCTTTTAAATTTGACCCTGATCGTTTCTTTACGGCAAAGGATATTGTTGTTTCCCTTTGGGATGCGGGACTTTTAGCAATTAACCCAAAAGAAGAAACGGCACAACAAGCGCATGGTGGGCCAGCATTTAATATGCTAATGAAGTTTAGGGCTCGCTGGAGAAAGTATTACGCTAATAAAGAAGGAAAAACCGACGGGAACGTGGTAAAAGCTGCTGGGGGTGTTTGGAGAATTAAGGGTTCATTCCTTAATGAAAACCCAGTTGCGGCTTTCGCAAATCTTCCTTTTGGGGAAGGTGACGGAGAAGTACTATATGGCCCTGGGGACCTCCCCGAGGAATTTAGAGGTAAAGGAAAGCCAAGAAAAAGAAGCCCCAAAGTTGTTCCAGAGCCAGAAGAGGCTTTGGGAGTAAAAGTTATTGGGGATGTTTTAGACCCAGAAGGCTATCAATTCTATGGGTCAGCCGTAAAAGCCTTAATCCGCGCAATTTTAGGCGTTTCTGATCAATTAGGGGTAGACCTGGAAGGCCTTGCTAAGCTGCTTCCCGCTGAGAAGCCTCTTGGTAAGCTTTTTGCTTTAGTTCCCCCAACTGAACTAGATCTGGATACTGAAAAAGGAACTTTGACTATTCCACCGTCAGTTCCTGCAAGGGAAATTAAGAAAATTATCGAGTCTTTTGCTTAGGGAATAATATGAGGCCCATAGAATCGCTACTACGTCTAGCATCCCATATAAGAACTTCCATAAGTATACCTCAATTCAATCCTGATAAGTGGTATACAATTTCTGATTTGCTAGCTCCTGGCACTACCCCCGATCTAGCAAAAAGCGAGCAAATTCTTCTTAGCCTCATTAATACATTTTATGGTGGGGTTGTTACTGTGCCTAACTCGGAGGGACAAGAAGTAACAATAGCAAATAAGGATATTGCTAAGAAGTGGCTTATTGAAGCAGTGGAAGCCTATATGCCCAGTTATTCTAGAGTTGCGGCAGAACTTCAGCCCCCTAGCCCCAAACAAATTAAAGAGGTCATACTAGCAACTCTTAAAGACCTAGAATTCGAAGACCGAATTTACACTTTACCGGAGCTTGCTATAATCCTATATAATGTGGGTTTAGTTAGATGGTGCCCATCAAAATTAATTCGGAGATGGGAATCCCCACAAAGAAAAGACGATATAAGATCACTGGTTATGTATGATGATGAAGAATTAGCTGAAATCACTGCTGCGACTAGGGAATTAACAAAAGAACTTTATGGGAAAGAGATAGATTGGGCTACTAAGAAAAAAGAAGCCATTGGGGATGACGATGCTCTAGAGAGCTTAAATAAGCTTTTTACCAAATACGTCTTCCGCCCCCAATTTAATGCTCTTAAGGCTATCCGAAAAAACCTTAGCACAATTCAACTAACCCTTCAAAATAAATTAAAAGAAGCCCCAACAACGGATAACCTTATGGTTGAGACGAGTCAAAATAATATGGATCTTCTAGAATTAGAAGTAAAGCTAGAAGACTTGCAAGAATTGTCAGGGCTTGATTTTGGGCTTGGGGGAGCTACCCGAGGAAAAAGAAAAGGTTGGAAAATTAAGGGCCTTTGGTTAAATAACCCAAAGGTTAAAAAATTAGTCTTTGCCGGAATAAACTTTAACTACGGCCCCCAAAAAACGAAAGAATATCTTTTCGACCCTGTAAAGGGGGAGGAAATAGCCGTAGAAGAGTTGCTTATTGACCGATCCCCAGAAATGGGGACAAAAGAAGTTATTCATGATATTACGGAAGAACTAAGAGCAGCGAATCTATTTGACACCCTGTCAACTCTAAAAACTTACGTTGATTTCTATGTAAGTTCTGCAGATGAAGCTAAAATGCCATTACTCCCACAGGTGCAGGACGCCAAGGATTTTATGGGGAACTTGGTTATTACGCCGGATGGGCGGGTTGAAGTAAAAATGGCCGCTAATCAACTTCCAGATTTCCTTAGAAACTTAGCAGCAAAGATAACCTATTACAAGAAAAGGTTTGGAATTAACTAAAAGATATACCTTATTTGAAGTCGAAAACCGTTTTCAACTTTTCGTAAATATCTAGCTAGAATATCATTTTTTTGATATTCTAGTTCTATTAATAGGCTAGGAGTTTTTAGCCCGATACTAAAATGGTATTGATTTGGCCCAATCGCGCCCCCTACCAAAACCCGGGCATCCCCCAAACTTAAATTATAAATTTTTGCCCCAACTCGGGCCAGGCGTGCCGGGTTTTCTAGGAAGCCTAAGGATATTTCAAACACCCGGTCTTTAAACAAGATTGGGATAGAGGCATTAACAAAGATTTTATCTTTCAAGAGGTAGCTACCAATAAAAGGTGGTAGAATACCAATTTCTCCCAAATCAGGAGTTTCCCCATGAAAAGCATAAGAGCCCCATATAAAAGCGGTATGGTAGATAAATGGGTTAATTAAAACGAGAGCTAAATGTTTATTTAGAAAATCATCAAAGCTAATCTCGCGGCTTAAGTTGTAGTGAAAAGTATGATATTTATAAAGATCATTCCCAGCACCTATACGAAATCTTGATTTTAGATTATAAAAAAATGGATCAAGTAGGGATGCCGCCCCTAAGAAATATAAATTTTCATCTTCGCTAAATAAGGAATACTGCCAAGCCACGTAGGAGTTATACATGGATTGGTTTATTCCTCCAACAGTATTTTCCCATGTATAATTATAAGGATCATGGACTCCTACTGATCCGTTTATCGTCGGAAACCCAAGACTAAGATTTAAGTCCCAACCATTTCCTGAATTTTCCGCAGCAATAATATGGCCCAGCTCATGAAAAACAATCAACTGAAATTGAAGTGCCTCAAGAAGGAGACCCATCTTTAAGATTCTTCCCCCAAACGAGTCGTCTAGAGAATCTGGGAAAGGCAAATCGAATACAAAGTCACCCAAAAATAAATTCAGGTGGCTATTCGCATCGACGCTTTGGTATGGATTTAGTTCCTCTGCAAAGGGATTTAAGTCCCCAAAGTCTATTCTTGGAAAAGAATCAGCATAGAGGGTATTCGAGAAAATAAGTATAAAGACAAGGATGAGGGGGCCGAGTATCTTTCGCATTTTGTTTTCCTAAAAAAGAACGGTTCTCTTTTAAGGAAAAATTACAACATTATTACCGGGAGTTAAAAATGCCTGAATTACCAGAAGTTGAAAACGTTCGTAGGAATATCAACCCTTTTGTTCTAAATCGAAAGATAAAAATTGAAACATTAGCAGATGTTAAACTTTTTAAAACTCCTCAAGAAGAAATCAACAAAGTTTTAAGTGGAAACGAATTTAGTAGAATTGATAGACTTGGAAAATACCTATTTTTTAGGTTAAAAGATTCCATATATTCCCTTTGTATCCATTTAGGCATGAGCGGACAATTATACGCACGGAACGCACCAATTAAAAAGGACCACCTACATTTTGTTTTAGATTTAGCAGGGCAAAAGCTTTGGTATCGGGATCCTCGAAGGTTTGGGAAAATTTTCCTGTTTGAAACAGACAACCCAAAGAAGCATAACCTGCTTAAGAAGGTAGGCCCAGATGCCTTATCGATAACCCCAGAATATTTAATTAAAGCAATAAAGAAGAATCGCCCAATTAAAGTCCAATTAATGGATCAAGCGATTCTGGCCGGTGTTGGTAATATTTATGCGGATGAAGTTCTTTTTAGGATAGGGGTACATCCGGAAACGAAGGCTAAAACCTTAGAAGATTCAAAGATTAAGGAACTTCATACCAAATTAATAGCTTTATTAGAGGATTCGATTAAAGCCAAAGGTGCTAGCGTGACCTATGCTGTTGGGGGAGAGAATGAACAAGGTTCTTTTCAAGATAATCTTTTCGTTTATCGAAAAGCAGGACAGAAATGTAAAATTTGTGAAACCAAACTAGAAAAAATAGAAGTAAACCAACGGGGAACCACATTTTGTCCTACTTGCCAGAAACAATAAAAAAAGGCCAGCAAAAATTGCTGGCCTTTTTTCCTAACTAGCTTAATTATTCCCCTTGGTTCGCTCCAATAAACTCGTAGCGGTAATAAACTTCAAGGGTTAGGCAATTGATTGCAGTGGAATAAACTCTACTTCCAGCAATTCCCCAGGCGCTATTAGTATCCCAGGAGCCGTAAGTAGAAGTTTGCGCATCCCCTTCTAGCCTTTGGGTAGAAGTTAAAGCATTAATCATTGGGTCTTCCCAATCACTCCAATAACGACCTCCCATTTGGAAGAGAGCTAAAGAAGCATAGTACCAGTAATAGAAATCTAATTTATTTGGTTCGGTACTTGGAAGACCATCAGGAGCACAAAGAGCTGCTGCTTGAGATTGAAGATCCCCATTATTCCTATTTTCGCCCATGAATAAGCGGGATAGGATATTAATGGCGTCCATAGATCCGTTATTATCAAAGTTGGACTGGCTTCTTAGCCTTGCATTAGGCCCACCTCTTGTGATATATCCAGTTCTTGGATAACCATTTACCATACCAGTAATATCATCGTAAAACCGGCGGGCACCTTCCCAGCAATGGTTTGGAACCGAAAGGTTAGCAACCTTAGCAGATTTTAGAGCCAAGACCATCCAGCCACTAACCGAAGCATCGCTATCACCAGGCCGGACCCCATATCTCCAACCAAGGTATCCTCTATCAGGGTCTTCGTTTTGGCACATTGCAATGAAATCAATGCCTTTTTGTGCTGGTCCGCGAAGCATTGCAGAGCCTGTCATTGCGTATGCTTCTGACATCGACATTGAGCAAATAGCATGGTTATAAACAAAGTGGTGATCGTCACGCGCACCAAAACATCCATCATTATCCTGAATTTGCTTTAGATAACGCAGAGCATTTCGAAGTGTGCGCTGGAATTGCCCACCTCTATGAGAATATCCGGCTCCTAAGAAAGCCAAGGTGGCTAAACCAGAAATTCCAGCTTTGTTTTGCTCCCAACCAATTGATTCTGATCCATCTAAATTAGCATAAGAACCAGACCGGTCGTGTTCTGCTCCCGCTGCTGGAAAAGTAGTTGGACTCCAACTTCCATCATTATCTTGGTGATCCCTTAACCAAATAAGGGCGGCGAGCACGTTTCGGTCCCCAGGCTGGCCTCCCCCTCCACGAGCTCTACGATACACAAAACCGCCATCGCCCCCAAGACCATTCCCTCCTCCTAAATTACCGCCTAGCCCGACAGAAGAGTTAAATCCTTGTGCGGGGTATGGACTTGAAACATTTGACCGATCTGGATTAGGATTTGGTCTTAAATCATGATTTAAGGGGTCATTTGTAGGGTCCTCATTATGGTCGTCAACTGCATCTTCAACAATACGGGGATCTTCTGTGGGATCTGGATCCTCCGGCTCCTCCCTTTCATCTTCCATAACTGTTTGTGGTAGGATTTTTGGGGGTTCTGGCAGTTGAGGGGGCTCTACCGCAGTTGGGGTAGTTAGAGGGATTTGGGTTACTACCTCTGCTAAAACAATAGACCAGAGAGCTAATAGAAGTACTGCATGAAAAGCAATTGAAATCGCAAACCAGGGTGTTTGTTTTAAAGCAACATTTTCCTTGTCAGCGGGCCCTTCATGGTTATCTTCATAGCTGTCTTCGTAATAATCTTCGTACTTTTTCATCTTAATTTCTCCCTTTGGTGAAAAAATAACCATTTGAAATTCTAGGTGGTTAAAAAACCACCATGCACATATAAACGGAAGATTTTAAAAATGTATGGAGATAAAATACGATTTTTTTTGTTTTTCTGAAAATTAGTTGGAATTGTATGGTTAAATTTCCGGCACGAGGAAAGAATAATAATTTTGTATTTTAGATTCCTATATATAATATAGATATAAAGGGAGGAAAAATGGAAACGATTTGTTCAGTTTGTGGAAAAATTAAAAAGAAGGACGGGGGATATCAAAACCTGTTGGAATTTTTGGCAGAAAAAAAGCTCCAGCCCTCCGAAAAGGTTAAGGAACTCGTAGAAAGATCAAAAAAAGAAACCAGAAGTTTTAAGGAAATGCAAGACGACTGTGGAAATCTTGCCGGTTGCCTTTCGGAAGAATTTGGGATAGACCCTTCACACTCTCTTTGCCCCGTTTGCCATAAACGGGTTTATAGCCCAAAGAAAGCTTCTCTTATTTTGAAGAAGATTTCAAAATACCTTAGTAGTTAGTTTCGTTTTTTACCCAAGGGATTAGCTCATCCCCAAACTTTTTTCTAACTTTTCTACCTAATAAATATAAATAGAGGTCTAGGTTAGATGGGTCGTATCCCAAACTAACATAGGAATAGCAAATATCGTAGGCTTCTTTTCTCAGAGAGTCCATATAATCCTTAGGGTAATACTTATCTTTTTGTATGCTTGGGTCGATTTCAATTAATCCGTAATAATCAAAAGCTATTAAAATATTGTAATCGATACAACCAAAACCCCAGGAATTTGATTTCCAAATATTTCCAAACCCCATATCTTCAAGGATCATTTTTACTAAAATAGGTTTTTTAAATACGGGGTCTTCCTTTCCAGGCAAGTTAAAAGCAGAATTCATTTGAATCCAAAACTCTTGTTGTTCCACAGCAGAATGTAAAGGTTGCCATTCCCAAATAAATTTTTCTGTCTGGCTCCTTATTTTTTCTCGCGTTCCTAATAAATTCCAAGGAATGTCTTCCCAAGCAACTTCATCCCTTATCCACTTAAAGGGGTGGGAGGAATTTAAACCCTGTGCCTTTGCGTCGCTTTGCCAGAAATTAAATTCTTGAGACGCCGCAAACACCACACGCCGTACAAATTCTTCTTTATTTGCTAAATTTAGGGGCTCTATCCCTACTTCATTTACCCAATTTCTAGGCTCCTTTTGGATCTTAAGCCCGAAATCCTTAAAAACCCCGTCAAAAAAAGTTTTATTAACGTCTACTTCCGTATGGGAAATCATCTAATATGTTCTCCTTTTTCTTAAGCATTAATTTTGCGAGCAACCGTATCCTTGAATTCTTATGCGATAAAAGGGACTCTGGGAGAATCTCTTGGTATTTATCAGACCCTCTAGAATTATTATAGAAAGCTAAAATACTACTTCCCCAAGATGTAATACCATTTTCAGAGCAAATACAATCTAAATAAATGTCATCGTATTTATTCCCTTTTAAGTCTTGGAATTGAGACGGTATGAAAGCTATAGTTTTTGCGGGAATCTCAAAATAGAGATAATATGTGCCAAAAAATAAACGATGTGTTAAATCTTGTGGTTTCATGGTATTAAAGTTTAATACCCAACTAATTCCCGATTTTTTATGAATTTTATTTCGGCACTAACAGCCTTATCTTTTTTCTACTTCAAGAGCTGCGTAAAACAAAGTAGCAAATCTGCCTGACCTGCTCGATCTAAATTGAAAAGAAACTGAATAATTCCCATCTTCTATTTCAATGCCCCTAAAAAGGTATCCAGGGTTTCTTTGATCCCCTGAACCATCTTTAGGCTCTTGTTTGTGATGAAAAATTATTTCAGCGCCATCGGATTCCTTTTGCAGGCATAAACGGGTTTCGATATCGGAAGAGGGGCTAGAAAAGCGCCAAAGGTACGAAATACCAAAACGGTAAAAACCGGAGAAGAAGGTGGCGTCTAAAGTTAGGAAATCTGTCCAAGATGTTGATGAAGTTGATTGTTCGTCAGTTCTTTCTTTATATATATAACCTTGAGAACTTTCATATGAAGTGCCTTCCGGTATCCAATTGGAAGAAACTGCAACCATACCCCCAGCAGGGTCTGACGTATCCCCATCTAAGATTAATTTTTCCTCAGCTGAGAGCTCTTCTTGAAAAATAATATAGAGGTTATCCCCCCTAGTGTCAACTCGATCTATTGTTGAAGTAAAATTAGAGTTTTTCTCTACTTGAAATTGAAACCACGCTGTTGAAATATTAGATCGGGATACGTTTCCTGGAAGATCGTTTTGGATTGAGTATTCATAAGGGTATTCAGCCATAATTGTTCCATTTGTATCTAGTTGTATAACTTAAAAAGAAGGTCCATAAGGGTTTTTGGACTAAGATATCTAAACACTAAGCATCTATATAAATGAGATGATAATTACACGAGAATGCTTAGTCTTTAGCCTAAACTTGTCATAGGCAATTCCGCTTAATGACAAGACTCTATATCTCAGATTTAGAGTTTTTTTGAACCTATTATAAGCCCAGCGAATAGCACAAGATTGTTCCCTTCTCAGCTCTTTGAGGATTTCATGAAACTCTTTATTTTCACAAGAATATTGGGTTTTTAGAGTAATTATCATCTCAAAAAGATGGCAAGATTAACAAATTATTATATTTTTGGAGAATTATTATGTGACTTATAATATTTTGTTAATCCTCCCAAAAATTAGGAGGTTTTTTAAATGCGTATAACTCTCGCAGAGATAGAAAAAAGAATTAAAAGCGATCTTGAAAGAATAGGGTTTGAAAAAGTCTTCATTCTAAATGGAATGATAGACGTAGATACGATTTCTGAAGAAGATAGTGATTACTATGATATTGATCGTTCTTATGCATATCTAGAAAACCTAAAAAAACTTTATAAATTCTTTTATGAAAACCCTAATGCTTTGGAAGGGTTTCGGTCTGATGTAAAATCCCAAGAATTATTACAAATTCTTTATCGGATTTACAAAGAAGATTTTAAGCTTTCTGAAGTAGCCCCTCCTTCCATCTATAAAACCTTATTTAAGGCATTAGGCATTCGAGAGATACATTTTCTACAACCTGAGCAGCTCCACCTATTAAAGAAAGAAAGATCCCCAGAAGTTGGAGGAAGCGGGGCTTTTGGCATTGTTTCCGTCAATAAACCTAAAAACGTAGCAACTAAATATACGACAGATAGTAACGAAATTCAAGTAGCAGCATTTTTAGCTTTTAAGTTTCATTCTACTGGAAAACTAGAAAACCGCATACAAAATATTTATGATATTTGTCAAAAAGATGTACCAAGAGAAGAACTAAAAACAACCATCACAAAATACGAGACAGATATACTTAAACCAGTAGACTTAACCGTGACCCTTAAAAAAGATATTCCCGTAAAGGAAATACCTAAAAAGATACAGAAGGTTTTCGGTTGGGAAGAGCCAGCTCTTATTTTCCACGATGACCTAGAATTTATAAAAGATATATTCGAAGAAGAATCTGCAAAGGAATTAATTAAATTAGCAGACGATCTTTTAAAAAGTTATAATCGCCTTAGAGAATTAAAGATTTATATCACAGACTTTTCCATAAGAGCTGTTCCGATAATGGAAGATATCTATAAAGCAAAAATAGTTGTTAATAATATAATGGAGAACCCACAAGGGAACTACATTATTATTGATTATGGAAGTTGCGGTGCCCAGGCACCTAAACATTTCAAGATTCCTAAATGCTTCACAGAAGAAACAATTCTTTCTGTTAATAGTAAATATGATTACGTGAGAAGATTGAAAGATTTAAGTGAGCAAATTTCACGAGTACCTAACGAGGGAAAAAATGAAAGATGATTATCAAAGAATACCCCGAATTTTGAATAAAATACAAAAACTTTGGGAAACAGACCCCAACATAGAGTTGTGCCAAATTTTAACGATATTACAACGGCGGTTCCTTAACGATAAAAAAGATACCCAACCACCCCCACCAATGCTTTTTTATTTCACAGATTTTGACCTTGAGAATGAAATAGATAAAATTTTTGAAAACGAATGAAAATTGCCTCACTTTATGGGGATTCACACTCCCTATTATTCAAAAAGTTTAACCCCGAAACATTTCAGTTTAACCTACACCCAATTATAGGCTCTACCATTTCTGGACTACCCCGGAGAGACTCAACACTTCAAGTCGGAAATAAAATTCGAAAAGAATTAAGAGAAGTTAACGTCGATACCCTATGCCTTAAATTAGGACAAGTCGATATAGAGCTAGGATTCTTTTATAAAAAAATTGTTAAGAAGCAGAACCTTGAAATTACCCCCTATATCGAACTCCTTGTAGAAACCTATTTCGAGTTTATTAATAGCCTAGCCAAAGAGTTTAAAGGAGAAATAGTAGTCCTAGGATTAAACCTCCCAGCTTCCTTAGGGAAAGAAGCAATTGAATACCCAAAGCAATACCTAATACCAGCTCTTAAAGGAAAAGAAAGAGCAGAGGCATTAAAGCAATTAGAAGAAAACTTCCCCGGAATAAAAGAAAGAACCCAGCAACACCTAAAATTTAATGATTTAGTCGAGAAAGCCTGTGAAAATACATCAATACGTTATGCTGATATAACAACCCCGTTTTTAGATGAAAAAACAGGGATTATTAAAAAAGAATTTTCAGATGAAAAAGACCATCACTATAAAGGCCTAGTTTATAATAAAGAGTTTAATCTAGCCTTTGAGGTTTTTAATAAACTTTTACTAGAAGCTCTTAAATAAAAGGTTTAAGGGGAAATCCTAGAATGAAACTATCAACTAAATTACTTAAAATTGCAGAAGACCTTGGATTAGACGCACTTTTTGAGTGCATCCAAGATATACCAAGTAACGTCCCTACCGACTTCTACGCAGAAAAAGATCCAGCAGCTATTTTTACGCAGATACAGGAACGGTGCCACACTCTGCGACATTCTTTTTTTATTACAGTAGGTGGCAATTTTAATGAGAACCTGAAAAATTATAGTCACCTTCTTGCTTCCCTAACCTCTGCTTGTTATACAGTATCAGAAGCTATTACCGAAGATAATAGGAAGAAGCTTCAACTAGGATTCGATGATTTTGTAATGCTTGTACAAGCTCTCCCCGCCCTTAGTACGTTAACAGAAAACCTAAATTTAAATAGTAGAGGGGAAGAACAATACGAAGAAGGCGGGTTTTTAGTCCCTGGAGAATTAGTAGATTTCCCAATACCAGTATTACATCAAGAATTAAAACGAATCGCATTTTGTTATCAAACTTGGGAAAAAAGAGCAGAGCCAGCCGCCCGAACCCCAATAGAAAATGCATTAAGGAGATTAGGGTATACGACGTTAGGTGGGCTTTCCGGAAAGAGAATGGAAGGAACAAGCCAAAGATACCCAAGGACACTAGAAGTTTCCAAAAAAATAATAGACTTTCCCCAAACCCCATCCCCATATCTTTGGAGCGAAGAAGTTACAAATAAAAATATACGAGAGCTAAAAGCCGCCCGAAGCTATCTTTCTCAGGATGACTCAGAGCATCCCCAGCAGCAACAGCAGTTAGAACAAATATTAGGAAAAGAGTTATTCGAGAAATTAAAAACCACTAGGCCAGAGCATGTCCCCTATTTAGATGAGTACGAGTTAAGTATTTGGATCGTAAAACTTGCTAACGATAAGAGGATAAGGAATTTTTTGAATTCCTTCCAAGAAGAATTAGCCAAAGAAGGATATCAACTAAGCTATAAGAAGCCCCCAGTTCCATTTCGTGTCTATACCAGAACCGGTTATTTTAAAGTTCCTTATAAGATGAAGAGGAAGCTAGATTAAGTCTTCTTCCTCTAGGTTCCCAACATTTTGGGAACTTTTTTCTTTCTTAAAAACTAAAAGGGGCTCAATATGTTTATCTTTATATGTGTGAGATGTTTTATAATCAAGCGTTTCTTCTAACTTAAATCCAAGGTTCTCCATAATTTTAATGAAATCGGTTTTAATTGGATAAATTTTATAATCATTCAGCATAATAATAGCATACCCATTATCCTTTAGGCTAGAATTTATTCTATTAGCAAGAGGCCTTAAGAAATTTTCTTTCCATTTATCATATCTTGAATTTTTAATATGGCTTTGGGTCAGTTCTTCGCTATATTTTTCTTTATCAAAATAAGGAGGGGAAGTTAGGATTAAGTCGACTTTAATATTTTCATTGAAATCCTCTATTGGAAGATTTTGAATGTTAATAGAGAAATCTTTTCCTAATGAATATAAGTCATCTCTAATTTTCAATAAGCCAGCATATGTTCTTTTTTCAGGCTCAGTTCCAATATACGAATAACAATTCTTAGCAGCAAAAGCTCCAACCAGCCTCCCACCAAAACCACAGCAAGGATCAAAAACAGAACATTTTTTTCCACCATATTTTTCAATTAAATATTTTGCGATAGACGGCTTGAAGTTTTTAGGAGGATTAACCCTTAAACTAACCCCAGTTCGGATTGTCGATGCCCTAACACTTCTCTCTGCGTATTTCAACCTATTCCGAATAAGTTTAGGTAAGTTCTTTTCAAAATATTCAACTCCTGAAATATTCTCTGTGGGAATCGCCCACATATGAGGCATATAAGAATTAGTTAACGTTAAAGCTATATTACCGGTAGGCATTTCATCGAATTTTTTAAGTTGGAGTTTCTCAAAGTCTTCTAGAGACCCTTGTTCGATAAAAGGGAAACCTTTTCTTTCCCATACCCAGGTTAACAAAGACTGTATATAACAAAAAGCTTTTGAGCTTTCTTTAAGGCCTTCCGGGATTTCGAAATCGGAATGGTATTCCTCCGCTTCTTTAATTAATACAGAAGGCTCTACCTTAAAAACTTGACGAAGTTTTTGATGAATAAACCTAGGGGTTAAATCATCGTCGTGCTTAAATCTTATAAACCGGAATTCGTTTTTAATAGCGATTTTTCTTTTTCTAGCATCTCTAAGCTTTTGTTTTTCAAAGGCATCGTCAGTTCTATGGAAATGGGGGGTTAGCTCATCGTGTTGAATGCCATCTATTTCAATAAGAAGGTTGAAAGGCTCAGGAAGATAACCATCATAAATATAAGGCCTTTTAGTTTCTACGTCTCGTAAAATATCAAAGGTGGCTTCTACTTTAATGGGGAATCCTTCCAATTCATCCGATATCATTTGGAGAACAGATTCTTGGAAGGTTCTTCCTTTTTTCGTTTCAAGGTCTTGACGATTACAATATCGCCGAATCGTTAAATCTGTAGTTTGTAACTTCTCAGCTGCTAATGGAACTAATACTTTTCCATTCTTATCGCTAAATTGAAGCAATTCTTCCTCTGTAAACCCATATCGTAATGGAAAATTGATGCTTTTTCCCTTTTTTCCTTCTGACACTTTTTTTCCAAACTCAGCTTTTTCTTCCCAACTTAAATTTTTATCCTTTTCTCTTTTTATTTCGCTCATTTTTAATTTTGCGTTTGGGGTATGTTTCCTCCCTTTAGTTCTTTCTGAACAACCTTCCTTAAATTTTTGAGAAGTAACTTCTTTCTCGTATTTTTCTTTATATTTTGTACCTGTTAAATCATGTACATCTTTTAAGTGTTTTGTTAGGTTTTCTTTAGTTATATAATCACAAAGGCAGCATTTAATATAATTGATTCCCTCTTTCCCAAAGTGCTCCATTTGTGATTGTTCTTTAAGACAAGCATCGCATTTTATTTTCTTTAACAACTCAGGGCTTACATAAACGCTAACTTCTATTTCATTTTCTCCACATTCTGGGCATAAGACTTTTTTTGTCTCCTTATAAGATTCTTCCCTTCTTTTTTGATGCCCTTTTTTTGCTGCTTCGGCCCTGTTTTGGCTTGCTTTCGACCTCTTTTCTTGGGTTTCTTTTAGCTTTAGCTCTTCCCAGTATTGTATATGTTTTTTATCCCCAGATTTTTTTAAGAGACTAAAATGAGAAGCAAACCCTCTTGCATTTTGACATTTTTTCCCACAGATAGGACAGGTTTTGGGATCATTATCCTCAGGCATCTTATAACCCTTTTTATGTTGATGAATTCGCTTCATCTTCGCTGCTCGGTCTAGGTATGCTTGATCTGTAAATTTTTCTCGGTAAAACTTTTCTAATTTTCGGATCCCAATTTTTAATTCTGCGCGAATTTTGCTCATTGGAATATCCGTCTCCCATAACTTTAATGCCTTTTCCTGCCAACCCATAGTTATCTCCTTTTTTAATATTTTACTTCTTTTTTATGAAGTGCTTTACCAAAAAAAGAAAAACGTGAAAAAATCGGACTTTTCTCCGGTCTTTTTTACACTTATATCACAATTTAATCCTAGAGGAAAGGTAGAAAAGGCATAAAAAATCCCCACTAAAAACAGTGGGGATTTTTCTTCAATTAGCACTAATTACTACAGTTTTGCGCGTAAATTGAACGTTACAACGATCCAAGTTAAGCTGAAAATTGGTTGATAGAAAGCTTCACATCTCACAATCGAAGGGTCACTAGAGTCTTGCGTGACTGTGATTCCTGTATAGGCTGTAATAACCTCTGCATTGATAGCTGCTTGCATCACAGCGGCTAACGTGTCTGCGATAGCTCCAAGGACTCTAGGTAGTAATTTAACTCCGATATACTGATCGAGTGCATCTCTAGCACTTTGCTGAATAAAGTCAGCTGTAGTCGTAATATGGAGTTCCCTCGTAAGAACATTAGAGGGATTTGTTGTTAAGCTGTGACGGACTCTAATTACTGGGTCGCGTTGATCGAATACCGTAATACCTTTAACGGCAACTTGGTTTGCCTCAACGGCAGATAATCTACGGATAAGTCTGCTAAATCCAGTAATAGTTTTTCTTGTCATACTTGTTGCCACATCAAATTGGGGGCTAACATTAATAGCACTAAATGCTACTGCTAAGAAAGTTCCATCTACTGCGACTTCAACTTCTCTACCCAATTCGTCCACTAATGGGATAATAGCTCCATCTGGGTAAACCAGAAGCATTCTATTTGAGTTAAATGCTGGGGCTAATTCTTGGGCATCGTCTGGATCTGTTCCGATTGCGGTTCCAATGATACCTACTCTTTCATGTCTATAACGAATACTTGATTGGCGCTCAACATGGGTAAGCAATGCTGCTTGGACGGTTCCATTTGAAGTTAAAGGAACGATTACGTTAGGATTAATATCTCCAGGAATTGGATCCTCAATATCAACTAATGCTTGTAGGAAAGCACTTACGGACGCCGAATTGGAGTTAGCCATTTTCTTAACTTGCTTAAGAGCAATAATGCTAGCTCCATTAAGGAAAGCAATGTAAGCAGCTAAGGTTAATTGATTAGCGACTGCTAAATCTCCATACCACCGAACAACATCCGTAAATCTGGTTTCTACCGTTGTTTCATAAATTAATGATGTATCGGGGTCGCCCTTTACTTTCTTTGCCAGGCAATAATCAACGTAGTAGAAGTCTCCAACAGGCGGCTCCTGTCCACTCATATTATAGGTGCATAATTCTGCCTGGTCTCCCACAGCACATCCATCGGTATCAGTTACTGTAACTCTTAGACCTGGGATATCGACCATAGGTTGAGCCATTGTTGGGAAGGTACCGACTGTCTCAAACACGAGATAATCACCTGGATCGTATAGAGGATCTGGATCGTAGCTCTTTGCGCTACCTTGTTGGACTGTAAACCTTACTCCGGTTGTTCCATCAATATAGGTTTGATCAAGTTGTCCTGTTCCGGAGGATCCTCCGGCTCCAAGGGAACTAGTAACGATATATTGATCGTGGTTTACAAACGTAACTGTGATCTTCTCGATTGGGGAGAAGCCTGGAAGGGTTTGCAGGTCAGCAAAACTATCTGGCCAAGTAATTCCTCCATCAGCGATCCAAGCTGTTGGGTTACCGGTTACGTTATGTTCTAGGGGGTTTTCTTTAATATAGTTAACATCCCCTTGGTTTTCGGACTCAACTGTATACGTTCCCACCCCTTGTGCTCCTTCTGCAGCTACTTCAAAGGTGTAACAATCATCTGCGTGGATTGAGTAATACTGGGTAACGTAAACGTTTTGTCCTGGTGCTGGGGCAGTCTCAAGCTCTAGAAGTTTCTCAGAGCCATCTAAGGAATTAACTCTAACTTCTCCGGCTTGTTCTGCTGTTACAACATCGGGCCCAACATAAGCTTGGATAAGATTCCAGTTATCAGTTGTAACGGTTGAATTAATATTAATTGGGGTACCTCGACCTGACCCATTCGTTGGAATAAAGGGCAGGACAAAGTAACGACCTGAGGCAACTTTATCAGCATCATCTGGATTAGAGCTGGTAAATGGTGCTGCTTGGAGGAAATACCCAACGTTATCAATTAATTGAATTGGATTAATTTGGGAATCATCAAAAACGGTTGACCCTGGGGTACTTTTCTTTACCTCTAATGTGTAGGTATTACCCCAATGAATGGAATTCCCAATTAGGACAAAGTCTGTTCCTGGGATATAGTCGGATCTTCCAGGGGCGAAACCGACTTGGATAATTTTTGTAACATCTCCAAGTGTTGGATCAAGAGGAAGATCGTCTGCTGTATTTGCCCATTTATTATAATAGTACGTAATTAAAACGGTATCTGTATCTAGTGGGGCAAATGATAATGTTACCATTCCATTTCCACCATCAACAGTTGTTGGGGTAGTAGCGGTACCATTAACTGTTACTGTAACATCTTGTGGGTCTGTAGTTGTGATCCCACCATTTGTCCCATCAACGATTGGAACGTGGGTTACTTTGAAACTTGTACGGGTTCCATCAGCTTGTATACTAACATCATCGGTTAGTAAGGTATCTGTCTTATTATAATAATAAGTAATTAGGACTTCATCATCTGCCAATGGGATATTAGCAAGAAAAACTTGTCCGGTTTCTCCATCTAATTGAGAAACAGCAACTTTTTCGCTATTAATAAAGACCTCGACATCAAGTGGATCGTTCGTAACTGTGTTTGTTCCCTCACCATTAGTTATGGGGATATTGGAAACAGTAAAATTTGAATTCGTTCCAGTCATTTGAGAACTAACGTCCTCAAGTGGCTTGAGATTATCTGCGACTGCTGAAGAACCACGGAACATCTCAACTTCTTCAAAACAAACTTCTTCTTGCCCAACGCCGATATAGATTGGGATTCTAATACTTCCTGTTAGAGAAGCGACACTTGGGTCGAGAAGCGTGCGAGTAAAAACACCCGGTGGTGCGTAGGTAGTGAATGGCCCCATCTCTTTATCCTCCAAGGGGTTATGGCAAATAATCTTCTAAAAATTTGCCGATTTTCAAATTAAAAATTTGCTCTACTTCTTCCTTATCCCGAATCTCAGATAAAACAGTTGATTGTATGTCTGTTACTTTTAAATTTGTTTTATATAAATCGGGATGGGTTGTAATATTCTTTTTTGTGGTCTCCCACATAGGAATAGTTTCTGAAAACTTTCTATTTAGTTTTCCTTGTTCAATATATAAATCTTCCAATAACTCTTTCGAGAATGTCATAATAGACTCAAATACTTAATTGCTATGCTGGTGAGGAATTTTTTGATTAGAGCATCCCCATACAGCTCAGTTACACTTTTTGATTTCTTTTAACTTAGAAATTCTGGCCAATTCCTGCCTGCGATTTATATCTTCATCTTTTAAGTTTCATTCACATAGCGACTAGGTCGCAAAGATTTCATTTTCATATTTATCTTATATTAATATAAATCTAAGTATAACCGATCCGTAAGGATACAGAAAGGATATCTAATTAGTATTAAAGATTAATGGATTATTCAGGATTTAGATAGAATTGAGGATATTTTAAGGATTCATTAATTTTTCTGCCCAGAGATAAATCTTATCTTCTGGAATTCCTTTTGAAATTGCTAAATCCTTCATTGGCTTCGCCACTTTTTCCCAGGCTTCTTCGTTTGGTTGAAGCCAAGTATCAAAAAAGGCACCATCAAATTGATCTATGGCGTTTTTTAGGTAATTATTAATATTGTCCTTTATGATTGTTGCTTTGCCTTGTGTTTTTAGATGGGGCCAAATTAAATCAATAATATCTTGTTCGATCTCAACAACTACGATTTCTGTGACTTCTGGTTTTGCGGCGAGCTTTTCAACTGTGATTCCTAGCCCAAGACCTCCAACTAGTACTCTACCTTCTAGGCCAATTACGGCATCAATCATTGTAGAGACTTCTGCTGGGTGATTTACCATCCAGGGGGGACGCACCCCGTCTTCAAATAGATACCAATAACCATTTGCCTTACGGGTTGAAAACTTTCCTTGGGTTTTTTCTTCAAGATTTAGTTCGTGCCCGTAAATGCGGTAAGGGCTGTAGGGGACTTCTTGTGGTTGATTCCCTTCTTTGCACCAGGCCAGGTATGAAGCATTATCACTCTCAACCGGGGAATGGAAAATTTTAGATAATAGACGTTCAATACGAAAAGACCCTTGTTTATCGGTAAAAACTTTCAAATACATAATATAAAAGCCTTCTAAAAAGTTAGGCGTTAAAACCAGACTCAAACTTAACATTATCGACTAGGGCTGTAAAAGGATCTCCAACTGCCGCGAAGTTATCAGCAATAAAATGTGGTGCGAAGCCTGGAACTCCCATTGATGTAAAAATCTGAAAACCTTCGAAGTCTTCTACTCCAATAGGGATATTGACATAGTTAACGAGCGGGGCTCCATTAATAGAAACTCTATAGTCTTGTTGAGGAATACTTTTCCAAGAAACTTTCATATTATACCAAACTCCGGGAAGGACAATTCCTGTATTTGGTACAGTATCAGAAAGGTTGAAACCGGCGTTAAAATCTAAGTTCGGGGTGCCACCTAAATCAGCTCGAATTTCTGCTCTAAAAATAGTTGGGACGAAACGTAATCCGGTATCTAAAATTAAATCATAAACAAAAGCCCCATCCTCTTGTACTGTATTCAATAGGAAATCCATAGATAAGGTTAATCCCTCTCTAAAATCCCCGATACTTCCAAAGCCCCCAGCAAAAGTTGCAAGAGGATTCCGATAAGAAAAAGGACCGTCTGGAATATAAATATCTGAAGAACTCCCTGCTGCGGCTCCTAGTTCAAGATACTGGGTAGGTCCGCTTGGCCCTATTCCTGCAGAGATAGCAACAGTGGGGTTTCCGCCTCCCACCGGACCATTCCCATTATAAGTTGGGGTACGTACCTCTTCTGTAGGAATAACGGGGCTTCCAATAGGGATAGCTCCTAGAGGGTCTAAATCAAACGTCCATAGATATTCTGGAAGGGAAGGAGGGGATGGGGTCTCTGCATATAAAGATAGCTGTAAAGGCGAAAAGGTCATAAAATTAAGCCTCTTTTTCTTTCCACGCAGCCCAAACTCCGGCTGGTCCTGGTCCAAAGTTTTGAAGTGCTAGGATACCAGCAATGCCAGCTGAAAGATCAATTGGGTGGACTCCTCCGGGATCTGGGGTACCACCAGAAGCTGTTAACCAACTCCACCCGGAAGCAAAGAGCATTGTTGCATTTGCTATAGGGTTAACTTGGATATTAATAGTTGTCCCATAAAATTTATCTTGGTTAGTTACCGAGAAGAATATATTTCCGCTAACGATAGTTGCAATCTGGTAATTTGGACCATCGAAATCTACATTAAAAGACGACCCCGAAGTAAAGGATCCCCGGTTAATGATATAGCCGGACAAATTATTTTCAACTTGGATATTTGTAGTTCCGCTAATTCCCGGTCCGGTTACTCCAGCAACACCGGTTATTCCAGCAACCCCTGTAACTCCAACTCCAGCAATTCCCGTTACTCCAGAAAGACCAGTTGTTCCAACTCCGACAATTCCTGTTACTCCGGCAATTCCTGTTACTCCGGCAATTCCTGTTACTCCAGCAATTCCTGTAGCTCCTTGAATCCCAGAAAAACCTATAACATTACCATTAAGAAGAATTGTGGGGGCACTTAAATGAAGAAGGCCAGAGGCTCTTAAAGTGCTAGTTCCGGAAGAATTAAATAATAAGTAGTTATCGGCATTTTTTTTAATGGAAGTAAGATCTCCTAGAATTACTTCTTCTTGCCCAATAGTATTTGAAAGAGTAGTTTGGTCATCGGTCGAGTTTAAATCAAGAATCGGTCCATTAGAAGCAATTTTAAGAGTAGCCCTGGTATCTTCAAAAATTAAATAATTATTGAGGTTATGAGAAAAAGATGAAACGCCGTCGAGGAAAAATAAGCCATTATTCGCAAATCTATTTCTAAATAAACTAACAGTTGAATCTGAGAAATTAACCCCCATATAGGGGCCTCGCCTAAAGTAAATTAGGTTTTCATTCATTACTAGCTTTGCTTGGGTTTCCCCAAACACAGCAGATACCCCAGATTCTAAAAATTTTGCAACAGTATTAGATATAGACTGAGAATCAGCACTGTAAATAATATAACCATTAACTACACTTTCAGCATTACCGGCCATTATTTTGCTCCGTTTTAAAACTAATTTCTAATTATTGCTTTTGATTAATAACTTATTACCAATCTGTATTTTTGTAGCACACCTCGTTATTGAAGATATATTTAATTTTAAGGTTAGGAAAATTTCTTACATTGCATTCTTCAAAATTTCTCCAAGGGAAAGTTGTAGGGTCAAAATAGTAAATTTCGTTTTCCTTAAATAATAAAACATAAGCATGGTTAAGTTTTGGGCCACCATTAACATTGCCTAAAACAACGAAAGCATCATATCCTTCGGCGATTAAACAACTTGTAAGTAAAATTGCATGATCGTCACAGTCACCTGTTTTCTTATCATATGTTTCTTTTGCTACTTGCCAATTATCTTGCGGGGTATCTCGTTCATAGTCTACGTGAAAATAAACTTCTTTCCAAATCTCCATTGGGTCAGCTGTATAGAATGGGTTATAGTCCGTGGAAATAAAAGAAGTTGCTTCTTTTTCCTCTAGGGCAGAATCTGTTCCCATAAAATCAGAAAAAATATAGTTATGCTCAAATACATTGGAAACCAATATAATTTCTGGGATTTCTATTTCAGGAACACTCGAACAAGTCAAGAGGAAGAAAGAGGAAAGAATAATTAATAAAGTGAGGGGGACTCTAATAAAGCGCATTATTACTCCTTTCTTTTGGGAAACGTTACACTTTTATAATAGCTAGAAAGTTCTAGATAATTACAAAAGATAACATTGAAAAACCCACGCGAAATAAAGACTGCGTGGGTTTTAAGAAAGCAAAGGAGTTACGTCTTCCTTTATTTTTTATTTTTTGGGGCGGTTAGGGGCCCGGATTTTCCTGGTCCGTGCTCTTTTGTGGGATTTTCAATATACTTTTTTGGAAGTTTATCTATTGCAACCCTTGCTGCGTATTCTTCCTTGTCCTCTTTTTTCTTAAATCTTTTTGGGTTGTCCTCAGCATATTCTAAAGCGCCTTTCCACCTTCCCCGAAAGGCATCATATGTTTTTTTGGGGCAATTCATCTTTCTCAGGTGTGCTAGCCACCCCCTATAGGTACGACCCGGTTTCTTTTTCTTTGCTTCTTTTGATAGAAGATTTTCATAAGAAGAAGCATTTTTTTCCATTTCTAGACATTTAGAAACTAGAGGACCCCCTCCTATCGAAGCCGGGTCATATGCATAACCATTACAGGTTTCTCCCGCACAACTGTCTTCTTCCTCTTTTGGTGGGGGAAAGGGCACGCCGCAGGTTTCACAAATTTCTCCACTACCTGGGGGCATTCCACAGACTGAACATCTTTCTCCGCCCCACGTTCCAATTTCTCCGGTTTTTCCTGCTGGGTTTAGTTCATCTGGTGGTGGAATATCTGCCCCCCAATTTTCTTTCGCTTCCTTAAACATAGCTGTCGCCATTATTGCTAGTTTTCTACTTAGTTTCATAATTCACTCCTATTTTATTTTTGCTTTCTCTTTTTCTAAAACGTATAAGGATGCTAATCCAGTATCAACATTAAGACTATATGGGGCTCTTATGCTTCCCTTATCGTGGAATGTTGAAACATCCAGTCGCATCTCACTTGGTTTTGGTTTTTTCAAAACTAATTTTTCTGAGGATCTTTCTGCGTACTCCTCAAGAAAACTTTTTAATTCCTCCCGAGTTTTGTTTACATCCCGAGTCTCAGTAAAATTTAAAATGAGATGGAATCCTCTTCCTCCCGTATATTTTATATCAACGCTTTGAATAAAGTTCAAGTTTTTTAATTTCTCTTTTAACCCTTTTGCAATTTTTTTTGCAATTTCAAAGTCGAAGTTTTTTCCTGGGTCTAGATCAACCCACCCAATATCCGATTTCTTTCCAATCACGTAGTGAAATTCAATATTTCTACCATTATTTAGTTTTTCAAAATCTTCAAGTTTGTTAACCGTGATTGGCTTTCCTTCTTTATCGTTGCGTTTAACAATCGTTCCATCATTAGTTTTAATAACTAATAAGATCTCTTTTGCTTTTTGGAGGTAAGGTAATATTTCCTTCTTATTTTTATCGTACCATCTCCAAATATCTTCCTCTACCAAACCATTGGGGTAGTACTCGTTTTTTCTAACTACTTTTGTTTCTGGGTGGCCTGGAAAATCTGCCTTGAGGAGCTTCGCTATCTTTAATAAACTGGAAGCCACTTTTTTCCCTTTTTCCCACTTCTTCCAGTCTTTCCTCGTCCAGCTTTTGTATTTTCCAAAAAGACTTTTACCTGTTTCATTCCACCAACCCCTAGCTTTTTTTTCAGTCCATATACCTTTGTTAAACCTAATTGTTTGGGGCAGCATTCGTTCTTTTTCTTTATGATGCCCAACAACAATAGAAATGCCTTTTGGAAGTTTCTTTTTCCCCCATTTTCCCCAACGGCGATAGGTGCTTTTATTAAAAACGTCTGGGTCAACTAGTCGGAATCTTCCTTCGTTTTTGGTTGAATTCGGATCAAACTTAAAAGATACCTTAATCATCCCGAAAAATCTCTTTTCAAAAATAATAGTTATTTGTACCCAAATACAAATAGATTATTACCTAGCGAAAAACGAGAATACCGTAATATTTTTTAACTCAACCCTTAATTAAATAAATGAATTTTTCATGGAGATAATCTGATGACAGTAGGGGCAGCAAACGTAGTAACAAATGGCTATATTATCTATAGCAACAGAGAAAGCTATGAAACCTCATACTCATTTGCTAAATTCTTAGAGTCCGAGCTTACTCTTCGTTTTCTTCCAGATGCTAAATTAAGTTTTGTTCCTGGGTCAACGTATTTAAGATATAATATAACTACAGGCTTAAACTTATCAGAAGGGGCGGCCTCTATTTTTAGAAATAGGTTTGCCCTAAATGGCCTTTTCCTAGTCTCTGGGGGGTCTATTTTTGCGCACAACGCAAACAACTATCTAATTTTTGAGGATACAAGAGCCGCCCTTAAAATTGGGGCAGATGGTCCTATTCTTGATTTAAACACAGCAACTAATCAAACTACTTTATCAAACCAGCTAGGGTCAGATGAACTTATTCTTGGGGATTTAACAGTCCTTAAAAAGAATGCGGCTCAATATTTATTATTTAATAACAATAACACCACTACTTTAAGTTCCCCAAAATTAAATTTAAGATCCACTACTTTAGGTCTTAGTGTCCGGTCAGCAGCAGATCTTGAATTAAAAGGAAATAGCATAACATTTGATTCCCCCGAATTAAACTTTCTAGGGACCCCAACAATTTCGGGGCTTAACCTAGTTGGAGAAACAGGGGCGCAAGGAGAAACAGGGGTTAGGGGAATAACGGGAGCTTATGGAGGGCCTCCAGGAGCTACAGGGATTCAAGGGATACAAGGAAATACTGGGATTCAAGGAATTCAGGGGGATACAGGGGTTAAAGGAAATACTGGCGTTCAAGGGATTCAAGGAGATACGGGGATTCAAGGACAAACAGGGATCCAAGGAATTACTGGATTCTTAGGATCAACAGGGCTCCAAGGAATTCAAGGAGTTACAGGAGTTAGAGGATATACCGGTGGGCAAGGAGATTTTGGGGAAACGGGTTTAAGAGGCCCTACAGGCCCGGCAGGTGCCCCACAAGGGGAAACAGGAGTTCAGGGGATTGCCGGGGTTACAGGAGTTCAGGGAATACAAGGCGAAACAGGTCCAATTGTTTGGGGAGCGACTGGATCAACTATCTTCCCTGCTGTTTCGGGAACGGCGGTATTATTCTCAGGACCTATGAGGATGACTGGGGTAATTAAACCCCCTACCTGGACAGGGGACCAAAACAATTATAATCCAACGGGAATTGAATCTGCAAGAATTATAAAAGTTGATCCCGGAAACGATCAAAGAATACTTTCTGGAATTTCAGCACAAGCAAGTGGAACAATCCTAACGCTCTTTAACATTGGAACACGAGAGTTTAATGCCTTAACAGAAAGTACTAATTCTATTGCTGAGAATAGATTAATCTGCTCCGACTTCTCAAATTCTGCAACTAGAAAGGGAGAAGCTATTACCTTCTGGTATGATGGGGAGTCAAAACGCTGGAGACAATTAGATAGAACAAGGGCCGCAGTATAATGCAAGAAATAAGCTTAAAATTAATGAAAATTGCCATGGACATAGGTGGGGTAGAAGAAATTATGAAATATGTTTTTTCTTCTGGTTTTAGAAAATCCTATAAAACGTTAAGGGATATTCTATCTTTAGAAGGGCTATTAAAGGAAATCCCAAGTTTTGGGAAGAAGCTCCAAGCAAGGGCAGCAGAAAGAGGGTTAAAAGAAACAAAACCTTTTTTAATCATATTTGCCGACATACTAAGTAAAACCATTGAACGTCTAGTTTTGGGGAATAGCGAGGATCAAGAAAGATTTAAAATTTATCTTGATTATATTCTTGACCAAAATGATTATAAGCCGTTTATTAGATATATAGTATCCGCAGAAAATGCAGAAAATTACGATTTTTCCGATAAAGATTTATAAATTACCTGTAATATAATTGTTTAGTGTGTACCTAAACTGCCAATGGCGAAGGCCAAGAAGGTGGAAAAGGAAGTAAGATGGGAAGCAAATCTAAAAAACAATTACAATCAGAAACTCTTGGAATGCCTATAGCGTCAGCTAGAAGCAAATTAAACAAGAAAATCCTCCATAGTTACCTTTCTCTAACTAAATTCAATACTTGCTACCGTTGTAACGAACCTATTTCTAGCCCTGAAGATCTCGCCATTGAGCATGCTGAAAATTGGTTAGATTCCAAAGAATCCATGAATTCTTTTTGGGATTTAACCAATATCCGTTTTTCTCATGTAGACTGTAACCGGAGGTGTTCAATGATCGAGATTACACTAGTAGACAAATTTGGAAAAGAGTACCCAACATACGAAAAAGATGGCAAAACCTATATCGCAGGAAAAGATGGGAAGCGATATAAGATTAAGATTAAAAATATGGGTTGCAAAAGGGTAGAAGCTTTTATAACGGTAGACGGAAGAAATGTTATTACAGGGGAGGAGGGAGACTATATAACCCAAACAGGATATATAATCTCGGCTTTCAACTCTGTAGAGATTGATGGGTTCCGACAAAATATGGAGGAAGTGGCCGCTTTTAATTTCTCTTCTAAAGAGGAGGGGTATTCCTCTAAACTCGGAACCCCTGAAAATTCTGGAGTAATTGGGGTCGCTGTTTTTGGCGAACAGCAACAATACGTTACCCCGATTATCCCTTGGCCTATGTATCCCTATCCAAAACCTAAAAAAACCAGCCCTTGGGTTCCTTCTAGAGATAGAATGATTTGGACCACGGATACTGCGGGTGGTTTAAGTAATGGATATGAAGTTTATGGAACGAGTAACCCTAGCGCGATTCAATGCTCAGCTTCGCATTCAGCGGATGCCCAAAAGGGGCTCCTTAGAAGTTCCTCGTCTTTAGAAATGTCTGCGGAGAATATGTGTGAAACATCTAGTTCTCTTGGAACGGGGTATGGGGATTCAATCGATAGTAAGGTATCCTATACTTCTTTTACTAGAGAAAGACCTAATCTGCCAGACGAAATTGTTACTTTATATTACGATACAAAGGAAAACCTAAAGAAGCGAGGCATTATCCAAAAGAAGCCCGTTTCCCCAAACCCTTTCCCGAAGACTAGTCCAAGGAAAGGTAAAGTGGAAAAAGGTTTCGCGGCTCCTCCTCCTGGGCAGGAGAAGAAGTACCGTTATAAGCTTCCAAAGGATAGAACGAGTATTGAAGCAGAAATGATTAATGCTTTCCGCGATGCCGAAAAGGATTTAGTAGATGTTAAGCTCGTTAAGATGAATTACAATACCCATAAGGTTTTCAAAAAACATATTAAGAATAGTTCGTTTTCTGACGATATGTTATGGGGCGCAACAGTTGAGGTAGACCGTAGCTTAGACAATGAGTACTTTGAGTTAAGCTAACCTTTAGGAATAGCTATGGAAATAAGACATCCAATTGGGTGTCTTATTTTCTTTTAAAGCCTGGTTTATTTCGTAACATGATTAATCTATTAATCATCCCAAATTAGTAAACACTATCACATTAAAGGAGAGTTACGATGTCCGGGGGAACTACAATAGAAACTAATGGTATTATCGTTCATAGTAACGATACTATTGGGACTTCTACTTCTTTAGTAGAAGTCCTAGAAGAATATTTACGTTTAAACTCCCAAGGAATAATCTTTAATCTAGATGATGGTTATTCCTATTTTAAGTATGAGACAAATACGGGGTTAAGTTTTGCGGATACTAGGATTAGCCTGAGACTAAGTAATAGCGGCGCTTTAGATATTAACTCTGACTTGGGTTATACGGTTTTATCAAATAGATCAAGTGGGACCTGGGGTCAAGACGAATTGGCTCTAGGGTCTAATGTAGATTTAAGAAAAACTTCTGATCACTATATTAGATTAACCGATTCTGGAAATATTGAATTTAAGGCGCCAGGAACTATTACTTTTGACCCAGCACTTTTAAATATTTATGGAACTTCTACCGTATCTGGAGTATCTGAATTAGAATTTGACACTGTAACCGGTTTTATTGTTTCCGGTGTTTCACCTACCCGCGCAAAAATTTCTTTAGATAGTCATTTTAAAACGATAAAAGTTCCAGGACAGCCAGATGTTGTTGCAAAAGGGGTTGACACATTAACGATTACCCCCGGAGGCGGCCTAACAATTACAACACAGCCTACTGACCCAAAAACACTTATTTTCACTGTATCTGGAGGAGGAGGAGCTGGTGTTACAGGGATCCAGGGGGATACAGGAATTGCTGGAACAGGTGGGGTGACGGGAGTTCAAGGAGTCACTGGAGTTGGAACTTTTGGAACAACTGGCCTTTCTGGAGTGACGGGTATTGCGGGAACAGAAGGTACAACTGGAATCCAAGGGATAACCGGAATTGGGGGAGGTGGGTCTGCTGGACCTGATTTTACTTCTTCTCAAGCATTTAGATTTGCTGCTTCTGGGGCAGCTATAGAAAACGCCCAGTTTATTATTAGTGGCAGCGGGATTTATACGCCTGGGAAGTTAACCGTTGACGGATTAATTGATCCTACGGGATTACAATTAACTCCACAAGGAAATAACCCCGGAGACCCTAATACGATTTGGATCACTTCTGGTGGAAGAACTAAATATGGGCTCAAGCCTCTTAGTAGAGATGGTTTTGTTTCTGTTGGCACTGGAGGGGATTATTCCACTATTCCTGATGCTATTTCTGGTGGGGAGACAAAACTTCAACTATTACCCCAAACTCATATAGTTTCTGGAACAATAATAATTCCGGCTAACACCCAGAACATTTGGTTAGGGGATAACGCAACGGTTAGATATACTGCTTCCGGTGGGGCTATGGGCGAGCTTATTTATATGACTTATACAGCCAGCTTAGAAATTGTTGGCGGAACATATGAGATGCTTAATGCATCAGGATCAGTTGTTCTTTATGACACAACCTACGACCCTTCTAGTTCTCTTGAAGATATTCAATTTGTTGCTAAATATGCTACGCTTAGAGCCCCTGCAGGGAATAGAACTTATATTGTTAGAATTGATTATGATGACCAAATAGATATTATTGCTGATTTTTACTATTGTACTTTGGATTGCGGCTATTTAGATGATAGTGATAATATTATTGGAGGAATTACATCAAATGTATTTGGGTTTAATACTTCAAAAGTAAGAGAAGAGCAAGTTATTTACCACCAAGTTTTCATTCCAAAGGGACCTCCAGGGTCTACTTACTTTACAACAACAGCAACGGTTGGATATGACCCTGTTCGTCCTATTGCACATAGCCAAGGGCATGGAGAAATGATTGGTTGCCAAGTAAATGCTGGTACTCTAACCCATATACAAGGCGGAATATACGGAGATGAATTTAGATATGCCCATAGAGATAATATTATTAAATGTGGTCTCGGATTTGTTTCAAACGCAGAAAACACTGCAGTTTTCTCATATATCAACGATGAGACAGCTCTTTCAGAGTTCTCAGGAACTATAGATGACGGTTTATGGGCTTTTGGTGGCCAAGCGTTTGACTCCTACAGGCCAGGAAGACTATCCAACGTTAATTTCCAAATGGAAATTGATAACTCTGCCTGGGCAGTTGGAAGTGGGACAGTCTGGGCCTTAGCGATTCAAGATGGTTTAAATTCCACAAATAATTGGGTTGTGGATGGTTGCACTTTCTTATTTGAGGATACCGAAGACGTTTTAAATATGGGTATTTCTATTAATGATGCCGCATTTAATTCCTGCGTTTTTTATAATCCATCTGGGGTATCAACACTTTATTTGAATATAAGCTCAGACGATCTTATAGAATTCAGAGATTGTAGATTCCGAATTATCGATAGATATGAATTATATCGCCCCGTCGGTTTTTATAGTTGTGCCTTTCAGGGAGGATTTACAAACGGGACAGCCATAGATCCTGCTTTTGAGACATTCCCGGGTAATTCTGGATCCCGAAAAGCTAGTACGATTAGTCATTGCTACTTTAATACGCTTAGTCCTGTCCCTTCAGATACTTATATTGAACTTAGGAACACTGCTTTTAATAATAACGTATTCGATGGTAACTGGACAGGTTTAAATAAAATATTATTTACTTATTCAGATCTAGCAGATAACGAAAGTTTCCAAACTCCAACAATTATTAATAATGTATTTCCTGCCGGCCCTACTATCGAATTTGAATGGCCTACGGGTCGTCCAACGGAGGCCCTAGTACAATTTACTGGAAATACTTTGTTTGATGACTTTGACGGGGAGTCTATGCAATATATGCATGTAGCAGATTGTAAAATAGGTGGGAACTTTACTTGGTCCTACCTCTTCAATAATGCGTATGGTAGTGGAGCGTTCCATATGAGTAATTCTGTTATATATGGAAATGTTAGTATAAATGTTGGCCAAGAATCGTTTGATGATTACCCCGGAGAAATTGGACTATCTGACTTAACGGTATATGGAGACGTTACCGTAGAAGCCCGCACCATTAAAGTAAATGATTGTTACCTTAGAGGAAGTCATGGAAGCGACTTAACTGGAAGCGTTGGAAAATTTGGTTGGATTATGTTAAATAATAATAGTCTTACCGGATCCCTTTCCGTTAGCCCATTTGAATCCCCTGTTGCCGACACTCGGGGAAGTATTATTGGAAACCAGGTTATTGGAAATGCAACAATTGATATTGGAAAAGGGATCTTTAGTAATAATGCCGTTTCGGGCACAAGAACGATTACCGGTGGAATCGTTTCAGGAATTAACTTTTCAACCTAAAATAAAGGAAGATAAGAAATGAGCGACTCTATAAAAAAAAGAGGGCATTGGCGTTGTGCCTGTGGGGAGGAAAAATCCACAGAAGATTTAGCAAAGCTTATTGAAATAGAAGATGAAAAATATTTGGTATGCGAAAATTATCCAGAATGCGGAAAAGAAATTCTTTCAAAAGAAGCTTTTAGAGATCTTAGAAGAAAAAGTTCTTTTCAAGCCTTAAAAGAAAGAAAGAAATTATATCCGGAAAAATGGCAGGCATACCGAGAAAAAATAAATGCCGAAAGGGAAGAAGAAGAAAATAAAATTTTAGAAAGAAAAAAAGAGCTTGGGATCCTTCGAGAAATAAGAGATGAGATTAAGGAAGAAAAATTAGGGGATAGTAAATAATGAAAAATTTATCGAAATACCAACTGCTACTTTTATGGAAAGAAAACCCTTTTTTCAAAAATTGTTATAGAGAAATTATTGGATACCAAGACTTAAAAGACTTAATAAAAAACTGTAGAAAAAAAACTCTTGTTGAAACCATAATTTTATTAAGCAACGAAGAAAAGCTGTCAACAGAGGAATCCGAAATCTTAAAAAACATTCGTAATGACTACGAAGCAGGAAATAAACTCCCAGGGACCTATGATTTTGGTAGGCTTAGGGACTTAGCTTACAATTTTATAGAAGATTAAAATGGAACTTTTAGTTAGCTTAATTAGAAAACATCTATTATATATAAAAATAAACCCTTTAACCCTTAACCCAATTAAACTAAGGGCCAATTCTGGTATAACGGGATTAGCGAAATATAAAGATGGTTATGTTGGGGTTTGTTTTAGATTTCCCCACTTATTATATTTTAATAAAAATTTCAAATTGGAAGACCATTGGCATGTCCCAAATATGAAATTAGGACATTCAATTATCCCTTTCAATGGGAAATATTACATTGCTGCTTCCGGAAATGATAAAATTATTGAAATAGATTTAGAAAAAAAAGAGTTTTCAGATTTTTATAAAATTGATCCAGAAATACCAAGCTCTAAAGAAACGGATACCGTTCACTTAAATTCTGTTACCGTTTTTCAAAATCAAATTTGTTTTTCTCAATTTGGAGATTTAGGACTAGAAAATACAAAGAATAAGGGGTCTATCCAAACTGTTAAAGGAAAAATCCTTTTTTCAGGTTTATTCCACCCCCATACGACCTTAGGATATAAAAATTCGCTCTTTTTTTGTGATTCAATGAATGCGACTATAAGGCAAGATAATCAAGAATTAAAAATTCCAGGATACGCAAGAGGTTTGGCGATTAACGATAAGTATTTAGTCGTTGGGATATCAGCCGCTAGGAAGAAGTCAGAAAGGACAGGGGAAAAAATTAAAGAGTTTAAGTACCCTGGTCAGCAAGCACCTCAACCCTCTATTCTTATTTTTGAAAGGGCTGAGAAGTTAGCAGACTATAAACTAATTAAGGAAATTAATCTTGACGGGTATACCAATGAAATTTATGATATCTTAATTTTATAAGGAAAAGGCATGCTAATAAAATTATACGTCTGCGGGGAAGAAAATTTTATTAATAAAGAAGACTGGCTTGGTCCTGGGTATTTAGTGAGTAATTGTAGTTCAAAAGATGTTAAAATTAAAGTTGTCCCAAGCAGGAAAGATCTTGTAGATTGTGATCTAATTGGACTTTCTGCGGCCGCGTGGGCTCTTCCAGAAGCCATAGATATTGTACAAAATACAGAAATACCCGTTGTTATAGGTGGGCCTGGAACTCTTTGGGAAGACCTACAAAATTATCCTTTTAAGCATATTGTTATAGGCGAAGGGGAAAAAGCTTTTCAAAAAATAATTAATGGGGAAGCTAAAGAAAAGGTTATTAGAGAAAACCTTATAGAGAATCTAGATACCTTGAAATTTCCAAAGAGAAAAATCTCTTCTAAATATCCATCGATTTGTTCAGCAAGAGGATGTCAATTTAAATGTAATTATTGCACAAGCCCTGCTTTTTGGGGAAGAGTAAGATATCATAGTGCAGATTATTTTATCGAAGAAGTTAAACATTTAAAAACATTATATAATGTTGTTCCTTGGTTGGATGTTGTTGATGACACATTTATTATAGATAGAGGCCGATTTGATAAAATACATTCTCTATGGGTTAAAAATTCCTTCAATACAATTAGGCCTAGAGTTTATATTAGAGCAGATATTTTTAATCGTGATATCGCTCAACAACTAAAAGAAATGAAAACAATCGCTATCGGGCTTGGGGTAGAGACGGGGAGTGAAAGATCGAGAAAAAAATTATTGAATAAATATATTTCGAATGAACAATACCAAAATACTATAGATATTGGGAATGAATTTGGGTTTAAGGTATTAACATATTTTATGGCTGGAATCCCGGACGAGACGGAAGAGGATATAAAGCTAACTGAAGAATTTTTAGATAAAAATAAAAATAAAATGTATCCTGAAATTCTAAGATTTAAACCTTTTCCGGGAACAAAATATTATAAAAACGAATCTCCCGAAAAAATGTTTCCTCCCAGGTTTAGTAACCATCCCGAAAGATATAAGCAGCCTATAAACTCTAGAGGCACAAGAGGAAAAATAGTTTCTCGAAAGCAAATTCAAAAGTAAATGTTAAATTCTTTTTTCTGCACTAAAACAAAACAAATATATTTCGTTAGCGTTTCACATAAACCCTGTACTCTTGATAAAACGCATAAAAATCATTTATCATTCCCGATAGACGACTTACTAGTTTACCCTTTAACTAAATTATGGGAGCTTGGGGTTGAAACTCAGTCTTGTTGTTCTGGGCATCTTCATAGAAAATCAATCCCACATGTCTCTTTTGTCCGCGAAGTTAAAGGAGAAGAAGATAAAACTTTTTTTAAAAAGATCTATAAAATTGCAAAAGAATTAGAAAATCAAATTATTAAAGTATTAGATGCTTATGAATGGGACGCAAATAAAAAGAAGAAAATAATGTTTCGAGTTGAAATCCCCATTAAAGTTTTTGAAGCTGCGGATATAAAAGGAAAATTAAATTTACAACAAAAATTCATTTTATTTCTTTTGGAGCTTCACAAATTTTTAAAACCATGAGGACAAATAAAAAAGGGAGGCTAATTAGCCTCCCTTTTTCTAATTTGCTTAACTTCTCTTTACAAAACTCATAAACTCTTGTCTTAGAGCGGGGTTAGTAACATCTCTAAATCTGCCGCCCATTTTAGACGTTACAGTGCTTGATCCAACATCTTCTACCCCTCTACTTTTCACGCAAAAATGCTGCGCATCTATAACTACTGCAACATCTTCTGTACCCAAGATATAACAAAGGGTATGAAAAACTTGTTCTGTTAATCTTTCTTGGATTTGTGGTCTCTTACAGAAATATTCAACAATTCTATTAATTTTTGATAATCCTAAAACTGTTTCGTTTGGGATATATCCAACGGTTGCTTTTCCATCAATTACAACAAAATGATGTTCACAATTTGATTGTACGTTAATATCCTGTACAACTACCATTTCATCATATTCCATCTTATTTTGGACTGTTGTACACTTAGGAAAAGCTTCATAATCCAGTCCCCAAAAAACCTCGTTGACGAACATTTTTGCAACTCGTTTGGGAGTGTCTTTTAGACTATCATCTTCTAGGTCCAAGTCTAAGGTTTCCATGATTCTTTGAAAATGTTTTTCGACTTGTTCAATTTTCTCTTTCCTCCCCAACTTAGCCTCTGTCATAGGGGTTTCTAGACCTAACTCAACAAGATTTTCGTGGACCTTTTTTCCTAGTTCCGGATCACATTTTGTTTTGTTGTAAGACATTTTCGGTACCTTCCTTACGCGGTTATGTGTTATGAAATGTTTTCCCTTATCCCCTAAATGCCTGATAAGAGTTTTTCTAATATGCTAAATTATACAAGAGAGATTACTAATAATTTCCTAATCATCCTTTTTTAGTACTCCAATTTCTCTCAGGAAATAGAAATGATAAATAGATTATTCCGGATCGCAAAAAACATTAAAAAAGGGAATTGGGTTTCCTTAAATGACTTCATAGACCAGAAACTTGATAGAATGCATGTTTATGATGATAATACTCAATGGCCCGTTGAATCTGTGTACTTAAAATGGCCTTTCGGGAATAGAATGAAAGTTATCACTTTCGACCCTTGGCTTAATTGGTTTGATATTTGGGCAGAAACAGGTGACCCTCTAGAAGAGAGAACTAATTTAATTCAGGAACTAATGGAAGACTCCCCTTGTATTCTTCTTGATAAGCTTGGAAATGTTGAGTTTAAAACGATTCTTGTTGGAAGCGTTGAAATGAAAGATAAAGGAAAAGGGCATTTCTGGGACTGGGTTGAGAAACGGCTTGTTCCAAAACTGGGAGGAAATATTTCAGTTTATATTTACGATACAGTAGTTTCAAAAGGGTTCGAGCAAAAATTACTTACAAAGGCATTAGCGGCTTTACCTGGGGAAGACGGATGGAGATTTAATCTTGACCCTATCACAAGGAAACCCCTTAATTTTTATTATTTTGTACAATCTTCACGATTAAATCCACGAGGAGAAAAACATGGATAGGCATAAGTTATCTTTACAGCTAGAAAAATTGGCTAATTTAATTGAAACAAATATTCAGGCCCCAACAGTTCAAACCTTAATTGATAAAATGCGGCAACTGATGGCAACAGAGCTAATAGCCGTTCAGTTTTATGCTTCGGCTGCTTCCTATGTTACCGAACAGAATGCAGAATTTTTTAGGGAACATGCAGAAGAAGAGCAAGTACATTATAATAAACTATCTGATAGAATTACAGAATTGGGTGGAAAACCTATTTTCACAATACCTGAAGTGCTACAACTTGCTCCCGAAGATATTGCTGTTACAGAGGAAGTTTCTCAAAAACCCGGAACAACAGAACTCGCAGATCTTTCAATGCGTTTAGAAATGTTAGCAATTGAAAACTATAATCAAGCGATTCAATTATCTAAGCAAATTGGAGACGAAGCTACGACTCCCTTATTTAGAGAGATCTTAAGAGAAGAAGAGGAACACCGCGCAGACTTTGAAGCAATTATCGAAGAAATGACTGAAAGAGCTAGATTAAGTGAGTGTGAGTAGGCTTAAAAACCCCTATTTCCGCTTTAAGGAATTTAATATGGAAAAACCATTACAAATCTTAGGTGCTTTGTATTTCATTAAAAATAATGGGTATAATCATCCTTATTCCAGGATAGCGGCTGAAAGACTACGGGGAATTAACGTAGTCGATTATCATGAAGCAATAAAGCTCACACCGAACCCAAACGATTTTAGATGTTTCCTTAATTGGGAAAAAATTAATAAGCTTTCAGGGCCATCTGCCTAATAAGGCCCCTTAAAAAGAAAAAGCCAGATCATATGATCTGGCTTTTTTATTTGTAATTCGGAAAACCTAAGGTTTAGTCATCCTCGGTTTCTTCGTTTTCTCTTGGGATATTTCCCTCTGCTGGTGTTTGCCATTCTTGGTGCTCAAGCCCCATAAGGGTATCCTTGACTTCTTCGACTACGCTATTTGGAATTGTTTCAAGAATGAATACTTCGGTTCCTTCCCGAACTAACATACAAGTTGTTTCTTTTGTGTCGTTAAATTCGTAGGAAGTCGTGCTTTCGCTTTCGGGGACCTCCTCGTATTTTTGTCTCAGAACAACCTTATAAACCCGGAAAAATTCGATTGCGTCTTCTTCCGTGTCCCAGGAAGTCGCCCAAACCAAGGAAGCAATCTCTGGGTTCTTATCGTCCTGGTATACTGCGTATCTATCTCCACCCCAACCTTCGGAAGCTTGGGTAGCAATTTGTTGTGCTGAGCGACGCCCAGCAAAAACTTCTTCTAACATACAGAGGAACCCGTATTCGCCCATTACGTCACCCATTAAGACATTCCAATCCCCAGGTAGCATCTCAGGAATATTTGGCAATTCAAAAACAACAGGCATATCCCTCTCTTCAGCCATGTATTTTTCAGGGTGTAGTATCTGTTCTGTGGAAGCAGGAAGGTCGCTAAAAGCGGCATTAACCTGGTCCCAGGACCCATCATTTTCTCTTCTTAACTCTAGTACAAAGGTCATACCCATTCCATAATGAAGAGTCAATTGTTTTACTAGGAAATTCGGAATTGCACTTTCTCCCCCAGATAACATATTAGACCCCATTGTTTGTTGGGTCATCCCAAGAACCATTGGGTTCTCATATGATAAAATTCCCTGGTTATTATAGAGAAAATCATATTGTACACTTCCTGCCGTTCCCTCGACTAGGCATTTCCAAGCTTGATATGTGTCTGAATCTGACTGTCCAGCATCTACAGTATTTAAGAGATCAAAATGTTGATCATCTAAAGCATGCGTAAGCTCGTGTGCCATTACCATTTCTTCCTGGGAATGCCCGAGGGTCGCCCGCATAATTAAATCTTGAATAATTAACATTGGGGATAATTCCATTTCTACAAGATTTAATTCCTCGTTCTGAGGATTATAAAAACCAGCGATACCAGTTTCATACATAGAAACCATTGATTCATAAATATCTACGTCTGGAGAACATAGCCCCATTTTAACTAAGGCTGCTTGAGTGTTCCGAAGTTCCTCCTCCTGAGATTCCAGGTCTGCTAGCATCATTTCTCTAATCTGCTCCTGGGTATAAACCCCCACGGGAACTTCATGGTCGTATGCTAAACCTCTTAGCTGCTCGACGGTTGGCATTATATCTCTTGCTAATTGGGCTAGGCGGCTATCTTCTTTCGTATTCCCAGAAAAAGCCGTTCCACAGAGTAGTAATAGTATTGTTATAAATAAAAAGATTCGCTTGATTGCCATTATAGGTCTCCTTTTAAAAAACTCTTTTATATATATAGTATACTTTCAAATACTAGTTTATGGTTCTATTTTAGATTAAATCTTCTTCAATTATTTTAGGAGTAAAGTCTAATTCGGGGACTTCTACCCCCAGTTTTTCTTCGAACCAAGTAGCCACAAGCCGTCTATGGCAAAATTTCCCGGAGCCTTCGTAACATAACAAGACAGCATTCTCCCCTAATTCCGTATAAACTTGGTTTGCGTCCAGTTTATCTAAGACTTCTTCTTGAAACTGCTTCACATAATATTGTTCGTCTCCATCCTGTTTATATTTTTGCAAAAACCAACCTTTGGGTGCGAGTTTAGTACAAACTTTTCCTTTATACCATTTGGGAGGATAACAAACAATAGCAACTGCATTTGGATTTTTTGCCGATTTTGCGAAGTATGAAGTTTTCATCCTTTTTATACCAGAAACTCTTAATAATGTATGACTAAACTGTGCTTTTAAATAGTCTTAACAAAGGGTCTGTTTTCATGAAATGTATCGCCAAACTTTATAGAATCTCAAAACAACTAAAAATGTCTTTTGATAACGTCGCCGAGATAGCAACAGAGCAAACCAACGAGCTGCTTGAATATCTTCGTACCTTTAAACAAGGAAAATCCCTTAGATTCCAAAGATTAATAGATCAAATAATCCCTTCTTTGGAAGAACTTGGACAACTTCTTTTGAGTTTAACTTTCGAAGAAACGGGTTTTGGGTATGATATTATGTCAAAAACAGAGGGCGTTATTGAAGTCCCGGGAGACAGAGAAAGAATTTGCAAGGAATTGCTTAGAAAATCTAAATCCGTCAGTGAACAACTTAAATTAATTTCAGGAATTTTAGGAAATGGTGAATTAGTGAGTAGCTTAATTGAAAATTTAAATGCCATTATCCAAGGATGCAAAATCTAAAATGAATATCCCAAAACATCTTTTTAAGATAGCTCGGCAAATAAATAGTTTCGATCCCAGAGCTTTTGACGTCTATGAATTTATAATAGACCAAATGACTCTTATCTTAGAAAACCTTCCATCCTATAATATCGATCCCCAGACTGTTCCTTCGCAGCCTATTCTTTTAAATTCTTTCGCCAAGTCAATAGCCAACACCTTTATAAACGAGAACAAAAATAAGGACCTAACTCTTAGGAGTGAGAGAGAGTTAGAGGACCTTATTAAGAATATTAGTGAAATTTATAAGGTTGAAGGGGATCCCTCAAAGCAGATTTTTGGGGAGGACTCTCAGGCTTTTGAAATGCTTTTGCTTGATTTCTTCGAAGAAATCGCAAATGAAGATATTAACTTACAGTTAGCCCGCAGTATTGGAACAGAACTAGAAGAGGAGCCGGGGGAGTATGCTATGTGGATGACTTATGTCCAACCGCTTATTGAAGAAGATGCTTCGGTTAATATAGATAGATATATAATGAATGTGTTGAAAGAATATAGCTCTGCTTCGGAGCTAGAAGATTATAGCACTCAAAAATTTATAAGCAAGAGGCTGGAGAAATTTTTGCGGGGATTTAGAGAGCTTTTGCCCGCGGGAAGCGAAGCATGGAAAAATGTTAATAAAATAATTAAAAAAATCGAAGAGTTAAAGAATGTTTTTGAAACGGAAAACTTAGAAAACTTATTTGAGTTATAAAAATGGACTTAATTACTCGGGCACAACAATTATTAGACTTAGGTGGAATTCTTCTTGATGCAAGGTCACAAGAAGAATACGAGGAAGGCGGCTTCGAAGGCTCTGTCCTCTTAGATATTCCTCTCCCTTCCCTAACCGTTAGAGACCTTACTCTTTTGGCAAAAAAAGTAAATGACTTAATCCAAATGTTTGGGAAGGAAAGACCTTTTATTGTTTTTTGCAAAAAAGGAGTAAGGTCTTCTTTAGTTGCTGCGATGCTTAAAAACTTTGGGGCAGTAACCGTTCTTGATTTGGAGGGGATAGAAAAAAGTCCTTTGAAGGGATTAATCGAGGCTGGAGAAATCTTATGAACTTATCAACCAAACTTGTAAAAATTGCCGAGACGTTAAACAACCAAGTTATTCTTAATTGCTTTAACGACCCAAGTTCAGATAAATTTTATGAAAACTTAATTAGTGGGCATTTCTCCCACATCCGCGGGGAAAAGACACTTAAGGGGGACCCTTACTTTACAAAAGCATATAATCGGGCATGGGTTTTATCTTCTCACTGTCGTCTAATTTCAGTAGAATTAGAAAATTTAATTCAAGAATCCCAAGACCCCCAGAGGCTACAACAATTTAGTAGGGTTCTTAGTTGGACAGCAATAGCACTATACCCCATTAAAAGTAATTTTTATAATGAGACATTGCCTGGGGCAAATATAATTGAAAAATTTATTGGAGTCATCTTAAACTTGCCAGATATAAGTTATCTAATATCCGATAACGACATCCTCCTTCTAATAAACGAGTTAAAACGTATTGCTTATTGTCTCAATACAGGACAAGGGGAAGAATTGAAAGATAATTCTAAATATAAAATTGTTAATCGATTTAAGGAACTCTTGTTTTCTTTAGGTTTTAGAGGGGGTAGTGGTATCACCTACTACCCAACACGGGGGGAAGGGAAAATACTTCCTATTGAATGGTCCTACCGTGGGGGAAAACCTATTAATCCTGAAAAAAGGCTTGATATAAGTTTTTTCTTTTCAAGGAAGGCAGAAGAAGACAACATTAGAAGAACGTTAGATTTCTTAAAGCAAGGGACGAATAAATATTTCCCAGATTATGAATTTTCTTATTTCTTCACCCCGCCTCTTAGAGAAGATTCGGATAGAGTGGTAACGGCGATTTTTGAAAAGGACAATAAATGAAACTGTCAACTAAATTAAAAAAACTAGCTTTTTTAGTCTATTCCTATGGTTTGAGCAGCAATATGATAAGAGAGATCTACAAAGAGTTTGAAAAAAGACATATTAATTTTGAGGAGTGGGTAGTTTCTCAAGGGCTTAGTTCCCCTGAACTTTTTAAGTTATTAGACGAATTAGACCCTACCCCAGATAATAGGCAAATTCCTTTTATTATTAAACAAGTTTTAGACGGCCTTATTAATTTAACAGACCCAAAGCAACTTGAAGAAATTAGAAAAGAATTTGAACAAGCAGAAATTAGTAGAAAGAGGCCATTAAGTTACGCGGCTTCCTTAAAATTAGCAAAAACGTTAGACCACGATACATTTAAGGAATTCCTCTTAAGAAATAAGGATAAGCTTGTCCCAGTTATTAAAGAGCAAGGAGTCTATGCCGCGCAACTTCCTAAGGACGCAGAAGTCTCTACTTTAGAAAATCCAAGAGAAGTAGCTCCAGCAGGAGCAATTATAACAGTGGGAGCTAAAGGAGATATGTGGCCGCAAACACAGGAAAACCTATTAAGAAAATATTGGAGAGTTGAAAGGGATTCAACATATTCCTTAAAAGAAGTAATAGACAGAATAGGGGAGAAAGCAAAACAATTTAACCCAAAAAATCTTGAAACTGTTGGTAACCTTCAATATGGGTTTTTTCTCCCAAAGGAAACCCCAGAAACAATTGTTTATACTATGAAAATAGATGAACTTCCAGAAGACCATGATAAATTTGAAGTTAAAACGCCCTGGGGAAACCTTATCGGGGAAAGAGGAGAGCATTGGGTAATTATACAGGCTAAAGCAGGTACTCCTAATTTTGATGATTATTACCCAGTTATTGACGACAAGGGAAAACCCCAAGGATACCGTTTTTATAAAGGATAAAAAATGGATAAAAAAGCTAAGCAATTAATTAAGGAATTTAAGCTAACAAAAAAGATGCTTGCGACAACAAGTAAAAGTCAAGTAATGAGCGCAAAAGAAATAGCAGAACAAACCGGATTCAAAATTAAGGTTATAGAAGCTATTTTGGGATCAAGTGATTTGGGGACTACCAACATAAATACCGTAGCAAAATGGTTAAAAATTAATCCAAGTATCGTAGAAAAAGTTTATGCTCTAGCCTTTAAGTAGAGGTATGAATAAAAAATTAATTAAAGAATTTAAAATTGTTCGCCATCTCAAAATAGCATTCAGTATGGATCAAGCTATTAAAAGAATCGAAGATACGGTGAATAAGATTTATATGCCACAAGTAGAACGTATAAAGTGGCAGAAGATCCAGGGATTTTTTAAGGAATACCTTGAAGATGTCCCATCTAATGAAGACTGGGAGGATTTTAAGAATCTTTGGTTTGCAACAACCTTTGCTTATAGGGCTCTCGAGCATCTAAAGCAGAACGAAGAGTTCCTTTTTGATGAGAATTTAAGAAGGGAGTTCTTAAACAGCAGTAAATTAAATTTCTATAAATCCATGCTAAAACATGGGATGGGATATAAAAGCAACAAAGTTTTTAAGGCTCTTCAAAAATTAAATGAAATTATTCCGAAAATTTTTAAGCAGCAAGAATTTCAAGATTTAATGTTTAAAATAAGTCAGATATATACTATGGAAAAAGAAATCGAAGAATTCTTAAGCAAGGAAGCCAAGGGAAATGAATAAATTAGCAAAACAACTGTACCGACTCGCTTTTAATATCTATGCTTTCAAAATTAATCAAAATCTCTTCCAAGGAATAAACAAATTCTGTAAAGACAATAGTATCCAATTCGAAAGCTGGTTGGAAGAGCAGAAGCTTAGTCTTGAAGAATTCAAAAAGCTACTTAATTCTGTAGACCCTCTCCCCCAAGGATCGAATCTTAAATTAGCTCTCTTTGCTGCAAAAGCCTGGATAAAGGGAGAAGTAGACCTTAAAGAAGATAGCCAAATTATTAAAGAAGACCTGGGAGAATTTCTTAAATACCAAAGGCAACTAGGGGGCTTTAACTTCTTAGCAAAAAATACTATTAACGACTTAAGAATTGAAGTTGATAAAATTAAAAAGGAATTAAAACTGCATGAGCTTGAGGAAGTCCCTCAAAACTTAGTTCTCGCTACGACTACAAACGATAAGGGGGATCGTTTTATTGCTCTTAAAGTAGAAACCCCAGAACAAGCGGTTGAACTATGTAAAGACTCTAAATGGTGCGTAAGGCATTATGAAACTGCAGCGGGTCGGAACTACCTTGGGGGAAATAGGTATCTCATTCTAATTAGAAAAAACGGGCGGAATTATGTTCTACTCACAATTAATCAGGATACCAGAAAAATTACTGAAGTTAAGGATCGAAATAATAAGAATACCACAGAAGAGATAAACAGCGAAATTTATCCCACCCTTAAAGAAATTTTTAAGGGTAACGAAAAAGAGCTAATAATATTAAAATATAAGTTTGATCCCAAAAACCTTGGGAATTTTGATATTCAGGAACTATCTAGGTTAGGTTTTTCCCCCTCCGAAATAGTTGATTTTATGATATTGTATGCTAAAACTAATCCAGGGGAAGAGAAAAAATTTGAAGAGTATTTATTAAAAATAAAAGAACTCCGCCAAGGGGCTTTCAATGAAATTAATAAATATATAAGAGAAGTACGACCAAGGCCTTGGCCAGCATTTGAGAAAATTCTTTTAGATACGTTAAAATTAGGAGGCTCCCCCCAATTTGCCTTAAACTATATGAGATATTCAGGAAAAAGAATAAGGTGGCCCGAAGTAGAAGAATTTATTTTGAAAAGTCCGTCTTACTATCAGATAATAGAGTATATGCGATTAGCAAACATAAAGAAAAGGTTGCCAGAGGTAGAGGATCTTTTATTTAAATTCGCCCCCGTTCGCGAAATAGTAGATTATATGGAAATAGTAGAGTTTAAGGGAAGGTGGGAAGAGGCTGAAAAAAGGAGGCCGGATCTTTTAAAAAGCCCGAGTTATATAATAGCAGCAGGGTCGAAAAACTTTGATCCTGAAGATCTTTTTTCCACCCTATACATGACTTTAATCGCAGAAGAAATTTTAGCTGTATTTCCACAAGCAGTAGATGAGAGTTATTATGAAGACTCCATTGGTTTAACTTATGAGTTTAATTGCCAAGAAGCTTTTCAAATTTCTGTAGATAAAATTTGTTTAGATGATCATTGTTATATAAATACAGAAGAAAACCCAGAAGATCTTGGAATTAACCCCAACGAATTGGAGTCAACGTTGGAAGAAATGCAAATTAGTTTTTTCCAGCTTATTGACAAAATTAATGAAAGATTTAAGGCATCCAAACTTCTTAAGAATATACAATTCCCTAAAAAACCCGGAACGTCATGTGTTACCCTCACCGAAGAATTAAAGAGAGAAATCGAAAATTCCCCAAATTAAAAATATAGTATTTTAGGACTGTTAGGAGTTTGATACCTTAGCTTACGTAAAATAGATAAGATAAATTGCTAAGTGAACTTTAAGGAGGGTAAAGGATGTTACGAAAAGTTGGACTTTTCCTGTTAGCTTTATTTTTAATTACAAGTATAGGATTTCCACAACGAAGAGGTGAGCCCGCTGACCAAGGTTTAAAACTAAACCTTGGGCTTCTGGGAGGAACTGCGGAGTCTTCTGCTTGGAACGCGCCGAGAGTTCCTAGACCTAATAGGCAGCAGGCAGCCCCCCAACAAGGGTTTTTAAGTATAGCTACAGTAGAAGCTGGATCTCCCTTATCCAGAGCCGGATTAAGGCCTGGAGACCGTATTATTGAAGCAGGTGGTGAACAGCTAAATAATAATCCCATTCGTGTTTTTGCCCAACAACTCCTAGAAGCTAGTAATTCCCGTTTAAGTATTACCTACCTAAGAGGCGAAAATGAAAGGGAAACCCGAATTAGCTGCCCCCGCCAAGATGCAGGTAGGGCATTAGATAATGGAATTGATTGGCTAGTAGAAAACCAGTCTGAAGATGGAGGATGGCCTGCTCGTCTCAGCAGTATGAATGGCAGAGTTGTTGTAACTGCAGTAGCAGGGTTAGCCTTAATGGCTACAGGAGGCCATAGGGATTCAGTGCGCCGGGCTGCTACTTTTGTCGCTGAGCATGCTGGAATATCCGATAGAGAAAGAAGAAGACCTCAATCAAGTGGTAACTGGAACCAAGATAATTGGGGGCTTTCCTTCGGTGGAGTATTCCTATGTGAATATATCTCTCAACATAATGAGAGAGCTATTAGATCTGGGCTTACTCGCATGGTTAGGGCATTAGAAGAAAACCAAGAGTCGTCCGGGGGCTATGGGCATGGACCAGGCGGACCTAATGCCTTAAACTACGTAGAATTGGAAGTCGTTAGTAATTTTGCAATGGCCGCTTTAGGCATGGCAGACGACTTACGCATCGACGTAGATAGAGATACACTTGATAATGGACTTCGATATATTATTGATTGCCAAAACCCAGCAACAGGTAGTGTTGGGTACTCGACAAGGCAAGGACAGCAAGGTATGGATGGAGCCGGACGTACGGCTGGGGCATTATGGGCTTTTCGGATGTGTGGAAGAACCCGAACAGAAGCTTATAATAAGATGGTTACTTATTTTAATGATCGAATGGATGATATTATGGAAGGACATGCCTCTGTTTATACGCATGTTTTATCAGCAGGATTAGCTGCTCGGGATCTTGGGCGGAGTGCGTGGGGAGAATTTTATGATCGGTTTGAGGCAGAGCTAGTTATGCATGCTAAGACTGACGGGTCTTTTGCTGCAAGACCTTCTGCTGAGACCCATCAAATGACAAATAATTCGGATGCTTCTCATGGAACCGCTTGGTGTACTGCAGTTAATACCCTAATCCTAGCATTAAATACCCGCCATGACCTCGAAACGGTCGTTTCTTCCGCGGGCAGGGAACGTAGAGAAAGCAATGAAGATGAGGAAGACCCTGAAGACGATGATCCCGAAGACGAAGGAGACGGAGATAGCGAAACTGATCGTTGGAGGCGATGGGCAGATGCCCAAAGACGTCGCTAAAAAGTATACTTTCCTTTATGCTGTCCAGTTAGCTCCCCAAAGGCGTATAGCTACTACATAAATATCACCCGGAAAATTATCAACGCGAGGGTCACTCTCGGAATCTCGGGCTAAGCTCCACCCAATAACATCCCCTGGCCTAACCGTTTCATTAACTACTCTATAGGTCGTACTAAAAAGGGTATTTTCGTCGTTCGGTCCAATAATTTGTTTTTGACTCCCCGCTAACTCAAACCCAGTTCCATCTAATTTTTCACCTATTCTAACTATCGTATATCTTCCTAGAAGCTCGACTTCCTCACCGTTTCCATTAGATAGCGGGGCCCAGATCACTGATAAATAAATGGGCAGGGAAGTATCTAAATTAGACGGGATTTTAAAGGTTGAGCCAAATCCGTTTATTTCACCCTCCATAAAAGAGTTATCTACATTTGGGGATAAAACAATATTTGGGGAGAAATTTAGGTCTTCGGACCCTGCTCCTCCAGGGGTGTAGTAACATAAACCGAGATGGGAAGGAATCTCTAAGGAACCTCTCGCTCTGCCAAAAAATTCGAGATGTCCTGATTTATTAATGCGGGTGGAATCGGTATGCCCCCTAAAATAATCAAGCGAAGGAATAACGTCAATCTCTGATCGAATTCTACAACGTATCCAATACTTATCTCCTATATTAAAGGGGTCCCCCGGAAGAGTACTTAATCCCCAGGATGGAATTTCCCCAAAGCGGGTATCTGTTAATTGATTCGGAGAAACGAATTCAACATTTCCTAATTGATTAAAGGGATAAATTGATTCAGTGGTCATGCGAGTAGTTCTTAACCAACCAGAAGTGCAGGTACACCCAGTAACTTTAGTTGGGGTTAGGAGCGGACCACCAATATTGAAATCTGGTAAATTAAGGGTTTCCCCGATACTAAAGTGAGTAGTTCCACTAACATTAACCAGGGTTATATATCCTGTAGCATTTCCACTAGCCCAACTGCCACTATAAATGAAAATCTCGTTTGCTGTTGCTGTTACTCCAGAATCCTTTCCTTGGATAGTGTAACCAGCCAGAATCGTCGGGGAACCTCCACTTGAAAAGAATAATACGGGCAATCCAAGGTTAAAATGTTCCCAAATTAACTCTCCATTTCCATAATCGATTGCTGGAGAAGAAACTGAAACCTCTACCCCCGGGAATGGGCGGTCACTCCCAAGGTAAAGAGTGTTTCCAGCTTCTGGTCCAGGAAATGCATCAAAAGGCGTATCTACAGAGGTAGCCTCTGTGGTTACGTTGGTCCAGGCCCCACTCACTACATCTGTATTTCGTAATACCGTAAATTCGCCGGCATTAAAAGCGCCGGCGCCTACAGTTAATTGAGAAGGGTGGGAAAGGTCCCCAATTGAAGTAACCCCCACATTAATATTAGCCGATTGGTCCACTTCATTCGAAACGAAGTTACCAACAAAGTTTGCATTAGAAGGGATATGGACAAGGTTTCTTTGCATAAAGCAGGAAATGAAGCGTATATTAGACCCCGAAGATTCGACCAATACCGAATAATTTTCGCCGCCGTCTGCTCGCATAGTCATATTTAATAGGCCCAAACTTGGGGAATCTATTAATCCCAAATGAATTCCATCTATATAGTGGTCCGCATGCGAATTACTAATAGTAAGATGAGATCCCGAATCAACCTCTGTAATTTTATCAAATCTATCTAGTTGTATTTGTTCCCCAATAAGTAAAGCATTGTTCTTAACATTAGCAAAAAGCCCAATATTCTTAAGAGGAAACCTAAGACCATTACAAGTACAGTTGCTAATATTTATAACCGCAGAATTATCCGCATCAAAAATTACAGATAAGCTTTCGCTGGTATCCCTAACGTTAGCTATTAAATCCTTAACATTTATAATTGAATAAGGAATATCACTTTTAACTACGGTATGGCAATTAAAAACAGTGCAAGATGATATATTAATGCCAATTCCAGGAGGACCGGCATATTGGAAGGCAACCCCCCCAGAAGCAGATGCCCCTTCAATAGTTATTCCCCCAATCCCTGTATCAGCTCCAAGGTAAAAAACCGGTTGGTCCGGATTTACGGCACGTATAATAGAAGATTTAGAACTATCAACCGAAGAAAGCTGAACTCCGGGAGGAAGGGTTAAAGGGTTATTTTCAGTAAAATGACCAGCATATAGTAAGATCACTGAAGGATTATCCAAAGAAGGAGGGGGATCAAAAGCAGTTATTATATCAATCGCTGCCTCAATCGTTTGAGCGTGCCCATCCTCAGCAACAATAACAGTCCTGTTCTTTAGGGGGGTTTCTAATCCATCTATCTGGACCCAAGGGTCGTTTTCATCCGAGGAAATTGTAAACTTAAGGTCTTTCCCCGCAAGGAATTTAATTTCTGATTTATAGCCAGAAGGATTACCCTTGTCGTATCCAGGAGGGTATTTTAAGAAATTAGCAGACCCAGAAGCATCCCCAAACCTTAACCCCATTTGATTTAAGGAATAACCATTAATTGGGCCTTTGGTATTAATATATTTTGAATTTAAGGATAATCTTTCAGCAGTTTTAATCGTCGCGTTACCGTCGGAATTAAAAATTAAATAATTATCGGCATCCCTTTTTAAAGCTATATTTTCCGATAAAATTAATTCTTTTTCTCCTAAGCTCGCAGTTAATACTGTAGAATCGGGAAGTAAACTTAAGAAAGTATTAGCAGTGCATCCTAAAAACCCTTGTCCCGAAGCCATTAAAAGGTAACTATTCGGGCTATTCGCCAAAATAGTATAAGAATCGTCTAGGAATAACCCATTTAATGAAAACCGTTTATGATAAAAAGAAGAGTAAGTCTCCGAGAAAGAAAAACCCTTTTCGAGATTAAAACGAAAGCCAAAAAAAGTTGGGGTTGATATGAAGTCTCCAGCCATTTTTTAGGTATCCTTAATAAAGTAGGAATATTAATATTAAAGGAAAGTACTACTTTATTAAGGAACCTTCATAGTTAAAAATAGTGGATTATAGACGCGCCGATTTTTGTTTAATTGTTAAATAAATCTTGTTTTTTTGCCCTAGGCATCTTCTTAATAGCAATTTCTCTTTTTAGTGCTAGAGATTTTTCCCCAACCTTTTCTATATAAACAATACGTTTAGGCGGGGATATACGAAAAAACTTAGCCCCTTTTCCAGATTGGTGCTTCCCAAACCTCTCTTTAGGATCTAAAGCAATTCCAGTATAAAGTTTGTTATTAAAAGTTTCGATTATATAAACGTACCAATCCTTCATCTTTCATTTCCTGCAACTATACATCTTTAACCCGGCTCCGGGGATTAAAGTTAGTGTTCGTTTATTTGATTGATTTATACCAAAATACTCCTCCTTTATAATATTTTTGTAATAATATTCGTATAAGTATTCTAATGTGTTGTAATTTCTAATTAGGGAGGGAAAGTTTGATGCAAAAATTTCTTTGGGTTTTAATTATAGCCTGTACCATAATAGGTTTTTCAGAATTATGTTATGGTTGAGGTGGCGGTGGAGCTGCTGGGTCCGGTGGATCCAGCGGAAGTTCAGGAGCTGCTGCTACGCCTAGTACCCCTCGTCCAGCTAGCGGGGGCCGTCCAGCTCTTTCTAATCCTGGCCGTCGGGGGGCTCCAGGGGCCGCGACCCGTCGCCCACGGCCGAACCAAGACCCTCAACCACAAGAAGCCCCAGCAGTAATCGTCCCTATTATTTGGGAAGAAGCACAAATTTTAATTCCAGAACAAGAAGACGTAATTACCCCAGAAGAAAATGAGGGTAACCGAAGTGGGGCTACAAGTGGAATGGCCGCTTTAGCCAGGCGCAACCGGGAAGATAGAAATTCAGGCCCAATTATAGAACAATTCGAACAAGCAGCTTCTGAAAGGCGACCAATAGCCCTTTGGGTCTATACCGAAAGCAGCGAACGCCGCCTTCAGCGTTCTCGAGAAGCATCCTATACCTTTTATGAAGAAGTACTTAATACGCCAGCAACTACAGCGTTATTCGCAGAATGTATTACGATTAAAATTGAAATCGATGGGTTAGATCGAGACCTCTTAAGATCTTATCGTATTTCCCGTAATAGAGCGCCCCAACTTATTCTGTTTGATTACGAAGGAAACTTTATTGGAAAGTTAACAGAAAGACATTCAGAAGAAACAATGGTAGAAGCAATTTCAGCAGCACTTGAACAGTGTCGGGCAATGGCTGAAAGAGAGGCACGCCAACGATAAAATGAAATTTTAGTTTTAAGGAAAGGCTCCAAATATAGTTTTGGGGCCTTTTTTAATGGTTGAAGAAAAAATGCCCAACAGGTTTTGCTTTAAGAGACCCCTTCATATCTTAAATCTCTTTCTGGCCAATTATTTTTTAAGATTTCTTTCGCTTGTTTCCTGAATAAAGGGCATCTATGAGTTAGAAGAGTCTTTGGAGATGCTAAATTTATATCAAAATTTTGATAAAATGAATTTAAGCATCCAACATAATATCTTTTTCCAGTTTCCCCAATTGTTATAATGGATTCCCCAGTAGCACTAAAGCCATAAACCACAATAATATGCTTCGTGCCACAATCATAAATCTTTAAAAGGTCTCCCTTATAGCAAGTCTTTCCTTTAGGAGAGCGTTTCTTTCTAAAAGGATTACAAGTTAATAAAGTATTTCCGGATCTTTTTAAGAATTCTTTATAGTCTTCCATAGGGATTATATAGGTTTTTTAGAGAATAATTCATAATGGCCCGCAAATACCAAAAGGAACAAGAAGGATTAAAGCAATAACTCCATTAAACAATAAACCGTTATTCCCGCCAGGATTATATAACAGACTTTTATACAAAGCGCCGTAAGGGCAGCATAATCTTCTTCTCCAATCTTTTTCCATATCTTTTTCTCGATTTCCTCTAGCGTTTTATTATAGTTATCAAATAAATTTGTGGTCATTTGTCCAGTCACATAGGTGGAAGCTTCGTAATATTCTTTCTTTTCATAAAAAGTAAGGACCTCTTTTGCGATTTTTCTAATCCTTGGATCTTTGTGTGTGAGATATTGCTTAACCATTTTTTTTTAATAATAGTCAGTAGAAACGAAATTACCGACAGATTTTCGGTTTACTCGTTCTCCCCCAGGAAATAGAGCGCAGGTATTTTCTGGATCCCATTCCGAACGTAGCAGTGAAAACGGTGCCACCCATCTTGCAATGTTTCGAAGTAGTCAGTTTGTAGGTCACCGAGAATGACTGGCCACAGAGGTTTGGTGACGTCGTGATCTACCGGACACGCAACGTTTAGATACCATTCATGGTACTGGTTGAAGTCCTCGTGTTCATTTTCTATGTCACTATCTTGCATCATGGATTTTTTTAAGTCCTTGACAGAAATCCCTGGGTGGAACCCAATCTGAAAATCCATGTATCGGTTGAACCCTCCTTTTCGTACCACATCAACGAAATCATTGACCGTGAACTCTTTTTCCAGGTATTGTGGAAGTTTCCATGCACATCCGTCGAACGCCATGTACCACGCTAGCGCAGCTTTCGCTTCCAGCGGTAGCTGCCAAAAACGGACGACCGAACCTCCGTTACGTAGTTTTTCGTATTCGGCTATTTTTTCTTGCTCCGGTTTCGTCACCATTCTTGGCCCTCCACCTACTCGCCTGCGAAAGCTTAAAACTTATGAAAAAAAACTCCCCCATTAGAATAATCCGGCGAACATTCGATTTATAAATAATACGTTTTCTTAGCCCATCTATAATGTTTTTTAAATTTATTTGAGCTTTATACCGCATTCGGGACAAGTTCGTTTAATATTGTTTTAATAGTTAGTTATTAGAAATAGTTTTTAAGAGATTTGGAGTATTTGAGGTATTTGGAGTATTTGAGATGAAACTATCAACCCAGCTTATTAAGATAGCAAAACAAATAAAAGCTAATTTCGCTGAAACAGACGAAATTGAAGAATTCTTAGTAGAGACTTTCGAAGCATTGTTTGAGTATTTTAAGGAAGACCCCGCCTACGAAAGAATTAAAAAAAATCCCAGAAAAATAAAAATGGCCTTCGAGCTTGTTCTTGAAACACTTTTATCCGAACTTAAACAAGGATTTAAGGGTGAATTTAACCAAGTTTTATCCCAGATATCCACATTTAGAAGTAAAGACCCAGAGTATAAAGAAACGATTAGGCAAATTGAAAGTAAAGTTCCAGAATTTAAGGGCTTTAATCTAAAAGGGTTAATAAACCTAATTCTAAGTAACTTGGAAGAAGAGACTGAAGAAGAGATTGAAGGGGGTTTAGATACGTTAGTTTCTCAAGCAACAAAAGACTTAGACCCCGAACATCGAACATTCTTAAAAACATTATTTAATCAAAAGCTTGTTAATTCTATTACCCAAATGTTTTTTACACAAACGAAACAGGGAAAAACTATTAAAGAAGTATCGAAGAATGTCCTTTCATTAGCAACAAAATACGTTAATTCGTTTTTCAAAGATAAAGATAAGAATTATAAGATTGAAAAATTAGTGCAAGCAGTAGAGAAGCTTAAAGAAACTATTAAAAACTCGAATTTATCTGATTATGAAAAAAGCCTTCTCGGTTTTGTCACAGATGCTTATTATAAGGTTTTAAAATCTAAGAAAAAATTAGATATTGAAGATCTAGAAAGTTATAGAATTGAAGAAGGCAGCACAGATGAAGAAACTTGGAAAGCTTCCTTTGAAGATTATTGGCGGAGTGGGTATAATATGAATGACTTTAAAGATTTAGTTAAGGTTATATATTATACGGCAACAGATATGGTAGAAAAAGATCCTCAATTTAATACCGCCTTAAAAGAAGGAAATCTCCATAGGGCATTACTTATTTTAAGAGAAAAGCTCCTTGGAACGATGCTAGAGTATGCGAAGACTTTTGGAGGAGGTCTCGCGCTTAAAGCAAAACAGGGAGCAATATTGATGTTAAAAGATATGTCAAGTTTTAGAAAATTTAGAGATTATATGTTAAAGAAATATAAAGTTTTCAATATATCGGAAACAATCCAAAAATTCTTCACTGTTATTTTAATGGAACTAATTGGCAATATTGAAAAAGAGTTTGCTAAGAATAACTAAACCGACTTTGGCAAGTTCTTGAGCAGAACCTTTGAGCTTTGTATTGTTTTAATAATTAGTTATTAGAAATAGTTTTTAAGGAGTATTTGAGATGAAATTATCAGCCAAGCTTATTAAAATCGCACAGTTTTTGAAGAGTGCGAATGAAAATAATATACCAGAAGAAATTAAGAAAAAATACCCTATTGGGGAAATAATCTCTTTAGGCTCTCGAGGTCGAATGCGAGGTCAATTACAAGAGGTAACAGAACCTTATAAAATCATTGGATATAATGGAGATGAAATCATTTTTCAATCTTCCAAAGATGGTTCTGTAGCTAATTTTTCTTATTTTGAACTTCCAGATTTAGAGAAGAGAGGCATAATTAGAAACATATCAGAATTTTTAAGGATAACTAAACCAGTAAAAGATAAATTTTATGATTTATTAGAATCCTTTGGATATAGGGAGGAGGCGGGGTTTGGGGAAAGAGGTTCTTTTGGCTTGCCAGGACATTTCAGACAAACGGAAAAAGAAGGAGCACTACTTTCTTTCGATGTTGATAGAGTTGGCGCCTATCAAAATATTATTCATTTTGTTTTAAGCTTTGGAAGTTATAATACTACGGTTTCTGATATTGAAAAAACGTTAGACGTACTTTATCAAAAAGCCGAAGACGAGGATTATAAGTTTACTTTTTCTTTTATGCCTAAGAACCCGAAAGATATAAGAACTAATATAAAAGTTAAAGGGACTCTTGAGAAAGTTGATAATTAAACCGACTTTGGCAAGTCCTTGAGCAGAATCTTTGAGCTTTGTACCATTCAATAACGAACTTGTTCCCACATTTAGGGCAAGTTCGTTTTTCATATCCTGTTTGGTCGTCTATATGATCAAAATCCCCAGAAAGTTCGGCTTGTGGATGTATTTCATCTGGGATTTTATATTCTAAACACTCAGGCGCTAGGTTTTTGATAATATCAAGTAAATCTGAGTTTACATAAAGTCTAATTTTTGAGAAGTATTTTTGAGTTTTGAGAGTCTGTTTTGTTGGCTCAAATCCTATTTTTAGTTTATATTTTTTCCAAAGAGTTTCGATGAGCAGTTTTTGATTGTTGAAATCAAATGCGGACCCAATCACAGGAGTTCTTTTAACTTCATTAGATTTCTCGATCCAGCCATCATCAAAATACCAATAGACAAGCATTTCTAATGTAAATTCGTCTAATATTTCGTCCGGGAAGACTGTTCTTTTGTTTCCAGTTGAATTAGGGTAGTAGATATCATAAAGTTCTTTAATTAATGGATGAGAGTAGGATCTCACTTCGTACATGTCATCATGTTTTCGATGTTTAAAATTTCTTGCAAACTTATCAAGAATTATAGCCTTTAGTCTTGTGTAATTTTTTTGCTTATTTGCGTGGGCACAAAAAAGTTCATAAGAAGAAGCCGCAACTTTACTAATGGAGGAATCTCCTAATAAACTTCCATAAACTAAATCTTTTTGTTCCTTAGTGAAATCAATGGGAAGATTTAGCTTCTGCCATTTCATTGTCCGATTTATATTGTATTTTTTCCGAGCTTCCCAAACCCTATTATGCTCTATTCCAAGAAAATCAGCAATTTCTTGGTCTGTCCACCCCCACTCAACATAGTACTTTTCTAAAACGGTTTTTGTTACCTTATGAATATCTCGCTCGACAAATAAGCCGAGTTTTTGACGAGCAGAGGCAATAGTGCCTTCCTTTACCCCTAATTCGCCCGCTAATTCTTGATCCGATTTCTTTGATTCGAAGCCTTTTCGAATTTTTTCTTTATCCGCTGTATTGTTTGGAACACGTTTTTTAATATTAAGTTTCTTTAAACGAACATGACGGATACTAGTCCATTTAGTTTTTGGAAGATTAAATGAAAGAGCGATTTCTTCGTCAGATTTGCCTGCCTCAACTAATTCCTTAATCTTTTCAATATCAGAAACACTAAAACTAACTGGTTTATTTTTTATGTCATATTCTATCTCGTACCCACGTAGTAACTCTTTAATTCTTTTCAGAGTTCTTGAGTGTTTTTTAGCAATTTCGTCTATAGATAAATTTTTAATATCTTCAGCAAGTTCTGCTTTTGGTATCTTTTCTTGCTTCTTCCCGATCCCATATTTTTTCCTAAGATTTTTAACCGTTCTAAATTTTGGGATGTTATATTTCTCTGCAATTTGTTTGTCTGTTAACCCTAACTTAATCTCTTCTTCTAATTGTTCTTTTGATAACATATCTTATAATCTCCTTAGATACCAACGATTTTTTATTATATATTACCATTTAAAAAGAAAAAGGGACTACAAAAAAATAGGACGTTCCAAAGAACGCCCTATTTTCTATAGTAGCTTATACCGGCTTAGGAGCGGGTAATAAGGAGTCTACTGAGACCGAAGGGATTATGTATGCCTATCCCTAAATTCTCGAAGATCGAGAATCCAATGGTACGTGCGCGAGGATCATCAGCACTGAGTACTGTGAGCTCGGTGCGGACTGGGATGCGGCCGAGGAATTCAGGTTCGGCACACACATACACGCGACCAACGGGAACTCTACGACTTACGATCAACTGAGCGCCCCAGAGGGTTGCCTGAAGACCGGTCTTCAATAGAGTTGCTTGACTCTCAATATCTAGGATGTCTCTCCCCCACTTACGGATATCGGAATAATCCTTTGCGTTGAAGTACAAGCGAGCGACGCGAAGGTCTTCTTGCTCGATATCAGCGAAAGCATCAGCTAGGACATCTGCGGTGATTGGGGCGACTACTGGGATATCGGGATTAGGTGGAACACCCATGAACCCGGCATCTTGGACTGCATCCATGATCTCAAAGACTCTCGTATCTTCTTCGGCTTGAATTTCAGCCTTAGCGAGGTCTTGCGCTCTTTCAATTAGATCAAATCTGCGTTCTTTGATTTGGGTTAGTGGGATCTCTGGGTTACTGGCGATTTCGAAGAGTGGGAAGATCACGCGCTTTGGCTTTTGCACAGCGATGATATTTTCACCTTCTTCACCAATAACATAAGCGACTGCTTCGGGGTCCCTATCATAAATAGGAAGTGCCCCATCGGGAAGCTGTTCTACCAAGAAGGTCTTGCGACCCACGGCGGTATAGTCACGACGGCTACGTAAGGGCTGAATCATGGATGCAGCGAGCTTACGACGACCGGCGGCTGTCTTAATGTATTCGCTAATGATAGCGCTCTTGACATTAGGGTCAGCTGCCTGGGCGGGGGTGGAATCTTGACCACCGAAACCCGGGACCATCGATTTAGGGACCATTACCATGTTATTAGGAGTACAGTTAAGTGACATTATTCAGTTCCTCCTTCCAATTAGATACGTTCGTTAAAACGTAAGTATGGGTTTTGAGAGGTAGGAGCCTGGGTCACAATCCCAAGAACCAATGGATGGATTGCGTTAGCAATCGCGTTTCCACCGTTACCTACACCCACTGCATAATTGGCGAACCCTGCGGCATACCCGCCATTAGCATTTTGATCAGGATAACGCTTAGTGAGTAAACCACTAATGCAATCCATATAAAGCCTATCTCCGGCGGCATAAGTCATTGTTGTCGCAGTGTGTGCGCCTGTGGCGTCCCTACGATTGGTCTCGTACACGTCAACTGAATAGGTTCCCATGCAGCAAACATATGGTCCACGACCTGACCCCGCACCGGAGGTAGATTCGAAAGCGTTCCCGGCAGCGTCATTGATAAACAAGCCGAGAGGCTGTTCGGAGTGCCCTTCTGTAGTTGGATCATAGGGAAGAGCGGCTGGGTCGGTTGGACCGCCGATAATATCTTCACCTTTGACCACACAAACGGAGCCTCCTAAGACACCACGATTGGTATCCACACTTAGTCTCGAATTAATAGTCGTTCCTGTGACGAAATTCACGCGAGTGAAAGCATCTTCGTCTAGTAATCCGAGGCTTACGCGATGACCTACATAATGAATTTTAAGAGCCATTCTAAACTACCTCCATTTTAGTCAAAAATATGGCCGACATCGGGATCGGTTTTCCAGAGTCCTGCAAGTTTTCCGATCTCATTTACGGCATTACCTTTTGAGGCTTTTTTGCGAACCCCACCTAGAGACTGTGCTCCCTTCTTTTTGAGAGCGGGGTTTCTCTTGGCGGACGCAGTTTTCTTCACAATATTCTGTACACTGGAATTCTTCTCAGTGTTAAACAATTGTGAAAGAAGTTCTTCATCTTCTTCTGTCATGACAGTTTCGTCTGCAATTGACATTGCTTCAACTGGATTAAGGTCAATTCCCTCAAATCCCATTGTATTCTCTTCTTCCTCTGGAAGTTCTAATTCAGCTTCTGCTTCAACTTCTTCTCCTTCGGGCTGCTCTTCGAGCATCTCTTCAAGGCCTTCTGCTTCAGCTTCGGCGGGTTCCTCGACTTCGAGCTTTGCGTTGCAAGCTGCGATACATTCTTGGAGACCGGCTTCGTCTAAAGTTTCGACCATCTGGCGGAGAACTTCGAGCGCTGTTTCTTGGTTAGCATCCCCAGCAATAGCCATAATGCTTTCAACCGCTTCTTGGTCGACCATGTCATCGACTTCGGGAGCGACTTCTGGTTCCTCTTCAGGAACTTCAAGCTCAACTTCAGCTTCTAATACTGGTTCTTCTGCTGGTTCCTCTTCTTCAGTTGCTTCTGGCTTTGCCTCAACAACTTCTTCTTCTTCAGTTGTCTCTGGCTTTTCCTCAACAACTTCTTCTTCCTCAGTTGTTTCTGGCTTTTCCTCAACAACTTCTTCCTCTTCTTCCATTCTGCGTTCGAATGTGCTGATGAGGGCTTCGTCGGTCATTCCCATATAGTCAAGGGCTTGAGCGACTTGCTCATCTTCAGAGGCTTTCGGTAGATCAGCTTCTGCTAACTTAAGAGCAACTTGTGCTTTCTTAGTTAAATAGGCAGCTGTCTTTGCGTTGTACTCTTCTAATGGAGCTGGGTGTCCTGTAACATCTCTCTTATCTGTTTGCCACTGATGGCGAAGATCAGGATAAGGGTGATTCACAGAGAAATCATAGTTCATGTACTTTTCAACTGGTGGGTTTTGTCTGTCAGGACGGCCTAAGCTATTTGGGTCAGCCTTTTTATCGTGACCCGCTTCTTTTGCCCTCCAGGTTAAACGTTGTCTAGCCATCTGAACAAACCTCCTAAATAGCTCTACATAAAAAATCAGAATTTGCGTCGTTTCTGTTTTTGGGAGCTTTCCGTATTCGATACATACGGAACTTACATTGGGCATAAAAAAGTAATAGATTATTACTAAAACTATTCTTTTTTGTTCCGATCCTACTTAATCTCCTCATCTTCTAAGTCAAGATCGTCATACGCTGAAGCATCGAAATCTGTTTCTGCTATTCCAGACCAATCGGTTCTTTTTTCTTCCGTTTCTAGTTCTTGCTCGATTGCTTCAATAGGTAAATTACCTGCTGTTTCAATAGTAAGCGCCTTAGGCATTGGTACGGATTTAATTGGATCCTGATTAATAATAACCTCTGCTACCTTATGTAATTCTTTTGCGAGCGTTGCAATAACTAGAAATGCTTTTTTATATCCTTCTGCATTATTTAATGTAAGGCTTTCGCTTCCCACTAGGGGTAAGCTATTCATTAACGCATTTGGGGTTCCATAATACGTATCAAGAAACTTTTGATATCCGGGATTAATGCCAACTAATTCTTCTTGGCGCTTATCAAGCTCTTGGGCATCTTCATAAATCTTAGGATAAAGCTCGGAAATCTTTTCTAACAATTTCTCATAATATTTATAACTTTTAAACCAGTCTCCACCTCCCCTAGCTTCTGCTAAGGGTTTTTTACTTGTTTCTAGGTATTGAGAAACTTCTCCAGCGAGCTCTCCAAAAGGTTCTGTAAGCTCTGTGAGTGGCCTTTCGCCAAGGATTAACTCTTTAATTTCATATCTACGAAGGTCTGAGAACCATTCGAGCCATGCTTGTTGGAGGGCACCAATAACCTCTAGGAGATTATTTATTTCTGTGACTGGGTTTTTTTCTTCTTTATCCAAAAGACGTAGGTTTATCCTTGGATAGAATTCTTTATATAGACGATTAATTGCTTTGAAATCTGTTGTTGGGGGCGTGACTAACTTTCGAATCGCTTGTTTAAGCTCATCAACTGCTTTTTTAATATAAAGCATGTTCTTAGTTTTAAAATCTCCCTTTTGATAGCGTTTTCTTTCTTTTTCTGAAGTAGAATTACGCTGGAGGTGCCAACCCATAATCTTTTCGAGGGTCTTTTCTGCTCCCTTTAATGCTTCTCCTCCTTCTTTCACAATTTTGAAAACTTCTCTTAATTTTTTCCATTCTTCAAAAATACGTGGTACTTCAATCATCCGCATATACTCATTCATCAAAGTATTAAAGGTATTAATTTGATTAAAAGAATGGGCAATAAAAGGATCTTGTTTGTAAATGTCATGGATCTTGCCTCTAAGGCGATTAACTGCTTGTTCTGAGAAATTAATCCCAATTTGTTTAGTCTTTCCAGATTCGTCTTTAACGTCATGGAGACCAACTGGTTTCACATCACTCTTAAATTGGGCACCTGGTGCTGCTCTTCCATGAAATAATGCTGGGTGAAGCTGTTGTTCTGTTCCAAGGTTATCTAGGTTTTCAAGCCAAACCGTTTCTTTCCCGGCTGGTGGCCCTTTAAGAACAACATAATCTGGCCCTTCCCCACTTCTAAAGCGATGGGTGATTAGTGTCCAGACGTTATCAAGTTTTAATTTTTGTCTATCGGATAAAGCATCCTCTGGAATTGGGTCATAATCTTGATAAGCTGCAATTCTCTTGAGTTTCGCGCTTAAATTATTTAGGTTCTTAGCTGCAGTTTTAATATCCATGTGTTTCGCCCCAAAGTAAGAATCAAGTTTATTAATTAAGGAAGCAAATCTTTTAAGATGTTGCGGTTTAAGGTTTTCAAGAGTAGGTCTAATTCCATCTCTCTTTATATACTTAAATACGGATCTATAAGGTCTAAGTTGCTTTAACACGTTTTCGCTAGAAACGACTAAAGAATCATTAATCCTATCGACGCTAAAGAGAGCGTCTGAGAATTGATTCTTAGCTTCGTCTGTAGCTAAAGCTTCGAGGATACGATTCATTACTCGTTTAAGAAGCTTCTCCTCGAGCTTTGACATTATATTTTCAACTTCGGAGCCTTCTTCGGAGGGAGCTTCTGATTCTGCTGGGGGTTCTTCTCCTCCCCCACCTAAATCAAGACCACCACCCCCGAGACCTCCAAGATCTAATTCACCACCCCCGAGATCAAGATCTCCTCCTTCTCCACCAAGGTCTGGTGCGGCTTCTTCTGGAGGTTGAGCAGTTTTAATTCTCCGAGCTTGAATCTTTTTCATATTTTATCCTTTGAATTTCGTAATCTCAGATGCTATGCTTGCTAGCTTATTTGGGAGAGTTCTATTATTAAGGCTGTTGAAAACATTTTCTAGTTTTCGAACGAGATCTGCAGGATTTGAAGTCGAAGCCACCTTAACGGTAGAAGCAGCTTTCATAAGATTTTCTAATCCTTCTGTTGGGTCTATGCTATATGCATCTTCAATTAACCTTGCATATTTTTGTTTTGCTACTTTTCCAACTTCATTATTTTGGAATGTTAAAATATTTCTTAAAACAGCTCCAGAAAAAGCAGGGATAGCTACCCAAGAAGCCTCGATAAATCTTACGGAAGAAGGGTCTTTTTTATGCCCACAAAGCTCTGCAATAATTCTCCTCTTACCAAATTCATCAATAAAATGATTTCCTTTTTGGTACTTAATATGATTACATAAATCGGTTTCATCGAAAGCTTTATGCCCACATTTAGAGCAATATGTATAGGCAACTTGGCAACCCATTGATAAGGTATTAAGTTGGCCCGAGCTAATTTTGCTGATTAAGCCAGAATGCTTCTTATCGGTAGCAACTAAGATATCGACAAAATAAACCGGATCCTTTGTATTATCGAGAGGCACCTCTCTTAGGGCTGCTCCGATAACTTTTCCTTTTGCGAGGCTGGGGACTTGTACATGCTCCAAATAGTTGTACGCGCCTTCAAAAGACTTATAGACATCTGGCTTCGATAAAAGTCCTGATTCCCAGCTATCATAATTGTTATTAACAAACTGTTCAGTCTCTGGGGTAATATAATGGGGGACACGATCATCTATGTTCACCGAGGCGATGATCGTGCAATGGGTTAATAGATATTTATCTGGATCGTAATTTTTAATAACTCTAGAAGCAACTCTACTATTAAAGGATCCTTTACCCGCTATTTTTAGCCAATCCTCAACTGAGATACTCTCATGACCTTTAACGATTTTTGCTGCTGCAGTTTTTATAAAACTCATACTTCTTTCCTTTTCTCGAGTATTATTTAGAGACGGAATCTCATTTAAAACAAACAAAGTATTAATGAATTATTAAAAAGAAATG
>Ga0180432_10000063_pt1 | contig 155372 bp, 130 predicted proteins | sample SS_ome_10_FD_132414 | JGI IMG/M metagenome (GOLD analysis project Ga0180432, IMG submission 132414) | Hypersaline lake sediment archaeal communities from the Salton Sea, California, USA - SS_1_MS_2 metaG | ecosystem: Environmental > Aquatic > Non-marine Saline and Alkaline > Hypersaline >... | reverse complement strand
ATTCTATTTTTGAAAAGGTGCCGAACCCGGGTATAGATGGAAATAGCCCCGATCATATTTTTGAATACCTGAAAGGAAAATCATGAATAAAATTCGAATTGGAATTCGAAAAGAAGACAAAAATCCTTGGGAACGACGATCCCCCTTGATTCCGACGCACGTAAGAGAACTGATTCAAAAGCACCAGCTTGAGATATTCGTACAACCCTCACCAACCCGAGTTTTCACGGATGAAGAGTTTCGACGGGAAGGAGCCGTGATCACGGAAGATCTATCCCCTTGTTCCTTAATCTTCGCGATCAAAGAAATACCCATAAAGTTGCTTTTAAAAAACAGTGTTTATCTATTCTTTTCCCATACCATCAAGGGGCAGTCCTCCAACATGCCCATGCTCAAGACAATAATCGATAAAGAATGCACGCTGATCGATTATGAGAAGATCGTGGATGAGCAGGGGAGAAGGCTGGTTTTTTTTGGGACGCAAGCCGGTTACGCCGGAATGATAGACACGCTCTGGGCTCTGGGCAGGCGTCTCAAAGTGGAAGGGATCGAATCGTCGCTGAGCGCCGTGAAGCCGGCGCATGCGTATGCCGGTCTTACCGATGCCAAGGAATCTCTTGCACGCATTAGCCGGGATATACGTGAAAACGGACTGCCGTCTGAAATGAAGCCCTTGATTGTCGGATTTGCCGGTTATGGGAGGGTTTCTCAGGGAGCTCAGGAAATATTCGATATTTTTCCGTTTGAGAGCATCGAGCCCGCGGATCTGAAACGGTTTTACCGCGAGGGGAATTATTCCTCGCATCGGTTGTACAAAACCGTTTTTAAGGAAGAACATATGGTCGAACCCATTTCAGCTCAGGCGGGATTCGATCTGCAGGATTATTATGACAATCCCGCGCGCTATCGTTCTGTTTTCGAAGAATATCTTCCTTATCTGACGGTTTTTGTCAACTGCATATACTGGACCCCCAGCTTTCCGCGCTTCGTCACATGCGATTATTTGAAGAGAAGCTGGGATAAAAGCGGGCCGCGGATTCCACTACGGGTGATCGGGGATATTTCCTGCGACATCAACGGATCCATTGAATGCACGTATCGGGCCACGGATACGGGCAACCCCGTTTTTATTTATGACCCTGTAACAAACACATATCATGATGGATTCGAAGGTAACGGCGTGGTCGTCATGTCCATCGACAACCTGCCGGCTGAGATACCCCTCGAATCATCCGTTTTCTTCAGCCGCTCACTGATTCCTTTTATCCCCCGGATCGCCGCTGCGGATTTTAATGGGGGATTTGAAGACTGCCTTTTGCCGGATCCCATAAAAAAGGCCGTTGTCGTCTATAAAGGTCGATTAACGCCGGATTATCAATATCTGAAAGAATTTCTCGATCGCTTCGGATCAGAGATGACCTGACGGATAGATCGAATTAATAACATAGAAATAGAGAAGGAATCAAAATGAATAAAATATTGGTTTTGGGGGCGGGGCTGGTTGCGGGTCCGCTTGTGGATTATTTGCTTGAACAACCTGCGTTCAGTCTTACGATCGCTGATTTAGTTCTTGAAAAAGCACGAAAACTGGTCGGGGATCATCCACGTGCCGTCGCTCGATCACTGGACCTGTCGGAAGAAAGCTTGCTTAAGGCACAAATTGATAATGCCGACCTGGTCATCAGCATGGTTCCATACACATACCATCCATTAGTCGCGAGACTTTGCCTCGCGGCTAAAACGAATCTGGTTACCGCCTCTTATGTCAGCGAAAAGATGAAATCTCTGGACAGCGCCGCCCGAAATGCTGGGATACTATTTCTGAACGAATTGGGATTGGATCCTGGAATCGATCATATGGAGGCCATGAGGATCATCGATGAAGTCAAACAGGAAGGGGGAGACGTTACGAGCTTCACTTCTTTTTGCGGTGGACTTCCGGCTCCCGAAGCCAATGATAATCCCATGGGCTATAAGTTCTCTTGGAGTCCGGCCGGGGTTCTTTTGGCGGGAAAAAATTCCGCGAAGTACCTTGAAAACGGAAAGGAAGTGTCGATTTCTCCCAAAGATCTCTTCGACAGCACGAGGAAAATCGATATCGAAGGGTTGGGAGTTTTCGAAGGCTATCCCAACCGCAATTCGCTGCCCTATATAGATCTCTACGGAATCCCCAAGGTGGAAACCATGCTTAGAGGAACTTTGCGGTATGAAGGCTGGTGTCCCACACTTAAAAAATTCGTCGATCTCGGTTTGCTTGATCAAGAAGTCAAGAAGTGGAAGGGGATCACTTACAGGGATTTTATCCGAGGATTGATGGAGGATGTGAGGCTTCCCGGAACCAAGGAAGCATTAGCCGCGCACTGGAAGATCGATACGGATTCCGATATCCTGAAGCGAATGGAGTGGCTGGATCTTTTGAGCGAGAAGAGCATCGAAATGGAGAAGGGATCCGCCCTCGATGTCCTGGCGGAGCGGATGGAAGCGAAAATGCAGTTCGGCCCCGGGGAAAGAGACATGATCGTGATGCAGCATGTTTTCCATTCCAAGGAATCTTCGGGACGGAAGAACCGGATTACATCGACGCTGATCGATTTCGGCGTTCCCTTCGGGTATTCCGCGATGGCTCGGACGGTCGGATTGCCCGCAGCCATCGGAGCCCGGCTCATTCTGGAGGGGAAAATCAACCTGACCGGTGTCCATATACCGGTTATCAAAGAGATTTACTCGCCTATTCTTGAGGAATTAAAAACGCTGGGGATACGATTTGATTTTAAAAAAGAAAATCTGTGAACCGGATTGGATTATCAGCTCCGACTGAAGAGTCGGTTTTATAGAGCCTGAGCGCGCCGCTACGCCTGAGCGCATTTTTTGTGAGGGAGGCGGGTATGAAAAGAAAAGCAGCGGTGGCGGGAATATTTTATCCCGCGAATCCCCATGAACTCCGGAAGATGGTGAGCCGGATGGTTCCTCAACAGATCCGGAAGGAGTCGGCCGTATGCATCGTTTCTCCACACGCCGGCTTTGTTTATTCCGGTTCCGTGGCCGGGGCGGTCATTTCAACGGTGAATATTCCGGAAACGTGTATTCTGATCGGGCCCGGTCACCGTCATCATGAATCCCATTTTCCTCTGATGTCGCACGGAATATGGGAAACGCCCATGGGAGATGTTCCCGTGGCCAGCGGATTGGCCGGTTCCATTCTGAAAGATTCGTCGCTTGTCGTTGAAGATGCGGCGGCTCATGCTTCGGAGCATTCATTGGAGGTTCAGCTTCCGTTTCTCCTTTATTTTCAGGGGAAACTCAGGATCGTACCCCTTTTGGTCGCGTATCACGCGGATTATGAAGAGCTGGAAGAGATTGGCACGACGTTGGCTCACGCCGTAAAGCGGAGTGGAGAGAACGTTCTCATCGTAGCCAGTACGGATATGAGCCATTATGTCACGGCCGAAGTTGCAAAGTTCAAGGATTCCATGGCGATTGATCGCATACTGGATTTGGATCCCCGTGGACTTCATGATGTCGTTCGCGCCGAAGATATCAGTATGTGCGGTTATCAAGCGACAACCGCCGCCCTATGTGCCGCCAAGATGTTGGGTGCGCGGCGGGGGGATCTGATTAAATATCAAAATTCAGGCGACATCACCGGCGACAACCGGGAAGTCGTCGGCTATGCCGGGATAAAGATCGCAAGAGAATAGGATAGCCCCATCATGCCGTTTTAAGTCGGCGCAACCATCAAATAAAACGGCTGTGTTTCTCGGATGATTTAGACTGTTTCCAGGCTGCTTGAATTTGATATTTTACCCGTTTAGTGCTATATATTTTCATGGAGAAAAAAATCATGTCCAGGACCATTTTAAGGGAGAAAGATACGCGTATTCTCAATATCGCTGTTGAGCAGTATCTACGGATCGGGCAGCCCGTCAGCTCGGGAACCATTGCTCGGCAGACTTCCTTCAGCGTGTCTTCGGCCACCGTCCGTAACGTCATGGTCAAACTAGAATCCCAGGGATATTTGCATCAGCTGCACACCTCTTCAGGGCGCATCCCCACGGATAAAGGGCTGCGTTTTTATGTGAATGCGTTGCAAGAGGAAGCTCACGCCGTTCCCGATAACATTAATCTTCCTCCGCAGGATATTTTGCCGGGAGGATGCGATTTGAACACCATGCTTGTTCAGGCTTCACGGCTTCTTTCGGAATATTCGGATAATCTGGGGTTCGTCATATCCCCCAAAATATCCAGAATCAATCTCAATAGCATCCGGTTCATAAAAATCGCCGAAAACCGCATCTTTATCATACTGATAACGCTAAAGAATCTGGTACTGACCGGAGCCGTCGATACTTCGGAATATTTTTCTCAAAACACCCTTGACGAAGCCGCTCGTTTCATCAACCGGAATTTCAGCGGTAAGAACCTGATATTTATCCGTAATTATCTATTGGAACAGATGCCGAAATACCGCGTTCAATTTTCAGATGCATTCCACAAAGTGGCCTTGATGCTGCGCCGCTATATAAGCCAGGAAGAAAAAGAGAGCCAGATTTTTGTCGAGGGGACATCCAAGCTTCTGGGCAAGCCGGAATTAGTCAAGGAAGGCGGCTTGATAAAATTGTTTGAAAAGCTTGAACAAAAAGAGAAACTCGCAAAACTGCTCGCGGATTTCATCAGCCTTCAGCATGTTAAGGTGTTGATCGGTTCCGAGTTGGATCTTCCGGATGTCTTAGGATGCGCGCTGGTTCTTTCCCACTACGGACATAACCGGCAGGTCCTGGGCTCTCTGGGGATCCTGGGGCCGAAAAGGATTCCATACAGAAAAATAATCCCCGTTGTGGATTGTGTCGCAAAAAAACTGAGCCGAAGTCTAAGTCTATATGAGTCTTAAGGAGGAATGATGGCGGAAAAAAACCAAAAGAAAGATAAAGATCAATCTTCGAATCCTGAAGTTGAAATAGAATATATAACGCCGAAGAAGCGGGAGACAAAATCCGAAGCGGCCCCTGAGGAAAAAGACGTCCGATCGGAGGCGGGGCTTCGGAAGAAGGATACCGAGATCAGGAAGCTGAAGAAAGAGTACAAGGAATTGAAGGAAACCTATTTGCGGGAACTGGCGGAAAAAGAGAACCTGCGAAAAAGACTCGAAAAAGAAAAAAGCGAATTCTATCAATACGCCTTGAGCGATTGCCTGACGGAGTTGCTTTCGGTAGTGGACAATTTTGAAAGGGCCCTTGACAGCTCCCAGGAAGGCGATGAACCTAATTTACAGGAAGGTTTGCGGATGATATATCGGCAGCTGCAGGACGTGATTTCCAAACAAGGAGTAAAGCCCATCGAAATCAACGATGGGGTTTTCGATCCTCAATTCCAACAAGCCCTATTGACCGAGGAATCGGAGGATGTCTCGGAAGTAGAGGTCGCCGAGGAACTCCAACGCGGTTACACGCTGCATGAACGTTTGCTGCGCCCCACTCTCGTAAAGGTGCGTGTTCCCAAAAAAGTGAATTAGAATGGGACACATCATCGGCATCGACCTCGGAACGACTTATTCCTGTGTGGCTTATATCGAAGGGACCGAACCTCGAATCATTCCCAATCTTGAGGGACTTCCAACAACCCCTTCCGTCGTCAGCTTTACGGACAGCGGTGATATCCTGATCGGGAACCTGGCCCTGCGGCAGGCGATAACAAATCCCGATAAAACCATCTTTGCGGTCAAACGGTTGATGGGAAAAAAATTTGATTCCGATGAAGTTCAAGATCTTATGGGAAGGATGCCGTACAAGTTGGCTCAAGCTCCCAATGGCGACGTGTTGATTGAAGCCAAATCCGATAAGATCAGCCCACAGGAATTATCGGCGATCATTCTGAAATACTTGCGAAAAAGCGCGGAATCGTATTTCGGCGAAGAAGTCACAAATACGATCATAACCGTGCCCGCCCATTTCAATGATCACCAGAGACAGGCCACGAAAGACGCGGCGAAAATCGCCGGCCTGAATGTGATGCGGGTCATCAATGAACCTACCGCCGCCAGCTTGGCATACGGGCTGGAAAGGCAAGAGGATTCGATCATCGCCGTTTACGACATGGGAGGCGGAACTTTCGACATCACGCTGATGGAAATCAGTAACGGCATATTTCATGTTCTGGCTACCAACGGCAGCACCTATCTCGGTGGAATAGACTTCGATGCCCGGATCATGGATTGGATGTTGAAAAAATTCGAAATGGAATGCGGAATCGACTTGAGGGAGGATAAATATGCTTTGCAGCGGGTCCACGAAGCCGCCGAAAAAGCGAAACGCGAACTGTCATTTTCCATGGAAAGTGAAATTCATCTTCCTTTTATTACGGCGGACGACAAAAGCTCAAAGCATCTGCGAGCCAGCCTGACTCGAGGAAAGCTGGAGTCGCTGACCAAGGACCTCATCGATCAAACATTTCCTCTGATCGACCAGGCTCTCGGTGACTGCAGGTTGGGTGTGGATAAAATCGACGACATCATTCTCGTTGGCGGTCAAACACGGATGCCGCTTATCAGAAAAACAATATCCGAATTTTTTCGCAAACCGCCGGTGGAGCATCTGAATCCAGATGAAATCGTGGCCATGGGAGCTGCGGTGCAATCCGCTGTTTTCAATGACCGTCTGAAAGATCTTGTGCTGTTGCTGGATGTAACGCCGCTTTCGCTGGGTATAGAAACCGAGCATGGACGGTTTGTCAGGATCATCGAAAAGAATACCACGATTCCAACCCGAAAGACCATGGCTTTTACCACGGTCGAAAATAACCAGCGCCGGGTTCGGGTGCATGTTTTACAGGGAGAGAATGAAACCGTGACGGAAAACATATCGCTGGCCCATTTCGACCTGGTCGGCATAGGGGCGGCGCCCGCGGGAGTTCCGCAAATCGATGTCACGTTTGAGATAAACGCGGATGGGATTGTAACGGTTTCAGCTAAGGATATAGATAGCGGAAGGGAGCAGGGGATCGAAGTCAAACCGGCATCCGGACTGAGCAAGCAAGAAGTGGATAACATCATATTGAAATCTCACAAGAAAGCGACAGAGGAAATCAATGACGACAAAAGCGGACTATTATGAAATTCTGGAGGTGCCGAGGAGCGCTTCCCCCGAAAAGATAAAAAAAGCCTATCGCAGGATGGCGCTTAAATATCACCCCGATAGAAACCCTGGGAACAGTGAAGCCGAGGAAAGGTTTAAACTTGCGGCGGAGGCTTACAGCGTCCTCATAGACGATGAGAAAAGGTCCGTCTATGATCGATATGGACATGACGGCCTGAGGGGAGAGGGCTTCGGAGGATTCTCCGGTTTTAACTCTTCCGTATTCGAAGGATTTGAAGACATCCTGGGCAGCTTTTTCGGATTTGGATTGGGCGATATCTTCGGCGCCCGCGGGGGAAGCGGAAGGAATTATCCGGAAAGGGGTCGGGATCTGGTTCTCGATATGCGTATTACTCTGGAGGAAGCCGCGGTCGGAGTGGAAAGAGAAATCACGATCAATCGTAAAGAAACCTGCGACGAGTGCGGTGGGAGCAAAATGAAACCGGGGACCGAAAAATCCACCTGTCCCAAATGCCAAGGGAGGGGACAGGTGCGCTATCAGCAGGGATTTTTCACGATCGCTCGTCCTTGTCTGCATTGCCAGGGAAGCGGTGAAATCATCAATGAGCCCTGCGAGAAATGCGGGGGGAAAGGAAAAATCCGGCTGAAGAAAAAGATAAAGGTGAAAATACCGGCGGGTATCGATGAAGGGATGAAACTGCGTATGAGCGGAGAGGGGGACGCCGGAGATACCGGTGCGGCCGCCGGTGATCTCTATATTGTCGTCAATGTAAAAAAACACAAGTATTTCGATCGCGACGGACGTAATCTACACTGCGTCGCAAAAATATCCTTTACGCAAGCCGCTTTGGGATCCGTTATGGAGATTCCCACTTTGGAAGGAAAAGAATCGGTGAAGATACCTCCCGGAACGCAACCGGGAGAAGTGTTTCGCATTAAGAACGAGGGCGTTAAAGACGTGCATTCGCATAGAAAAGGCGACCTTTTCGTTTCGCTGACGGTGGAAACCCCGCAAAACCTTTCGCGGGAGCAAAAGGATATCTTGCAGCAGTTCGCAAAATCAAGGGAGGAAGATCTCGACGGAGTGCATGCGAACATCGTCGCCAAGATGAAAAACATATTCAATTAGAGCCCTATTTTGTCATCCAAACGATTTTTTATAAACAGCGCGGAAATTGAGGGGGAGGTTATCCAATTGACGGGAGAAGAACATTATCACCTCAGCCGCGTTGTCCGAATTCGCCGGGGCGCCATGGTGGACCTTTTCGATGAAAAAGGGTGTTGTTACCGGGCATGCGTCGAACACACGGGCAGGGAACGGACACGCCTTCGATTGATCGAAGAAAACGAGCCGGAGATTCCTCGCCTCAGAATCGTTCTGGCTCAATCAATCATTAAATCACGTAAGATGGAGACGGCTCTGCAGAAGGGCACGGAATTAGGTGTAACGACGTTCATTCCGATCGTCACTCATCGAAGCGTCATAGAGCCCGGATTGAATTCCGGGAAAATAGCGAGGTGGCAGAGGATTTTGAGAGAAGCCATGAAGCAGAGCGGACGAAGCGATCCGCCGGAAATCAAGCCGGTGGTTCAGCTATCCGATTTTCTGGAAACAGGGGGATACGGAGATAAGATATTATTGTGGGAGAGGAAGGGGAAGCCCCTGAAAGAGATCCTGCAGGCTCGTTCGGAAGCGGGAGAGAAAACCACCGATGACCCGGATTCCGTCGTGGTTCTGGTCGGCCCGGAGGGAGGCTGGACAGAGGAAGAATATCAGCGTATTATGAATCACGGCTATACAGCGGTGACTCTGGGACGGAATGTACTGAGATCGGAAACCGCCGCCATCGCGGGAGTGGCGATGATCGCTCATTTTTGGAACCTGTGACATGTTTCTCCAAGGCCAACAAGTTGGAAAATATAAAATTATAAAATCGTTGGGAAGCGGCGGCTTCGGCAGTGTGTACCTGGCAAAAGATACGTGGCTGAATATCAATGTCGCTATCAAGGTTCCTCACAAACAATCCATGGAGCTTTTCAAGCTCTTGAAAGAATCGCGGTTGCAGGCCGCGTTGAACCACCCCAATATCGTGCGCATGATTGCCGCGGATAAGGAAAACAAGGTTTTTTTCATGGTAATGGAGTATGTCAAGGGCAGGTCTCTGGAAAATATTCTTGAAAAGCAAAGAGCCCTGGATTATACACAAGCCGTGGAATATATCGTCCAAATCGCCAAGGCCGTGAATCATGCTCACGCGAACAAGATTATCCATCGGGATCTGCGACCCTCCAATATAATGGTCTCGGATGATGAGGTTCTCAAAATCACGGATTTTGGGACCTCCGCATGGCTGAATCGCATGCCTTATGCTTCCACACGCATCGGATCGCCTCCTTATATGGCTCCGGAACAATTTCTGGGAAAATCAACTTTCCGTTCGGATATTTATTCCATCGGATGTATATTCTATGAAATGATATTGGGGAGGCCCCCCATCCTGGATCCGGATCCTTTTAAAATACTGGAAAAAGCTAAAGAGGGAAAGATCACTCCGCCTCGCTTGAAGAACAACAAGATCCCGCGGGATATCGATAAAATCATCATGAAATGCCTGGCGCGGAATGTCGAGGATCGCTACCCGAAAGCATCCGGAATCATCAAAGCGCTTTCTCAATTCAAGGGCCAGGATACTCGAAAATCAGATCTTGATGATATATGGGGAAGGATCAAGGCGCGGGAGCAAAAGGAAGAAAAAATATGCTGGAACTGCCGTCGCCCATTGCCGTACAAATGTCCCCAATGTCCTTACTGCGGAGAGAATAATTAAGGCCGTTTGATCGATCGGTTTTGTGCACGTGAAGATGCGGCGCACAGCCGAATCCAATATAGGATCAGAGGAAATATCGAACGATAAAGGAGATTTCATGAGCCCTTTTAATGAAAATGGAAAAGTATGGATGAACGGAAGTCTGGTGCCATGGAAGGATGCCAATATTCATATCGCTTCTCATGCCGTTCACTACGGCAGCTCTCTATTTGAAGGATTTCGCGCCTACAGGAACCCGAAGGGAACGGCGATCCTTTGTCTTCAGGACCATATCCACAGATTGTTCAACTCCTGCAAAATCTACCGCATGGAGATCCCTTATACGGAGGAAGATCTCTGCCGGGCGGTAGTGGAAACCGTCAAGGCCAATGATTTGAAGTCAGGGTACATTCGGCCTCTGGTATATCGCGGATACAATTCGTTGGGAGTCAATCCGTTTCCCAATCCCGTTGATTGCGCTGTTCTGGCATGGGAGTGGGGACAATATCTCGGGGAAGAAGCCCTTCGGGAAGGCGTGGATGTAAAAATTTCCACGTGGCAGAGAATGGCCCCGAATACCTTTCCCGCCCTGGCGAAGGCCGGAGCTAATTATATGAATTCCCAATTGATCAAGATGGAAGCGACTCTGGAAGGATATGTTGAAGGTATCGCCTTAAATGTTTGCGGACATGTCAGTGAAGGAAGCGGGGAAAACCTTTTCATCCTGCACGACGGCGTCCTGCGCACACCCCCGCTCTCTTCTTCCGTGCTGCTTGGAATCACCCGAAAATGCATCATCAAGATCGCCGGGGAATTGGGTGTGCCGGTAGTTGAAGAAACCATCCCTAGAGAAATGCTGTATATCGCCGATGAGGTTTTCTTTTCAGGATCGGCCGCGGAAATTACTCCCATACGGGCGATCGATAAAATCGAAATTGGAAGCGGAAAACGCGGACCCGTTACAAAAAAGATTCAAGATGAGTACTTCGGAATTCTAAGAGCCGAAAAAACCGACAGGCATAACTGGCTGACTTATATTTGATAGAAATTTTCATTATCCGGTGACCGTCATTTAGGAAGCCCCGGCGCTTCGCACAAGACAATATGGTTAAAATAGATTATAATAATCGCACTTTTTACTGGATATGGAAAACAGGATTTCAAAACGAATCATGTCATGCGGCGAAGATGGTCGAATTCTGAGATGAAAAAAGCTGTGCATGATTATCGGTGTTTGAATCCGCTTCACCGGCAAGTAACATTGTTGAGGGGGAAATATGGAAATTGATGAATTATTGAAAATCGCCATCGAAAGCGATGCCTCGGATCTGCATCTTAAGGCGGGCAATTTTCCCATTCTGCGTATTAATGGAAAATTAAAACCGCTGTCTTCATTTCCACGGTTGTCTCCCGAGGATACGCAGGAGTTGGCGGAACAGATGACAAACGATTCTCAGAAGGAAAAACTCCGGCAGGAACTGGATCTTGACTTGGCGTACAGCTTGGCCGGATTCGGAAGGTTTCGTGGAAGCGTGTTCCAGCAAAGAGGCAGTCTGGCTATCGTTCTGCGTATCATTCCGCTTGAAGTCAAAACCATAAGGGAATTGATGCTGCCGGAAGTACTGGAAAATATCGCAAATGAGCAGCGCGGATTGGTCGTGGTTACGGGGACCACGGGATCGGGAAAAACAACTACGCTGGCAGCTATGATCGATCATATCAACAAGCAGCGTTGTGAAAATATTATTACGATCGAAGATCCTATCGAGTATTTGCATCGGGATAAGAAGAGCATGATCAGTCAAAGGGAAGTGGGGGTTGATGTCACTACTTTCGGAAGGGGCCTCCGGGCGTCTTTACGCGAGGATCCCGATGTCATCTTGGTCGGAGAAATGCGGGATCGTGACACCATAGAGACCGCTCTGCTGGCGGCGGAAACAGGGCATTTGGTTCTCAGCACTCTGCACACGTTGGATGCGCCCGAAACGATCAACCGGATTATTTCCGTTTTTGCCCCTCATCATCAGCGTCAGGTAAGGCTTCAGCTATCAAGCATATTGAAATCAGTCATTTCCATGCGGTTGATTCCAACCAAGGATGAACAAGGACGTGTTCCTGCAGTCGAGATCATGGTGAGTACGCCTTACATCGCCGAATGTATCCATGACCGTGAGAAAACCGCTCTTATCCGTGACGCGATCATGCAGGGGGTATCGCAATACGGGATGCAGACCTTTGACCAGTCGATATACCATCACTACAAGAAAGGCATGATTTCCTATGAACAGGGATTGCGCTATTCCACCAGTCCCGACAACTTCAAACTGAGGGTTATGGGAATACGCTCCACACTTGATATCGCTCTGGATGATATGGAAAAAGAGATGCATAGACCGAAGAAAGAAATTGAATCCCAGGAGGATGAAGAGATTTAAATGCGATCGCAAGATATACGGGAAACATTCCTCGACTATTTCGAGTCGAAGCATCATAAAATCGTTAAGAGCTCCCTTTTGCTTCCTCAGGATGATCCCTCGATCCTGTTTACGAATGCGGGGATGAATCAATTCAAGAATATATTTCTGGGTCTGGAGGCCAGAAGCTATAAACGAGCGGCATCCGTTCAGAAATGCATGCGGGTCAGCGGCAAACACAACGATCTTGAGCAAGTGGGCCGAACGAATAAACACCACACGTTTTTCGAAATGCTGGGGAACTTTTCTTTTGGAGATTATTTTAAGACGGAAGCCGTAGCCTTCGCCTGGGAATTAATGACCTGTGTTTTCAGGATACCGGCCGAGCAGCTCTATATAACGGTATACAGAGACGATGATGAAGCCTACCGTATCTGGGAAAGGGAAATCGGTATCCCCGAGAATCGCCTTTTCAGGTTCGGAAAGAAGGACAATTACTGGAGCATGGGAGACACCGGCCCCTGCGGTCCGTGTTCTGAGATTCATTGCGACCTTTCTCCGACGGAACCGGGTGATGCATATGCCTTGATCGAAAGCGGCGACGACCGCTTCATGGAACTTTGGAACCTGGTATTCATGCAGTTTGAACGGGATTCGATAGGAAAACAGCACCCGCTTCCTTCCCCTTCGATCGATACCGGGATGGGATTGGAGCGTATGGCGGCACTGCTGCAGGGTAAGGATTCCAACTATGATACGGATCTGTTCCTGCCCATTATCCTGGCCGTGGCCGACCAGGCCGGTTACGAGTACCCGGGGGATGAGAAAAGCAATACGGCCTTACGGATCATTGCGGATCATCTTCGAGCAATCACGTTTCTGGTGGGAGACGGGATCATGCCCGCCAATGACGGAAGAGGCTATGTGTTGAGACGACTGATAAGGCGCGCGTTTCGACAAGGCAATGCCCTGGGAATGGATGAACCTTTCCTTTTTCATCGGATCGGGACGGTGTGCGACATCATGCAGGATGCATATCCGGAATTGGTCGCATCGGCCGAGTACATCGCGAAAGTCTGCCTGGCGGAGGAGCAACGGTTCGCACGGACTCTGACTTCAGGCCTGAAAACATTCAACCAGTTTGCCGAATCGGCGAATAAATCGGCTGGGGTACTGCAGGGAAGAGACGTATTCAAACTCTACGATACGTTTGGTTTTCCGCTGGATCTATCCGTGGAACTCGCCCATGAAAGAGGAATAACGGTCGATGAAGCGGGTTTCCAGGCGGAGTTGGAAAAACAGCGAATGCGGGCAAGGGATGCCTGGGATGGCGAGTCCGTTCAGAAGAAAAAACGGATCTATGAGCCGATCAAGAATCTCGACATCTCTTATGTCGGCTATGATGAAGTCGCCTGTACCGAGGTGAAAGTTTTAGCGCTGATCAAAGACGGACGTCTCGTTGATCGAATAGAGGATGGAGAAAACGCGGAAATATTTATAGAAAAAACGCCTTTTTATGCTGAGGCGGGGGGGCAGATCGGAGATGCGGGCATCATGAAAAATTCGCGTTTCTCAGGGTTGGTAGAAAATGCGTTTTCACCCATCCCGGAAATTATCGCCCATCAAATCAAGGTGATCTCAGGGAAACTAGGAGTCGGCGAACGTGTCGACGTCTCGATCGACCTGATGCGACGGCGAGCGATAAGTAAAAACCACACAGCGACCCACCTTCTGCACGCTGCGCTGCGGCAGGTCATCGGCGACCATGTAAAGCAGGCCGGTTCTTTGGTTTCTCCGGAGCGACTGCGTTTCGATTTTACTCATTTCTCTCCCTTGTCACGTCATGAAATCCAGCAGATCGAACTGCTGATAAATGAAAAAATACAGGACAACATCAGCGTGGAAACCCATGTGCTTTCCTTGGATGAGGGAATTAAATCAGGAGCCATGGCGATTTTCGAGGAAAAATACGGTGAGCAGGTACGCATGGTCAGCATCCCCGGGTTCAGCAAGGAACTTTGCGGCGGAGTCCATGTTCACAGGACGGGCGATATCGGGTTTCTAAAAATAATTTCGGAAGCCAGTATTGCCGCGGGAATGAGACGGATTGAAGCCGTTACGGGGAACGAAGCGGTTCTGTTCACGCAGGAATTATCGGAGCAGCTGGAAGAAGTTCAGCGGATATTGAGCGTGTCGCGCCAGGATATCGTGTCGCAGCTGGAAAAAATACGGGACGGTCTGAAAGAAAAGGAAAAAGAAAACCGATCCCTAAGACAAAAAGTGACCCATCTTAAATTCGGAGTCAAAAAGGACGGTCAGGTTCGCAAAATCAAAGAAGTTCCCGTGATTATCAGGAAAGTCGAGGGAGTAAACAATACCGAGCTGAGGGAATTGGCCGATAACATAAAACAAAAACTCGGATCGGGAATTGTTATCCTGGGAGCGGCGGGAGCACGGAAAGTGTTTTTGGTCGCTTCGGTGGAGAAGGATTTGAGCAGGCGGGTTCGGGCTGATGATATCATTAAACAGCTGGCTCCCGTGATCGGCGGAGGAGGGGGAGGCCGTGCGGAATTTGCTCAGGCGGGAGGGACATTGATAGATCGGTTGGATGCGGCTCTCGATCAGGCCTATAGGGTCCTGGAGGAAATGCTCTGATCGTGACCGCGAGGAGCATGAATATCACCCCTTGAGGGGATTGCATTGTATTCCGGATTCTGGCAAGATTTATTCATACGGATAAAGGCGAAGGGCGAACAATGGTGATTCGGGAGTCTCGGAAACGCGCAAAAATATGGATTTCGGCGTCGGCTCTGGTAGTGGGGGCCGTATTGATGGTCCCGGCGCTCGAAGCCTTTTTTCCGGGACGATCCGTAACAGCATACGATCAAATCATACAGAGAGTTGCCCGAAAATACAGCATTGAATCGGACCTGATCCATTCCATCATTCGGGTTGAGTCGAATTATAATGCAGCGGCCGTATCTCCGAAAGGAGCCGCGGGACTCATGCAGCTTATGCCGGAAACCGCTCGGGAATACGGCGTCAAAAACATTCATGACCCTCTCGAAAACATCGAAGGCGGCGTCCGATATTTGAAGGATCTTATAAAGGCCTTCGATGGGAAGACGGACCTTGTATTGGCCGCGTACAATGCCGGTCAGGAAGCGATAAAGAAATATGGCGGGATACCGCCCTACGCCGAAACGATAAAGTATATCCAAAAGATCAAACAATCAGGTTATGATAAAAAATACATACGAAGAAGGACCGTCATCTATCAATTCACCGATAAATCAGGCCGAAGAGTTTTTACCAACGATCATAATTTTTATCAGGTGGGAAAGCCGAAATCCTAATGGGATTCGGCGCCGACGATAAAGGGGAATATTCGATCCCGAACTCATATATAACCTTTGACGACGATATTTCTGGGGATCAATTCGAAGGATGCGGGAAGGGCTCCTAACTGTTCGCCATCCAACTCGATCAAAATATCCGCGTTTTCATTCGTGGGTTGTACGTCAACACGACGACCTCGATAAAATGAGATTTTGGGGTGTGAGAGATGGGTGCCGCCGTAAATCCGCCAAGCGTTTTTAAAAAACTCCAGCGTTTTCATTCCCTTTACCAGGACGATGTCGAAAAGACCGTCATCGACCTTTGCCCGCGGCGCGAATTTCATGCCTTTTCCGAAAACGCGGCCGTTGGCGACGGCTCCGATCAAATAATCATCAACCGGCAGTGACTCGCCGTCGATTTGAATGCGGGCTTTTTTATGGGTGTAATTGAAAAAAGTCGAGATCATACAGCGAAGGTAGGAGCTTCTTTTTCGTTTAAGTCGGTTCTGAGCAACGCTTCGAACCACTTCGCCGCCGATTCCGAAATCAGCGATATTGAGAAAATAACGCTCCTGTTCCTTTCCGTCTTCGGATCTGAAACGCGCGCTGCCCGTGTCGATCACGGCCGAAGGGCCTTCGGTGATGACTTGCATGGCTCTTTTAAAGGAGGGGGGAATATTCAGGGACCGGCTGAAATCGGATCCCGTACCGGAGGGGACGATCCCGAGAATGGTTTCGGGATTGATGGATCTTTGGTTTTCAAAAAATCCATTGGCAATTTCATTCATGGTTCCATCGCCGCCGACTCCGACGATAAGTTCGGTTCCGTCTTTAATGGCCGCTCGGGATAGCTCCGCCGCGTGAAAAGGTTTTTCGGTGAATTCATATTTGAATTCTTTGAGGGCGGATTTTAATCCCGATTTTATCTCATTCCATCTTTGCCCGGTACGCCCCTTATTCGATTGGGGATTAACGATGATCTGGGTCTTGAGGAGGGATTTCGTCTTGAGAAACATCAATGATTCCTTGTGGCTTTGGCGGAGAAGATTTTTTCCCGAACAAAGAAACTCCCATAATGCCGCCCAAAGCGCCCAGGGCGCTGAAAATCAGTGCCGTGATCAGCAGACCGAGCAAAGACATCGCGATCGATGTTTGCGGCGCCTGATCCAGCCACTGTTCCCATCCGGAAGGCATTTCTTCTCCATAAGCCGCGATTCGCTCAAATATTTTGCGGGCCAGTTCCATGTTCATTTTTTCAAAGGGAATGCTGACGAAGAAATCGAAGACGGCGGCGATAATACCAGTAAAGATCCCGATGATGGCGCCTTCCCCGGCGGAAAGCGGGGTTGTTGTGTTTTTCGCGAGGATATTGGCGGAGAGCACGGCGCCGCCGATGATCCATAGGCAGCATAAACACCCTGAAAGCGGCAGACCCGTCAGGATGCCTGCGATACCGCCGCCGATGAGGGCGGGCACGAACATTCCCGTCTTTTGATCCGTCATGAATATCTCCTTCTTTGGATTTCCTATTGTATTGGGAATTGAATTCCAATTTCAAGCGAAAGTTTATCGCCTGGAATGAAGCAGGCGAACGGCATCCACAATCCCGGGAATGAAATAATAGGGAAGGAGAATCCCCCAGAAAAAACCGACGGTGAATCTCAGCCAGCCTGCCGAATCCCAGAAATGGAAAAAATTTCCAAGAGCATCGATACCGATAGGAATCGTCATGAGGATCATCGTCTCGATGTGGGGGAGGCGGGTATGGGTGAATCCGTGAAAGAAAGGATAAACCAGCGTTCCCGCTAAAAATCCCGCATAGATTCCCATGCAGCGGCTGCACACGGCTAAAGGATGATTCCACATATGGATGCAACGATCAGGGACCTGATGACAGATCGATCCGGTAAAGCCATATAGAAAAACATTGGCGCGTATCCCGCGGCTTTTAAGGTAAGGAGCAAGGAATATCACCGAGACAAGAAGCGTGATCCCGATAAGGGTTATGATGACGACGGCGATATTTCTTTTGGCTTCACTCATTTCGCGGCCCTGCGTTCTCCCGACGTTGAGGGAGACGGAGTGATTGGGCGATTAACCTTTCGATTTAGACTAGAGAATCGTGATCGTATTGTCAATCCATTTTCATCGGAAGCGGAATCTTGAATGACAAAGCGATATTTTAAGGGGGTGCTCACCAGAATACCATTGACACGGATTGGTTTAGAGTGTACATTATTTATTTAAAAAAACGAGGTGATCAACACCATTTTTACCAGGAGGCAAGCATGAGAAAAACCTGTAAAATCGCACTAATATCCGTTTTTTCTTTACTTATACTGGTCCCCTTCCTTCTTTTTTCGGTTCAGGATGAAGAGGCGGGGGCTGTCTTAGAGAAAAACAAAGGCAGCGTCTTTGTTATTGTCGGGATCGATGCGGAGGGGGCGGAGAGTGGACGCGGATCCGGTTTCCTCGTCGGAACCGGCGTTATCGCGACGAATTATCATTTGATCGCGAATGCCGCCGACTTGAAGGTAACGAACTATAAAGGCCGAAAAGTCAAGGTTGAAGGATTGGTCGGTGTGGATAAGGACCATGACCTGGCTCTGCTTAAGGTCAAAAACAAAGCTGATCCGCTTGCTCTTGTTGATTCATCAAACCTGGGGATCGGAAACGTTATCTTTGCCGTCGGTGGAAATGAAGCGGGGGAAATAGCCGTCGTCGACGGTAAGGTAGCCAACATCTTGGAATATGATCCGAATCAGCGTGTTTTTGAAGTATCTCTTCCTTCCCCGAAACAGTTCAGCGGTGCGCCGATATTCGGCCAGAACGGCGAGGTGTTTGGCATGCTGTCGATATTTGAGGGCCAGACAAGGTTTGTCATTCCCGGTAATTTCCTTCAAGGAATGAAAGCGGAAGCCGTTCCTGAAAGCTTCAAGAATCGACAGGGAGAAGAATATTTTGATACCTTGGAAGGCGCTTATTTTGCCGCCAAGATTTACGCCGCGCTTAAAAATAATACCAGGGCGGAGAGATATATAAATAAAGTCGTCAAGATAAAACCGGATGAAGCCAATGCGTTCATTCTTTTAGCCAAAATCAACACGGAACAAAGGAAGTATTCTTCAGCGATAAACGCCTACAAAAAATTAATCGGCATCCGGCCGAATATGGATACGGCCCATATGGGCTTGGGAATCGTTAATGTGCAGATGATGAAATGGAAAGACGCCATCGCGCCTCTGGAGAAATCAATCGAATTGAATCCGGATAACATCCAGGCCTATTTTTATCTAGGAAAGGCCCATAAGGAACTTCGTCAATTCGAAGAAGCTGAAACCGCATATGGAAAATATTTGGAGGCGGGTCCGGCTAATGCATGGGAAATTTACAAGGAATTGGGCGAAGCGCAGTTGGAGTTGGAGCAGTACGAAAAAGCCATCGCCACTTTTGAGAATGCCATTAAAATCAATTCACAGGATATAAAGGTAAACATGCAGCTGGCGAATGCCTATAAAGGCGCGAAGCAGTTGGAAAAAGCTGAAGAGATCTTCATGCGTCTGTCAACTTTGAGTCCTGAAGACACGAAAATATATGTGAACAATATCATCCGGATGTATGATGAGGCTGGAATGGGCGATAAAGCCATCGCCGCATCACGCAAACTCATTGAAATTGAACCTGACAATGCGGATGCGTACTATAATCTGGGATATATGTTTGTTAAGCAGGAAAAATTCAAGGAGGCGGCGGAAGAATTCAAAAAAGCCATCGAACTTCGTCCCAATTTTGAATTTGCTTATTCCAATCTTGGATATTGCTATACGAAGCTGAAAAAATACAAGGAATCTATTGAGGTCTATAAAAAACTCACGTCTCTTAATCCTCAGAACGGAGAAGCCTGGCTGAGCGTTGGGATCGGGTATATGTTCCTGCGCAATTTTCTGGCTGCTTTGGAACCGATGCAGAAAGCCGTGGAAATCAATCCCCAAAGCACCTCGGCGCTGTTCAATCTCGGCGTTGTCTATGTGAATATTTCTGAATTCGGGAAAGCGAGCCAAATTCATAAAAAGCTGCAGGAACTCGATCCGACTCTGGCAAAAAGACTTTTGAAACTCATCAATTCATAAACCCAAGTCTTCTCTTATACAGGCAGAGAGCTGACGACCTGTCTCCCGTTCAGGGGGCTTGGAAACGACGAACGAGAAAGGTTCAGCATCAAAGGATTCAGAAACCAGCCGGCGGTTGGGGAGCCTCCGGATAAGGGATTGAGTTATCCCAAGGCTTGTCAGATCGAGGCCGGAGGGGAGGATGGGTAATGGACGATATCGAAATCAGAAAGGTCAGGACCTATTCTGAATTCGAGCAGTTGACAAAGATTCAAAAAAACGTTTGGCGGCATCAGGACATCGATATCACACCTGTTCATCAGTTCAATGTTTCCGCGCGAACGGGAGCTATTTTGTTGGGGGCGTTTCTCAAAGAAAATATGGTGGGTTTTATTTACTCTTTTCCCGCCGTCTATAATGGGCGGATAGCCCAACACTCGCATCAATTGGCCGTTTTGCCGGAATATCGTGGAGAAAAGATCGGGAAGAAGCTGAAATGGGCCCAAAGAGATAATGCATTAAAAATGGGATTCGATTTAGTGGCTTGGACCACAGACCCGCTTATCGCTCGCAACGCAAACTTGAATATACATTCTCTGGGGGCCGTGGCGCAAAAATATTTCACGGAATACTACCAAGAGATTCCGGCGCTGTCTATCGCCCCTTCGATCCCCATGGACCGATTCTTGATGGAATGGGCGATAGCCTCTTCACGGGTTGAAGAGCGAAGACGTCGTGAAATCAATATCAAGGCGGTGGACGATATACCGCGTGCTTTGAAAGCCAATGACTTTGATCCGGGTATCGCAGATGTCCCGAACATGAATCTGAAAGATGATCAACTATTGGTTGAGATTCCGACAAACATTCATGAGATGGCACGAAATCACATTGAACGCGTTCGAGGATGGCGAGTCGCTCTGCGCTCCGTGATGCTGCATTATTTTCATCTCGGATACGCAGCTGTTGATTTCAATTTTGCCCGAAATGCTTATTTTGTGCTGAAAAAGCGCGGGGATACATCCGTTTCGGGAAATTCAGAATATTCCGTTATGCCTTGAAAAGGAATATAAAATATGAAATTGGATAAGATCGAATTGACGTTGTTGAAGCTGCCTTACGTCCATTTTTTCGAAACAAGCTTCGGCCGTGAAATCGAGAGGACATTCATCATCGTCAAGGTTACGGCACAGGGGCTAGACGGATACGGAGAGGTTGTCGCCAGTCAGAATCCTTTTTACAGCTATGAAACCACATCGACGGCTTGGCTCATGCTGAAAGATTATCTGATCCCTTTTGTAAAGCAGCAGGGGATCGTAGAGCCGACGGATTTTGCGATAAAGGCCGGAAGATTCAAGGGCCATCCCATGGCTAAAGCCGGCTTGGAGCTGGCTTTGTGGGATCTTTTAGGCAAGAGAGAGGGGCTCCCTTTGAAAGCGGTATACGGCGGAGTACGTCGACGCATCGATGCAGGCGTCAGTGTCGGAATCCAGGACGACATTCCGCAGTTGCTGAATCGAATACAGAGTTTTCTCGAACAGGGATATCTGCGTATCAAGATCAAGATTAAACCGGGATGGGATGAATCCGTCTGTCGTGAGATCAGGAAACAATTTCCACGGATCCTTCTCCAAGCGGATGCCAATGGAGCTTACGGGTTGAATGATACCGACGAGCTCAAGCGTTTGGAGGAATTCAAGCTTCTGATGCTCGAACAACCTTTTCCCGCCTATGACCTATGGGATCACAGTCGTTTGCAGAAAGAGATGGAAACGGACATCTGTCTGGATGAAAGCATTACATCAGAGGTGACCGCCCGAACCGCAATGGAGATGAAGAGCTGCCGGATCGTCAATATTAAGGTAGGTCGGGTGGGCGGTGTCGTCGAAGCGCGCCGAATTCATGACATCTGTATGGAAAAAGGAGTCCCCGTATGGTGCGGCGGGATGTTGGAATCCGGAATCGGACGGGCGCATAATCTACATATCGCTTCCCTTAAAAATTTTGTTTTCCCGAATGACTTATCCGCCAGCGAGCGTTATTATGCCGAAGATATCGTGGAACCCGCTTTCAGCTTGGACTCTCGGGGCACCATCGCGGTTCCGGATGGGCCGGGAATCGGAGTCGATCCTGTAAAGGAGAGGATCCAACGAGCGAAGGTGCATTCGGAAACCATCGCTTTCTGATACCGGGAGGCCGTCCCGGTGTCGACATCGGCGAATTGAATCCGATCCTGCGGCGAAGACTACACAATATTTGAATGGAATTTAGAAATGAAGTTTTTAGATACCAAACGAGCAGAGCTTTTACAAAAAACGAGCAAAGAGTACATGGAAGAAAATCCCTTGTCGGCGAGGTGGTTTGCTGCCGCTGGTCAAGTCCTGCCTAAGGGAGGCAGTCATAATCTCAGATTGTTCGAACCTTTCCCTCTTTACGATGTCAAAGCCGTGGGTGCCTACGTCGAGGACATGGACGGACATCGATATATCGATTTCTGGCAGGGGCATTTTACGAATATTCTCGGTCATAATCCTTCGGTTGTGGTGGATGCGATAATGGAGGGATTGAACCGAAGGGAAGGTTTGGAAACCGGATTCCCCGGCTGCCGCCAAGCTGAATTGGCGGAGTTGATCCTTTCCGTCATCCCTGCGGATAAAATTCGTTTCACGACAAGTGGAACCTTGGCGACCATGTACTCCATCATGTTGTCGCGAGCTTATACGGGTCGGGAAAAAATAATGAAGATCGGAGGAGGGTGGCATGGAGCGCAGCCCTATACGCTCAAAGGGATATCCTCTTTCCAAAGGGGATTTTCGAGCGTGGAATCCGCAGGGCTTCCTTCCTCTACTTCGGAAGCCATCATTACGACTCAGTTCAATAATCTCGATGATCTGGAACTGCAATTTCGAAAGCATGGAGAAGAAGCCGCTTGTTTTATTCTGGAACCATTCATCGGGGCCGGAGGGTTTATCTTTGCCGACAAAGCCTATCTTCGGCAAGCGCGGGAATGGGCGGATCAATATGGAGTGATATTGATATTTGATGAAGTTATCTCGGGATTCCGTTTTTGTGCCGGAGGCCTGCAGACTCTCTATGATGTGACCCCGGATCTCAGTATCCTGGGAAAATCCATAGGGGGAGGAATGCCGGTGAGTGCGGTAGCCGGCCGGGATGATATCATGCGTTTATGCAGCAACGGCGGGAATTCGGCAAAAAAGGTTCGGTTCGAAGGCGGTACCTTTTCGGCTCATCCGGCGGCGATGATTGCGGGGATTGCTTTTTTGAGACACTTGATCGAGAACCAAAATGAGATCTACCCTCGTATCGGAGCCATGGGGATACGTATTCGCAGCGAGATCGAAAAAATATTCCGATCTCGAGGATTTTCGGTTTGTTGTACGGGAGATGGATTCGAGGCGGGGATTAAGAACAGCTCCATGGTAGGGGTGCAATTCCTTAAACGGGAAGTTGATAGGATATCAGCTCCGGATATGATATGGGATCCTCAAATCAATGATTATGAGCTGAGGGAAAAAGTGTTCAAACTCGCGATGATCCTTGAAGGCGTGAATACCTATCATGGATGGGGAGCGGTTTCTGCGGCTCACGGAGAACAGGACATTAGCCGGGCATTGGAGGCCGTGGAGCGTGTCGCCGACAAATGGAAAAGGTACCTTTCCACATGATGCGAACAGGAGACGTTGAAGGATGCGTCCCGGGCGGAAAAATGAGAAAAATTGAGATGGAAGCGAAGAAACATGTCGATTAAGATCGAAAACAGAAGAAGGACGGCGGCGATCATCGATCTTTCCGCAATCGAAGACAACTGCCTGGGTGTTCGTCGAATGGTGGGGAATGAAGTGAAGATCTGCGCGGTCGTCAAAGCGGATGCCTACGGTCATGGGGCTGTCCCGGTATCGCGGCTTCTGGAAGACAAGAATTTGGTGGAATATTTCGGCGTGGGGATGGTTGAAGAGGGGATAGAGCTTCGCTCAGCCGGTATCGAGCTTCCCGTGCTCATAATGGAAAGCATCATGCCGGATGAGATGGAAATGGCGATACGGAATGATCTCCGATTGACTCTCTATGAGGAGGCGATGGTCGCTCCTTTAAACGTCCTGGCGGAGAAAATGGGGATAAAGATCAAAGTACACATAAAGGTCGATACAGGAATGGGCGGAAGCGGATGCGCGCCTGAAAAAGCCGCGGCTTTGGTCGAAAGCATATCCAAGGCCCCTGGACTTGAAATGGAGGGTTTTTACAGCCATTTTGCTTCATCGGATGCCCCAGACCAGTACTATTCCCGGCATCAAATGGGGATTTTCTCCTCGCTCTTGAATGAGATCGAGCGGACCGGAATGACCATTCCGGTAAAGCATCTGGCGAACAGCGGCGGAATCCTCGGGCTTAAAGAAAGCTATTTTGACATGGTGCGTCCGGGCATCATGCTCTATGGGCACTATCCTTCGGCTGATGTCAAAAAAAGCGTCCCGCTCCGATCCGCCATGACGCTGCGTTCGGAGATACTCGCCGTCAAACGTATGCGCAAAGGGTCTTCCATATCATATGGCCGCACCTATGTGATTTCGAGCGATTCTTACGTTGGCGTGATTCCTGTTGGATATGCGGACGGATTGAACCGCCTGCTGTCGAATCGCCACATGATCAGGATAGCCGGAAAACTGTACCCTATCGCCGGGCGGGTTTGTATGGATCGAATATTTGTAGATCTGGGAGATGATTTTTATCCGGTGGGGACGGAAGTCATTATTTTCGGACATAAAGATTCGACGGCATCCCATATTGCTCGGACCTTGGGAACGATTCCCTATGAGGTTACGAGTGCCGTAGGTAAGCGGGTGGAGCGTATCTACCTCCAGAAATCGGATTGACATCGGAAGCTGAATATGCTAACGTTGATACTCACGGACAAGGCTTCAAACCGCACGATTCCCTTTATCCACTCAATGTGCCTCCAAGCCATATCGGGCCTTATCCGAAGAGCAAAGGTTTTGTGGGCAGGTGGCGAAATTGGCATACGCGCTAGGCTTAGGACCTAGTTCCTGTTAAAGGAGTGCGGGTTCGAGTCCCGCTCTGCCCATATGCTAATCCATGAATGCACAGGTATAACGGATGGAAAAAGAAAAGAATGAAATCAAGAAGAAGAATGAATGCCTGAGAGAAATCGATGTCGAAATCACGGCGGAAGACGCCGATGCCGAATATCGGAGAATTCTCGATGATTATGCCGCTCGCGTAAAAATGCATGGGTTTCGCCCCGGAAAAGCTCCCCGGGATATGGTGAAAAAGATGTATGCTTCCGAGATCAAGGAAGCGATGGTGAATTCGCTGGTTCCCAAGGCATTGGATGCGGAAATGAAAAAACAGGCGATTATCCCCGTGACGACACCCATGATATCGGATCTGGATTATAAAGAAGGCGGTTCCCTGCGGGCAAAAGCTCAGTTTGAAGTGTGGCCCGAATTTGAGCTGCCTTCGTATAAAAAAATTAAAGTCGATAAAGTCGAGGATACCGTCAGCGAGGAGGATATCGACGGGTATCTTGAAGAACTGAGAGCAAAAGCGACGAAATATATACCGGTTGAAGATAGGGGAGTCGCCGACGAAGATTACGTGATGGTTGAAATCAAGGGCCAGGACACCAAAACGAAAAGGTATCTGCCGACTGAAAAAGCAGCTGTTCTGGCCGGCCATCCTGAAAATGAATCCGCGCTCAACAAAAATTTGCTGGGATGCAGGGTGAAAGATGAAAAATCGTTCCATGTACAATATCCGGAGGATCACGCCAAAAAAAGGTTGGCAGGCAAGGATATCAATTACGTGATCAAAATCCTTTCCATAAAGGAGAAGAAGATACCGGAGTTGACCGATGATTTTGCACGGGAGATCAGTGAATTCAATACTCTGAAGGAATTGAGAGACCGGATCAGGAAAGATATGGAAGAATCCAGGGAGAACATGGCCCGGCGGGATATCGGCAACCGAGTGATTGAAAAAATTTCCGAGCAACTGAATTTCGATCTCCCGGAAACCGTCGTCCGCCAGGAAACGATGGCGATCATCCAAAATCTGATGTCGTCCCAACCTCATGCGAATCCAACGCGGGAAGAAATAGCCGGTTTGGAAGGCGAAGCCAAAAAGAAAGCCGAGAGCAATCTGAAAAATCATTTGATTCTGAAAAGGATCGCCGAAAAGGAGAAGATCCAAGTCAACGATGAGGATACAAACGAGGAACTGAAAAAAATAGCGGATGCCAACAAGCTTCCCCTGGCAGGTGTTAAAGATGCCCTTCTTAAGGATGGACGGATTCAGGAAGTGAAGGACAGGCTTCTGCTTAAAAAGGTGGTTGACTTTTTGACCGACAACGCTATAATAGGATAGTCCATCTTCCCATGACATTAATCCCCTTTATCGTTGAACACGAAGGCAAAAATGAGCGAGCCTATGATATATATTCACGTTTGCTGAAAGACGGCATTATATTCCTCGGATCTGAAGTAAACGATGACGTCGCCAATGCCGTAATCGCTCAGATGCTTTATTTAGAGGCGGATAATCCCGAACAGGAAATTTCGCTTTATATAAACTCCCCGGGAGGGAGCATCACGGCCGGACTTGCAATTTACGATACAATGCAGTTCATCAGCTCCAATATCGCGACAATTTGCGTGGGGCAGGCCGCAAGCATGGCGGCTGTTCTTCTGGCGGCGGGAACTCCCGGAAAGCGTTATTCGCTGCCGAATTCGCGTATCATCATCCATCAGCCATTGGGCGGTGTTAGCGGGCAGGCGACGGATATTGCGATTCAAGCCAAGGAGATCCTGCGAATGCGGGAGAATCTTAATAAGATCTTGGTCAACCATACCGGGCAGTCGGCGAAAAAGATTCAATCGGACGTGGAACGCGATTTCATCATGACAGCCGATCAAGCTAAAGAGTATGGGATAATCGATAAGATTATTTCCCGGCACACATTGTAATAATCGTTCTTTTTGCTTCACTCTCCTAAAAGAGGCCAAGGAATAGATTTGGTGTAATCATGAATGACAAAACAGAAAATTCAGCCGGTAAAGTGGCTAAGTGCAATTTTTGCAACCGCACACAGCCCTATGTCAATAAGCTGATCGCCGGTCCGGGCGGCATATATATATGCGATTCCTGCGTTGAATTGGCTCATTCGATCATGTTCAAGGAACCCGATAAAGAAGAAGCGAAGGCGGAAGGCCCGAAGTTTCCGATCCCTTCGGAGATAAAAAAGACCTTGGATGACTATGTTATCGGGCAGGAAAGTGCGAAAAAAAAGATTTCGGTAGCGGTATACAATCATTACAAACGGATTCATCTGGGATTAAATCCCGATGAAGTCGAACTGACAAAAAGCAATATACTATTAATCGGTCCTACGGGAACCGGGAAAACTCTGTTGGCGCAAACGCTTGCCAAAATCCTGTCGGTACCGTTCGCGATCGCTGATGCGACATCCTTGACGGAGGCCGGGTATGTCGGGGAAGATGTGGAAAATGTCATCCTCAAAATATTCCAATCGGCGGATGGGGATGTGGAAAAAACACAGAAGGGAATCATTTATATTGATGAAATCGATAAAATCGCCCGAAAGAGCGAAAGTCCTTCCATAACGCGCGATGTTTCGGGAGAGGGTGTACAGCAAGCCCTGTTGAAGATTATTGAGGGCACGACAGCCAATATTCCTCCGCGAGGAGGAAGAAAGCATCCGTACCAGGAATTCATCCGGATAGACACTTCGAATATTCTTTTCATATGCGGCGGCGCCTTTGTCGGTCTTGATAAAATAATCTCGCAGAGGACCGGAAAAACCGTAGTCGGATTCAAATCGGATATGCAAAAGAAAAAAACACCTCCCGTGGATGAAATATTCCGGAACCTTATCCCTCAGGATTTGATTCGTTTTGGATTGATCCCCGAGTTGGTGGGACGGATACCGGTTATGGCAATGCTCGCGGAATTGAATATAAGTGACTTGGTGGATATATTGACGAAACCGAAAAACGCCATTATACGCCAGTATCAGAAGCTGTTTGAACTTGAAGGCGTAAAATTGGATTTTACCCCGGCAGCCTTGGAAACGATAGCTCAGAAAAGCATAGAGAAGAAACTAGGCGCCCGCGGGTTGCGCGGCATCATCGAAGACATGATGCTGGATGTCATGTTCTATCTTCCTTCCAGGAAGAAGAAATCCGCGCAGATCAAGATAACAAAAAAAATGGTCCTGGAAAATCCCCTGGAATATGACAAACTCGATCTGGCCGCAGGAGCTGAGAAATGAAAACAATAGATAATAATGAAGATATAAAACCAATCCCATTGATCCCCCTGAGGGATCTGGTCGTGTTTCCCGCTACCTTGGTTCCCTTTATCATAGGACGCTCATCCTCGGTTCAGGCTCTGGAACGCGCGGGTAAAAAAGACAAGATGATATTTTTATCGGCTCAGATGGATGCCGCCATCGATAATCCACGGCCTGCGGATATTTATTCGATGGGAATGATCGCCAAAATCATTCGAACCGTACGGATGGATGATGAAAATATCAAGGTTATCGTTGAAGGTAAAAAACGAGCAAGGGTGATTGAGTATCTGAGCACCTTTCCTTTTTATCAGGTTTTGGCTAAGGAAATTCACGAGACGGAAATCGATGGGTCTGAAATCAGAGAGAACCTGAAAATGCTGCTCACGATGTTCGAGGATTACTTGAAACTCGGTCAGAATACCAACCTGGAGGCTATCATCCCCGCGTTGAGGGAAAACAGTCCTGACAGGATAGCCGATATCATCGCTTCCCATCTTTACCTTCCGTTGGATGAAAAACAAAATCTTTTGGAAACGATTAATCCGGTCGAGCGGATCCGTCGCCTTAATTTTGTTATTGAAAACGAAATTATAAAGATCCACACAAAGATGCGGCAAGGCGGACGAAGGAGCGGACGTCCGAAGATCACTTTTCGAGATCCAGCCCAGAAAAACCTTCCTCCGGGGCTCAACATGAAGAAGGAAGACCAGGTCAATGAGATTGAGGAACGGCGGAAAAAGATCGTCGGCGCAAAAATGCCCGCAGACGCTGAAGAAAAAGCATTGAAGGAATTGGATAGACTGGAGACGATGCCGCCCATGTCCGCCGAGGCGACCGTCTGCCGCAATTATTTGGATTGGTTGATCGCTCTCCCGTGGACAAAAAAGTCGAGAGAAAAACGCGATCTCACGCTGGCTGAAAAAATACTCAATGAAGATCATTACGGCCTGGAAAAAGTAAAGGAAAGAATTCTTGAGTATTTGTCCATCAGACAGTTGGTGCGCAATCCCAAGGGAATCATACTGGGATTTATCGGTCCCCCCGGTGTCGGAAAAAGCTCGCTTGGGCGCTCCATAGCAAGAGCGACCAAGAGAAAGTTCGTCCGGTTATCCTTGGGCGGAGTAAGGGATGAAGCCGAGATTCGAGGACATCGTCGTACCTATATCGGCGCTTACCCCGGACGCATAATCCAGATGATCAAAAAAGCGGGTACAAAAAACCCCGTTTTTTTATTGGATGAAGTCGATAAGATGAGTATGGATTTTCGAGGGGACCCGACATCCGCGCTTATGGAAGTTCTCGATCCGGAGCAAAACAATGCCTTTCTCGACCATTATATCGATACGGATTTCGATCTTTCTCAGGTGCTTTTCATCGTTACCGCCAACCAGATGGATCCGATTCCCCGCCCACTGGTCGATCGGATGGAAATTATAAGGATTCCGGGTTATACGGAAGATGAAAAGCTCAAGATCGCCAAACATTTTCTCGTGCCCAAACAGATTGCCTGTCATGGATTGAATAAGCATAAAAACATGAACGTCACGGAAAGCGCTCTGAGAAAACTGATTCGTTATTACACGCGTGAAGCGGGGGTTCGGAATCTGGAACGGGAGATAACGACGCTCTGCAGAAAAATCGTCAAACAGGTCGTTTCCAAAGGAAACGATTATAAAGAAACAATAACCCCGAGAAATCTGGCGAAGCACCTGGGAATTCCGCGATTCCGGAGATCCGAAATCGATAAGATCGATGAGATCGGCGTGGCTCTGGGAATGGCATGGACGGAATTCGGCGGTGAGATTTTGACTTTTGAAGTCACGAAAGTGCATGGAAAAGGGAATTTCATGCTGACGGGACAGCTGGGTGATATCATGCAGGAGTCGGCTCAAACCGCATACAGCTATGCCCGAGGTAAGATGTACGAAATGGAAATGCTTCAGGATCTGCATAAAAATTATGATGTGCATATCCATGTTCCCGAGGGTGCAACTCCCAAGGAAGGGCCTTCGGCGGGAATTACTTTAGCAACCGCCATCCTTTCCTTATTGCTGGGGATCCCGGTGAGGAAATCCGTTGCCATGAGTGGAGAGATCACGTTGAAGGGAAGGGTGCTTGCCATCGGAGGCGTAAAGGAAAAGATATTGGCCGCGCATCGTGACGGGATCAAGGAAGTCGTGCTTCCTCTTGACAATAAACCGGATCTCAAGGATATTCCCAAAAAAATAAAGGAAGCGATAACCATTCATCTTGTTGAAAACATGGAGGACGTTCTGGATATTGCGTTCGCGGAAAAGATTTCAGATAAATTTAACCTCAACAAGGAAGAAGATCCGGCGGTGGTGGAAAAGAGCGATGAGGAAGGGAAAGGCTCCCCAAAGCCGCCTATAACTCATTGATAAAAAATAATAAAAGCCTTTTGGAGACGCAACGCGTTCTCTGACCCAATTACGAACGAGGTGTAAAATGAAAGAGCACAATTTGGTTGACCTGGAAAAAAAGGATATGAAGCAGTTGACGCAGATCGCGGTAGAAGTCGGACTGGAAGAAGATTACATAAAGGGTTCAAGTAAGCAGAACCTCACTTTCAAAATATTGGAAGCACAGGCAAAAAAGAACGGGATGCTGTTCTCGGAAGGCGTTCTGGAATGCCTGGATGACGGATTCGGTTTTTTGCGCGCGCCTGAATTCAGTTATCTCCCCAGCCAAGACGATATTTATGTCTCTCCCTCTCAGATAAGAAAATTCAAACTGCGAACCGGGGATACGATATCCGGCGTGGTGCGTCCTCCAAAAAATGGCGAGAAGTATTTTGCCCTGATAAAGATTGAAGCCATCAATTTTGCTCATCCCGACGTCATTATGGATAACAGGCGCAATGTTCATTTTGATGGATTGACACCGTTGTATCCTTTCGAAAAATTCAATCTGGAAGACAAGAAGCAACCCAAAGACCTCAATGCCAGGGTTATGGATATGCTGACTCCGGTCGGAAAAGGCCAAAGGGGACTGATCGTTTCTCCCCCCCGGGCCGGGAAGACCACCCTCTTGAAAACCATAGCGAAATCAATCGAAAAAAACCACCCGGAAGTTTTTCTGATCGTGCTGCTGGTCGCGGAAAGACCTGAGGAAGTTACGGATTTTCAGCGCAGCATCAACGGTGAAGTGGTTGCATCGACATTTGATGAACCGCCGGCCAGGAATGCTCAGGTGGCCCATATCGTATTGGAAAAAGCAAAGCGCCTGGTTGAATTGAAGCGAGATGTCGTGATCCTGTTGGACAGCATCACGAGATTGGCGCGTGCTCACAACTCGATCATTCCGCCTTCAGGAAAAGTGCTGTCGGGTGGAATTGACGCCAATGCTTTGAATAAACCGAAAAAATTCTTTGGATCCGCCAGAAAAATCGAAGAAGGCGGCAGCTTGACGATAATGGCCACGGCTCTCGTGGACACGGGAAGCCGGATGGATGAGGTTATCTTTGAGGAATTCAAGGGCACCGGCAACATGGAAATCAAGCTTGATCGCAGACTGGTTGAAAAACGGTTGTTCCCCGCGATCGACATCAATCGATCCGGTACGCGTAAGGAAGAACTGCTCATATCCAGTGACGATTTAAACCGTATCTGGGTTTTGCGTAAGGTCCTCGCCCAACTCAACGAAGTTGAAGCGATGGAGCTTCTGCTTGAGAAAATATCCAAGACAAAATCCAACGCGGATTTCCTAGGCGCTATGAGCAAAGGCCTCTAGTCTTCACCTGGAGAATAAGCGGGTGTTTCTTACTCCCCGCCAAAGACCGCCCGAGGTTTTTATTTCGAAAGGGCGGCGGATGAATAAACTAGCCCTCCGCCGGTTCGAGGCGTGCCTGTCTGAGGGATAAAGTCAAACGAGGGCCGGAATCGAAGCGCACCACGACACGGCTGTTCTCTCCGTCGGGCATGATCCCTTCGATGCGGCCGAGACCGATCGAAGGGTGGCGTACATTCTGGCCGATTTGAAAAACGGATTCTTTTTCACAGCGGGAGAATGCATTGCTGTGAGGCGTTATGGATGAGGGTGTTTCGAATCCATGATTATAAAAAGGTGCTTGGATCACTTCGATATCAATCGAGTTGTTCATGAAAGGGGATAGACGGGACGGACGCGACATTCCATTGACCGTACGGGTTTGGGTATGACTGAGTGCTAAAAATTGCTTTGCGCGCGTGATCCCGACAAACAGCAGGCGCCTTTCTTCCTCCAGTCCGGTCAAATGGCTTTTGCTTCTTGAATGCGGGATGATCCCATCCTCAACGCCGACGATCATGGCGGCAGAAAATTCCAAACCTTTTGCGGCATGAAGTGTCATGAGTGAAACGGATCCGGATTCGTTTCGGTAAGCATCTGAATCGCTGACGAGAGCGGTTTTCTGGAGATAACCGGCAAGTCCTCCGACTTCGGATTCCGTTGGTGAGAATTCCTGTGCGGAACGGATCAATTCATTGATGTTATCCAATGCATCATCATTTCCTTCATTTTGATGCGCCGATTTAAAACCGGATAAACGGTAGGTGGTCTCCATGAGCGAGGCAACGGGATCGTCCAGACGATGACGCAGGTCGGTGATCATTGAGATGAATTGACGAATACGGGGAATGGCGACGGAAGGGATATCAGGGATGTCTTCGATATTCTCCAGCTGAGACCATAGCGTGCTCTGATTTAGTCGGGCGTGGCGGGTCAATCTTTCAATCGTTCTGTCGCCGATCCCGCGTGCGGGGCGGTTGATGATACGCAAGAGCGCAGCATCATCGGCAGGATTGATCAACAGGCGGAGGTAGGCCAGCATGTCTTTTATCTCGCGCCGTTGAAAAAACTCCAGTCCCTTTATGATCCGGTAAGGGATCTGTTTGCGCTGGAGCGCATTCTCGATGATACGGCTCATGGCGTTGGTGCGATAGAATACGGCGATATTTCCATAATCGAGATCGAAATCCCTTACCATCCATTGGATCCAGGCTGAAACACCCTGGGCTTCTTCATACTCATCAGAGAAACGATAGAGACGAGGAGGGAATCCTTCGGGATTTTGAGTGTGAAGGCGTTTTTTCTTTCTCTGGGTGTTGGCCCGTATGAGATTGTCGGCGAGTCGAAGAACCTGCGGAGTGGATCGAAAATTCTGCTCAAGGCGAACGATTCGGGCCTCAGGGAAGTCTTTTTCGAAGGTGAGAATATTGGAAAGGTCAGCGCCGCGCCACCCATAAATAGCCTGATCCGGATCGCCGGTGACAAAGAGGTTTCGATGAGAATTCGCCAGACTGCGGGCGATTCCGTACTGGCAGGGATTGGTGTCTTGGTACTCATCCACCAGAATGTAGCGGTAACGATTTCCCAGCAAGCTGCGAAGGGAGGGGTTGCGGCGCAGAAGAAGAGCGGTCTTCATCAACAGATCATCGAAATCCAGAGCTCCGGCGTTGGTGAGGTGATTCTGGTAATCCGTGTAGATTTTTTGGAAAAGTGCGGGGGAAATTCCCGAAAAGGCTTCATTTGGAGTTTCGTGAGGAGATACGAGGCGGTTTTTAAGACGGCCGATATGACGGAGAAATTTTTCCGGGGCATGTTGTTTGGGATCCAAATCGAGAGATTTGAAGACTTGATTTAAGATGGATTTCTGCTCGCTGCGGTCATAAATGCTGAAGTTTTCTGCTAAATCCGATTGCGATCCAAATTCCATGAGCAATCGGGCACAGAGGCTGTGAAAAGTGCACAATGTGCTGCCGCCGGCGATGTCCATACTGCGAAGACGGGAGCGCATTTCCTCGGCGGCTTTGTTGGTGAAGGTGACGGCGAGGATTTCGTTGGGTGCGATGCCATGCTTGATGAGATGAGCGATGCGGTAAATGATAACCCTGGTTTTTCCAGAGCCCGGGCCTGCAAGGACCAACATGGGGCCTTCCATGTGAGAGACGGCGGAATATTGGTTTTCGGTGAGTTCGGAGAGATACGAGATGTTCACGTGATTTCCTTTCAAGAAAACGAGGCTTCTTCGTGCAGTGAATCTTAAGTCCGATACCTTAGCGCGAATGCGTGCGGCATGCAACCGAAATATTCATTTTAAGCTATAATTGAAGGCATCCGAATACTTTCAAGCATGAACAAATAGCCAACGATCAGAATGATCGCGTGATAAAATAGAAGAACGGTCCGTCGAGTGTAAAAAATATTTACATGCGGCCGTCGGAACACTCATTTCCGCCCATGGTCATGTTCATATGGGATCAAGTATGGGAGACGAAGGATAATGCCGCCGGTTAAATAAACGGTTGGCTTTTCTCATAAATCATGATATTTGTGAATAATAAGGGAAAACAGCATCACGATATGATGGCATAAAAATTGCTTTGTTTTCGATGATGTGGATTAAGCGGAGATGGAGAATATGAAAAAAAACGAATTCCTGGTTTTATTCATCATTATCTTGATGGGAATGGGGAATATCGGATTGATCGGCGCCGAAGACTCTTTGAACAGAGCCCGTCAATATGCGGATATGGCTCTTTTCGGGCAGGCTGCATCCTATTACGAAAAATATATATCGGAGAAACCTAAAAAGCGGGATGTTCGTGTGGAGTTGGCCTTTGCTTATATGAAACTGGAGAGGTTTGAAGATGCCGTTAGGGTTCTGGAAGAAGAGATAAATAGATTTCCGGGTATTTATGAAGCCTATATCCTGCTGGGAGCCGTTTATTTTGCTCAAGGAAGATTGGAAGAGGCCGCGGAAGCCAGTCGAATGGTTGTAGAGGAAATCGAAGAAAAATTAGTGCGGCGTCAATCCTCACGGCGATATGCATCTCGAGACGCCCAACAGAGGGCTTTGAATAAAATCGCCAGACAGACGAAAAATCTGGGGGTTCCCTATTTTATTCTTGGATTGCATCAAAAAAATATCGGGGCCTTTCCTGAAGCCGAGGGCTATCTGAGAACGGCCCAGAGAGCCGGATATGATCCCGTAGCCTGCAGCATCCATATGATTGATATCGAACTTCAGCGTAAAGACTGGTTGTCGGCTCGGAATAAGGCGGATGCCGCTCTGGTGCTGCTGGGGAGGCATGCTGAATTGTACTTTCTCAAGGGATATGCCGCCTACCGCATGAAAGAGAAATTCGAGGCTGAGGAATGCTTTCAATTGGCCTCGGAAATGAAACCTTATTTTGAGGAAGCGGTAAAAAATTGGGCTAAACTTCTTATGCAGGATTTGAAATATAAAAAAGCCGAAGTGCTTTTGCAGCGGGTTTATAAACTAAAACCCTTTGATCTTCAGGCGGGATTTCTGTTGGAAGCGGCCGCCGAATCCAAAGTCACCCCTTCGATTTCAACGCTGACTAAAGATTTCGTCGACGAATCCGAAATAATCTATCGACATACGTTCCATTCGCAACTCGAGTTCGTACTCACCGCGGTCAACAGTACATTCATGTCTCAGCTGCGGGCCGGCAATCTGGCGGATGCTGCGGGATATCTTTCCGCTTTTCTGGAGCTGCATGATACTTCAGCCGATCTGAACTACAATCTTGCCTTGATCTACAATATCCGGGAACTGCCGGGACTTGCGCTTGAGTATGCCTGCCGTGCTACCGAACTGAAGGAAAATTATAAGCAGGCATTCGATCTGATCGGCAATGTCTTCTTCAAATTTAAGGACTATGAAAACTCCTTGTTGTATTACGGAAAAGTCATGGCGATCGATCCCGCAGATCCCATGAGTTCCTACAATCTTGGAATGGTTTATTTTTCGCAGAAAAAATACGACATGGCTGAAAAGGCTTTGCGAAAGGCCATAGCGAATGAACAAGCCGGCCGGAAATCGGAAAAAAAAACGAGAAGATCGAAGAAAGGGCTGCAGGTATATCTTACCGTCACCACGCGCACGGTGGCTTTTGAGTCCCATAAAGCTTTAGGGAATATACACATGGAAAGAGAACATGTCGATAAAGCTTTGGCCGAATATATCATCGCTTCCGAACTCGAACCGCGCGATCCTGATGTCCATCTGCGAATAGGGGAGATTTGGTTTGGGAAAAAGGATGAGGTCAAAGCGAAGCAATTTTTCGATAAATACCGTGAGCTCGGAGGCGAGGAAGAAAAAATAAAAGAAATAACCGGAAGTCTAATCGATAAATAGATGCAACGATCGTGACATGACGCCATGACTCATGATCGATTCAGCCGGGTTTCTCCAATGGGAGGATTGTGCGTTGTTTCAAGTGCGGGAGGGCAAAGAGAACGATTTTTTAAAATCCCTCCGCCGGAAGGAAGAAGAGAGACCAAAGAGTCTACTAAGTTATGCCGGGAGTGAAATCAGCATCCGACATTTATCGGGAAGGGAACCTGGATTCGGCGTAAAGAAAATGTAAAGGGTTTGCATCTGCGAATTGCATCGGTATCGAAAAGGGATGATTGTCGTTTCTTTTTCTCCTCCGTATTCTCATTGTGAGAATTCCTGGATGCGGGGACGTGCCGCTGATGCACGCCTCTCAAGGATACGCAAGCCGGAGGGTCAGCGGAAAATGTTTCGTTCATACACGACCAATTGATGATTGAGCTGATCAAGTTCATCCAGAAGAGATTTCTTGTTTTTATCGTTTATCAGTTTTTTAAGCGAGAGAAGTTTCAAGATCCCCGTGGTTTCAACGACGGATCGTCGCGCCGTATTAATGGAGCTTGCGCGTTCATTTTCATTGGGTTGTTTGAGAACGCGTATGACGTTGTCATAAATGCCGAATGCGGAATCCTTCAGCCATGAGCCCATTTCTCCGTTATGAAGGTCGTCCCTAAGGTGTGAGGAAAGAACAAAGCAGCAGACTGAAGCTTCTATCGCTTTTTTCAAAAGATCCGTATCATCAAGTTTTTGCGCGTTCATTTTGGGCTCCTATATCATCCATTCATTGTTCCTATGGATGATAATGCAATTAATATGCCAACTGGATACATGACAGCATGAACGATTCCTCACTCGAAGGAATAGAAATAATCGATGCATCTTTGTTTGAATATAGGAGGAGTGGATGTCCGGCGTTACAACAGGTTGTGTCCGAAAATGGGCATAAGATCTATTCTCTCAATGAGAATGTGATCCAATTGGGAATTGCGGTTATTTGACTTCGTGTTTTGCCTTTGGTATACATTACTGCTTCTGAAGAGGTGTTTTGATGAACAAGAGAATGAATGATGTGGTTCTGGTTGGAATGGCCCTGTTCGCCATGTTTTTTGGGGCGGGAAACCTGATATTTCCACCTTTTATGGGATTTATGGCCGGGCCGGCATGGTTTACAGCCATGTTGGGTTTTCTTATCACCGGCATCGGGATGCCGTTGATGGGGATAATGGCTGCGGCTCGAGCGGGAGGATCGATAGAACATTTGGCCGAAAGAGTGGGACCGAAATTCGCGAGGATTCTGAGCATCGTGGTGATCCTGGCGATAGGTCCGCTTCTGGCCATACCGCGGACGGCGGCCACGACTTTTGAAATGGGAATTCGCCCGAATTTGCCGTGGGTCGGACCGGCCGTATCCTCTTTGATATTTTTTACCATAACATTGTTTTTTTCGCTTAATCCTTCCAAGGTTGTTGACAAGATTGCAAAAATATTGACCCCTTTTCTTCTCATCACCTTGGTCACCATCATCATAAAAGGTATCATCTCTCCACTCGGGCCGTCGACGGTCGCGACCATTCCCAATGCCTTTGCGGGCGGTTTCCGGGAAGGCTACCAGACGATGGATGCCATGGCTTCCATCGTATTTGCGGAAATCATCATCGCCGCCCTGGTATTCAAGGGTTACAAGCGGGTTTCCGATCAAGTGCGGATGGCTTCCCAGGCCGGATTGATCGCTGCCGTCGGTTTGGGCTTCGTATATGGAGGTCTGATGTTTTTGGGTGCCAAGACGGGCACCCTGTTTGCCGCCGATGTCGAACGCACCTCGCTTCTGATCGGGATCGCGCAGAATCTTCTGGGAGGTACCGGGAAGGTCGCTCTCGGATTGGCTGTGTCACTGGCCTGTTTGACCACTTCGATCGGACTTACGGCGACGGTGGCTGAATATTTCAGCACTTTGTCAAAAGGCAAAGTCGGATATAAAGCCATCTGTGTGGGGACCTGTATTTTCAGCGGAGTATTCGCCACGGTTGGAGTAACCACGATCGTCAAAATCGCGCTGCCGCTTTTGGTGCTGGTGTATCCCGTAGCCATCATCCTTATCCTGCTGACCATCGTGAGAAACAAGGCGATCCCCAAACCGGTTTATACCGGAGCCGTTATCGGCGCTCTGATAACCAGTGTTTTCGATGCTCTGGCCTCCACAGGTGTGGCTGTAACTCCGGTCAATGATTTGATCGCTTACATACCGCTGGCGAAAGCCGGATTCCCCTGGATTATCCCGGCCGTTATCGGCGGGATCATCGGAGCCTTCAGCATGACAAAGCGAAAAAGCGCTGCGGAAACCGTTTGAATCGTTTCTTCATTGCCGCGATGTCCGTTTTCTTCAGGAAGGTTTCTTCGAAGATAGAACGTCCTTGATAAAACGGGGATTCTTTTCCAGATCTGCTATGAAATCCGGGAAGATGTTGCAATATTCCTTTTGAAAACACCGAAGGCAGTCCCCCGTACACCCTGTTACCACAGAATTCCATCCGGAGGGATTCGGGATTTCATTTTCGTAGATGAACACTTCGCTCAGATATCGATAACTTTCCCGCAAAGGCAGAAGGGGAGAGAATTCGCAAAAAAAGCGATGCCTGTTGAGGATTCGTATTAAGCGGTGGAACTTGCGTTCCAGCTGTCTGCGCTTCAAGCATTCAGCAGGAGGAAAATCGATGGGCTTGATCCCCAGGATCTCAAAGATCGGTTTTTCTCCCCCTCCTTCTCGAGGGGAATAGAAAATATGTTGGTGCTTGCGTCGGGTGAAGATATGGTGGAATTTCCAAGGCGGTTTGGACTTTTTCATCATTATGTAATAACGGAGACCGGCTGGGAAAATTCTCAATCAAAATGAAATAGCACCGCGGATAGCCAGGGGGGCGGGGGAGATCGACCGGAGTCGATCTCTTGAAGCTGCAGAAGGCTTGAGATATCAGGGGAGATTATCGATGACAAGATCCCGCACCATCAGATCGAATACGGACTTTGCGGCACAGGTTTGGGTGGAGGGATAGACATCGATCAAGATGCGCTGAGAACGATTGTTGGCTTCATCATAGCGAAGATCGAGGAACAGCAGCATTTTCTGGCCCTCGACAAGATAAGAGTGCCGGATACGCTCTTCATCGATATCCCAACAGATGCCGACTTTGTCCCATTCAAGCAGATTCTTGAAATCACGCTGGGAAATGATTTCGGGTTCGCTATCGTGAGGCGTGATTTCGGCCAGCACATTCATAACGGGCCCCCAGGAGAGGGTCGTCTTATCGAAAGTCGAAAAATCACTGAAATAGTATATCATTCCCTTCTGGGGATCCTTACGGCCTCCTACGAAAACTCCCAGCATGATTTCGTTGGCATTGTTATAGGAGAGACGCATGTGATCCTGCATGGATACGTGAAAGGGCTTCATGGAAAAATATTTCGGAGCCGGCGGAGGGGTGGGTGCGACTTCGGGCTCGGGTTGGATCTCGGGGGGGGAGGCGCAGGTCGTAAACAGTACTGCAACCGTAAGAAGACTCATGATAAAGAAAACGCGTTTAAACATAATTCATTCACCTGATTTCATTAAATATGCAAATTATCATTATAGGTATTTTGGCGCAAAAGGGAAGCCCCTTCAAGAAAGGTGTTGTGGTTATTCTGTCGGTTTTGTCCATTGAAAACAAAATTTGCTGTAAGCGGAGGAGTGCGGCTGAAGATTCTAGAGAAAACAGGATTGTGTGGGATTATGAAATAAAAAGTAATTGATACTTGACATAAAGTATAAAATTGAATACATTATGTATAACAATGAATACACTATGCTTGGATTAGAAATCAAGGAGGAGAGAACATGACTCAATTGAAGCTTCGGGCCGTCTGGTCTCTGATCATCTGGAGCCTGGTCATGATGGGGATCTGTATCGTGTTTTTCAATGAAGGAGGAGCGGACACCTTTCTGGATGGAGAAAGGCGTGTGACCTTAACCCGAGCCTTCATCACGATTGGCTTCGCCTTGTATTTTCTTCTTTTAATATTGACGAATAAAAGGCGCGCAAGAATGAAAAAGAGGATCAAAGATGAACGGGACGAGTTGATAGAAAAAAAAGCCTTGACAACGGGATTTTATGTCGTTATCACGTATGTTTTTCTATTCTCGACTGCACTGTATGCTTTTTATAAGGTATTCAGTGAGTCGGCTCTCATGCCGGTGGGATGGATATGGTTCCTGGGGTTGTCCTGCTTGATTGTCGGGCATATCACTATTGCAGCCTCAACCTTAATTCTCAATGATAGGATGAGTGGTTATGGCCAAGGATGAGATAAAAACGCAGGTAAGGCGGCTGCGATTCGAGTACGACGAAATGACTCAGCAGGAGCTGGCTGAAAAAGCCGGGTGCACGCGACAGACCATAATTGCATTGGAGCAGGGAAAATATGTGCCGTCACTGGCATTGGCTTTTCGGATCGCACGGGTTTTCGACCTTCCTTTGGAAAAAGTATTCGAATACCGGAAGTCCGGTTGATATGGACGATGCATGTCTCTCGGAAGGGAAAGGAATTCATCTGATCGCGAGGCGCCGGGGTATCGAAGGGAATCGATGACAGCCCGACGCTGAAGTCGAATGAGCGGTTTTTATTAATCTTATCTGCGCCGCCTGCGAGATGTATCTACGGTGAATATATATTCTTTCGGTGGTGTCGCTCCCATGAGGTGTTTGATGAAATAATCCCAGCGGCGGCGCATCATATAGGGCTCATTGCCGAAACCATGACCGCGATTGGGGAACAGGATGAGATCGAAATCTTTATTGGCGGCGATAAGCTCGTTCACGACCAGCAGAGTGTTGTACATCGGGACATTGGAGTCCAGTGTTCCGTGTGCGATCAGAAGCTTGCCTTTAAGGTTTTGGGCCAAGAGCTGATTGGCCTGATTGTCGTAGTTGGTGCTCCCATCGGAATCGGTCTTGAGCAGTCCCTGCCATTTCTCGCCCCAGTCATCCTCGTAGTTGCGGTTATCATGGTTGCCCGCGCCGCTTACGGCGACTTTAAAGAAATCGGGGTAGCGGAGGATTGCGTCCGTTGAAGCAAAACCACCTCCCGAATGTCCGTAAATGCCGACACGATCGATGTCGACCCAGGGATAACGGTCGGCGAGCTGTTTCATGCCGGATATTTGATCCGGAAGTCCGTTATCGCCCATGTTTCCGTAATAGGCGGCATGAAACGACTTCGAACGCATGGGCGTGCCCATGGCGTCGATCGCAACGACGATAAAACCCAACTCGGCCAGAGATTGTCTGTCTCCTCGGGAGGCGGAGAAGCTGCGGCTGCCGACACTTCCCGACTGGGGACCCGGGTAGATATAGTTGATGATCGGGTACTTTTTTGATGCATCAAAATGCGTCGGCTTGTGCATCAGGCCGTAAAGATCGGTGACGCCGTCCCGGGCCTTGACGGAAAAGGAAATAGGGGGCTTCCATCCGGCTTCCACGAGACGGTGGATGTCTGCCTTCTCCAGCAAGAAAGGTTTGCGGTCTCCAAGGTCCCGCAGCACCGTAACGGGAGGGGTGTCCGGAGTGGAATAGCTGTCAACGAAATAATTCCCCGTACGGGGCAAAAAGATCGTGTGATTGGCGTTTTCCTGAGTCAGGAGTTGGAGCCCGGAACCATCCAAACCAACCCTGTACAGATACTGAAAATAGGGGTCACCGGATTCGCGGCCGGCACCCAGGAAGTAGACCGTCCGGTTTATTTTATCGATGCGGAGAACCTGAAGCACATTCCATTCTCCCCGGGTGATGCGGTTCTTGAGTTTGCCGGTCGTGAGGTCATAGAGGTAGAGATGTCCCCAGTCATCCCTCTGGGAGAACCAGAGGGCTTCGTTCGATTCGGGCAGCGCATGCCAGTTGACCATGTTGTAGCCCGATTCGAAAAAGGTATCGACCCTCTCTTCCAGGACATCTCTTACCGCTCCGGTTTGAGGATTCGCTTCCCTGAGGACGGCCTGTTTATGATCCCGGGAACTGGAAACAAAGAAAAGTCGTGCGGAATCAGGACTCCACTCGATATCGGCGAATCCGGAGCCGCGGCAAACGATGTGGTCGCAGATTGTGGAGCGGTGTTGGTCGGGAGGCATACGCAGGCGAACGACTTGGGGCGTATCGACGTGAATCACGACGCGGTGGATGCGGAATATCTCCTTGTCTTCGGGAAGCGGATATTTCCAGGCATGAAGGGTGGGATGCCCCACATTGGTCGATACAAGATACATCTCTCCGACGCTGCGCCCGTCATGCTGGAAGGTTGCGATCTTTTTGGAGTCAGGGGACCAGAGGACGACAGGGCGGCTGCTTTTGGTCCAGCCGGCGTTATTGGTCGCATAGCCGAAGTCCTGAACGCCGTCGGTAGTGAGCTGGATCTCTTCGCCGGTCGGAAGGAGACGAATCCAAAGATTGTGGTCGCGAATAAAAGCTTCGCGGGTGCCGTCAGGCGAGGGGACGGCGTTAGGATCCGCCTTATCGAGAGTCTTCAAGGAGGTGAGGCGCGAGCTCGAAATATGATAGGTGTAGCGCCGGCCTTTAAGAGCGAAGACAATGGATTGTCCATCATCGCTTAAAAAGAATTGCGAAAACGGCAATTCCAGGGGATCGAATGTTTTTCCCGTCATTTCGGAGAGGGATTCCGCTAATTTGCCATGATCGAAAGCTCGCCGGCGAACTCTTTTCTTGGCGTTGACGAGGATGAACTCTAGTCCTTCCGGAGTATTGTTCCGGTACCAAAATCGCTCCGCATCCACCCAATTTGGGGAAACCCGGTCAAAGAAAACCAGGCGGGAAGTATGCGCGGAAAGAAATTTCTCGGCATGGGCATAATCGTCTGAAGTTAGAACTCGACGTGTGTTTTGAGGCAGAGCTTTTAAAAATACGGCTGACCCAAGCCCTGAAAATAGTATAATGGTGAAATAAAGTATCTGAATGAATTTTTTCAATAGTCAATCCTCCTTCACTACGATTTGTTTATAATTCCCGATAAAATAATCATATCACAGTGAAAACATGGGCTCAATAGCTTCCTCTGGGAAGCACCGCATGTGATTTCTCTCGGGCAGATACGGGATAAAAGCTGCTTCCGGATTGGATTTCCAGACGGTGTGCGTTGCGCCTAAACGAAGACGGTTTTATCACGTATACTTTAGCAAAGGGGAACAGCGCAACCGGAGGTGTTTATGCAACGATCCAATCAGGCTGGTGAGTGGTCTGCCGTCTTGATGTTACTGGTGTTCATTTGTCTTATGGGAGTATGGGCCGAGCCGGCATACGCCGTTCACACCGGGATGCAAGATAGGGACCGGATACGGAAGTGGAGGGAGGATATCGATCAATTGGCGGCGGAACTTCCCCGGCTCCATATAGATCTTTTCCATGGAAGGTCTGAATCCGAATTCAGGGCCGAATTGAGAGCCCTCAAGGATTCATTATCCGACCGGAAAGATGAAGAAATCGTTTTCGTCCTTTCACGGATTGTGGCGGCATGCGGCGATTCTCACACCATGGTGGGATTCAGGCCTAAGATCGCTTTTCCGCTCTCTTTTTACTGGTTTAAAGAGGGCATTTTCTGTGTACAGGCATTTCCGAAAAACCGGCGGGCTCTGGGGTGCCGCCTGCTAGCCATCGAAAATAAGCCGATCGAAGATATTATTCAGACGCTGTCGACGGCGATTTCTCACGAAAACCGATCTCAATTGAGGAAATCGGTTCCCGGTTACCTGGTATTCGCCGAAATGCTTCATGGCGCCGGAATCATCGCCGATCCGGCCGGGGCGGTCTATGCTTTAGAGAATAAGCAAGGGGAAGCATTTGAACTCGAGATGCCTTCCGTCAGCATGCGGGCGGGGAGGCGGCCGGTTTCGGCCGATGGTCCCGACACGCCGCTTCCGCTCTACCGTAAATATCAAAAATCCATTTATGCCTTCGAATACCTGCCTGCATATAAAACGATGTATGTTATTTATAATTCCTGCCGGGAACGGCCTGACAAGCCGTTTTCACGATTCGTAGAAGAGGTCTTTGAAACCGTCGATCTGAAAAACGCGGAACGCTTCGTGATCGACCTGCGTAATAACGGCGGGGGGAATTCGGCGATATTCGGTCCAATGATTGAGGAACTGGTAAAAAGCGAGGATTTGAACCGAAAAGATCGACTCTATGTGATCGTGGGCCGAAGAACATTTTCTTCGGCGGTGTTGAACGCCGTCCAGCTGCGCAACCGAACTCGGGCAACATTCGTGGGTGAGCCCTCCGGCGGCAAACCCAACCATTTTGGGGAGGTCAAGATGTTCGTCCTGAAAAACAGCAGGCTTCCGGTGAGTTATTCCACAAAATATTTCTCCATTTCCAAACAGGATGCCGACGCAGTCTATCCGGACATCCTTGTGGAGCTGACCAGCGAAGATTTCATCAACCACCAGGATCCGGTTTTAGAGCGGATCCTGCAAGAGGAGCAATGAGGGCTATACCGACGAAATGAGAGACGATGGAATGATCCCATTCGAGAATGGTGTACACTATTCTGCATCGAATTTGGTCTATATCAAATACAATTCAGACGACTCAGGGAGACAAACCATGTGGAAAAATTACCTTATATCCACCTTGCGCAATCTGCGCAAATATAAAGGGCATTCGCTGATAAATATTCTGGGATTGGCGGTGGGGATGGCCGCCAGCCTTTTGATATTTCTCTATGTCCAGCACGAACTTTCTTTTGACATGTTCCATGAAAAGGCCGGGCGAATTCAGCGTGTGCTGCTGCTCGACAAGTCCATGGGAGTTTCCAACACCTATGCCGGCATTACATTTGTCGCCATGGGGCCCGAGATCCCTAAAGAGGTTCCCGAAGTGGAAGCATCCGTTCGACTTATGGACCGGGGACGTCAGGCACTGAAAGTGGGAACGAAAACATTTTCATGCCGCGAAATGACGTTGGCCGATCCCACCGTATTCAAGATTTTTGATTTCGGACTGATGCAGGGAGATCCTGAAACCGCGTTGGTTGCGCCCTATTCCGCGGCAATCAGCCGCGAACTGGCAGAGAACATGTATGGCGGTGTTGATGATCCCATAGGTAAGTCATTCATGTGGGGTGAAAACGAGGTGCGGGTGACCGGTATCCTCAACCCGATTCCGGAAAATTCCCATTTGTGGTTCGACGTGCTGCTGTCACTCAATTTCCCGAATGAGAAGGGAGGATACGGCGAGAATCTGCGGAGTTGGGAGTGGATATCAGCTCCCACCTATTTTCTTTTGCGGGAAGGAGCGGATGAGATGGATCTGGAAGAGAAATTGATCGGTGTTCTTCGTAAAAACGGTGTCGATGAGAATTTCGCCGTTACCCACCAGCCTCTTGCGGATACGCATCTTCATTCCAAGAATGTCGTGTTTGACGAGCATAACCGGAACAAGGGGGATATCGGCTATGTCACCGCTCTGGGTGCTGTGGCGGTGTTCATCATGTTGATCGCCGTTTTGAATTTCATGAACCTTTCCACCGCTCGTTCCCAAAACCGGGCCCGGGAAGTGGGAATGCGCAAGGTCGTCGGCGCCGGAAAACGGCAGCTTTTCATGCAGTTCATGGGAGAATCCGTTGTCTTGAGTCTGGGAGGGATTGTCATGGCTTTTGGGATGGTCATCTTGGCGGGATTGCCCATCAGCTCCGGATTTGGATTAAAGCTCGATCCCGCCGTTCTCGCTCGTCCTCCCATCATGCTCGGAATCTTGGCGGCCGCACTGTTTACGGGCCTGCTGGCCGGAATATGGCCGGCACTGGTGATGTCCTCCTTTCGTCCCGAAAGTGTGCTCCGAGGAGCGTTCAAAAGCCGTCATGGTTTGGGGATGCGCCGTTTTCTGGTGGTGGTTCAGTTCGGAATTTCCACGGCTCTCATCATCTCCAGCGGCGTGGTTTTCCAGCAGATGCGTTATATCAAACAGAAAGATTTGGGATACGATCGAAATCAAGTCCTGACCTTTCCGCTGAACCGGGAGGCGGCAGGAAGATTTGAACCTTTGGTAGAGAAATTAGCCATGTCTTCAGCTATATTGTCATGGTCAACTTCGGATAATGTTCCGGGACGAACCATGAACCGGACCGGGATCCGGCCGGACGGAATCGCTCAAGATGATCCATGGGTGGTGTCCACCATGCGTATGGATGAGCATTTTATTGAAACCATGGGTATGACATTGCGTCAAGGACGCAACTTTTCGAGAGAATTCGGGACCGATGCCGAAGAAGCGGTGATCCTCAATCATTCGGCGGCAGACGCTATCGGATGGGATGATCCATTGGGAAAAACATTCAACCAGGGAAAGCTCAAGGTGATAGGTGTGATCGACGACTTTCATTTTACAAACATACGCCATGTTGTCGAACCGCTTGTGATCTTCTTCCGGCCCGGTGCTGACAGAATGCTGTCGCTCAAGCTGAAGGCGGGATCGATCCGTGAGGCCGTCGAACACCTCGAGGATGTATGGGAGACATTGTTTCCCGGGGCGCCTTTGGAATACGTGTTCCTCGATGATGAATTCGAGCAGATCTACCGGCGTGAAGAGAATTTCGGTTCGCTGACTCGTGGATTCACAGTATTAGCCATCTTTATTGCTGGCCTGGGGCTTTTTGGGCTGGTCGCACATACCGTTGAACAGCGGACCAAGGAGATCGGGATCCGCAAGGTGCTGGGAGCGGGAGTCGGTGGTTTGGTTGTGCTGCTCTCCAGAACCTACCTCAATTTGGTGCTGCTGGCCAATTTGATCGCCTGGCCCGCCGCTTATTTTCTGATGAGCGGATGGCTGCGCGATTTTGCCTACCGGATCGAACTTGGGTTGGAGATATTTTTGCTGTCCATGGCCGCCGCCGCGGTGATCGCAATGCTGACGGTGAGTTTCCACTGCATCCGGGCCGCAGGAGCCGATCCGGTCAAAGCGCTTCGCTACGAGTGAATGATCGATCGGAATCACCAACGGTAGATATAAATGACGTTGTCGACGATGTCATCAGGGGTGGGAACTTCACTCGAAAAAACAAGCTCTTTCTCCCACCCGGGAATTTTGAAATTCAAACAGGCGACAAGGGTTCCGGACTTAAGTCCGGTTTCAAGAAAGGGACGCAGCAGACGATTGGAATCCGAGTAGAGATAGAGATAAACGATCGTAGCTTCGGATATATCCGAAGCGAAAATATCCTGAACATGAAATTCCACTCGAGCGGCTACCCCCGCCTTGCGGGCATTGAGACGTGCGGTGTGAATCAAATCCGGATCGATGTCGATACCGACTCCGCGGGAGCCGTATTTCCTGGCGGCTTCAATGACGATCCGGCCGTCCCCGCAGCCGAGATCATAAACCACGGAATCATGAGCGGCGCGGGTTGTTTGGAGCATGAGGTTGACCGCATTCATCGGGGAGGGAACAAAGGGCGCCAGACTTAACGCGTCGGATGTCTTGCCTTTTTTGTGGAAAATCCTCTGTCCTTCCGCACCCAGATCCTGAACGGAATAGTCTTCTCCGGGGTAAAGCCGGACCATATTATCGGTTCCTCCGGGAAGGATCTTTATCCCAAGTTGGATTCCCCTTGTAAAACGCACGATGCTTCCCGGACCGATGGATCCTTCAACGGGTAACGCCTCATGAGATAGAGGTTCCACCCTATAGAAAAAGATTCTTTTGGTTGCATTGTGCAGCGAGATCATACGGTGAGAGGATGTTTCCGAATCCCGAAGAGCATGAACGTTCGGATTCGTGATGCGGATAAAAGGCTGAGTACAGAGGGCATAAATGATCGAGGCGAATATCGGAATCCGAATCGGCGAGAGATATCCGCTTCGCGGTATCTTACGGTTGTTCTTTGAGGAACTCGTAATGAAACCGGCAACTCTTTGAAAAAATATCACAAGAAAAAGAGACATGTCAATGCGAGGGGTGCTCGAGCGTTTTGCACGAGTGCTGCTGCCGGATGCAGGATATGCTGCCGGATTGAACCTGGGATCGGAGATGAACTCGTACGGAAAGTCCGATTATTCATAACGCATGGAATCGATTGGATTTTTCAGGGCGGCTTTGATGGTTTGGAAACTGACCGTCATCAATGCGGTCAACAGGGAGAGGACAGCGGCCAGCGCGAACATCCACCAGGACAATTCGATCCGGTAAGCGAAATTCCGCAGCCAGCGGTTCATGACGAACCAGGCCGTGGGCCATGCGATGAGGTTGGCGATGAGAACCCAGCGTGTGAATCCTCTATTGAGATGGCTGATGACATTGATGACGGAAGCCCCCAGCACTTTTCGGATGCCGATCTCCTTGGTCCGGCGGTCGGCGGTATAGGAAGCGAGTCCGAATAAGCCCAGACAGGCGATAGAAATCGCCAGAAAAGAAAAAAAGGAAAACAGTTTCCTTGTCTGTTTTTCATTCAGATAAAGATTGTCAAAATCCTGATCCAGGAATGAATATTCAAACGGAGTGTTGCGGGCAAAATCATTCCATGTGTTTTCAATGGAGCGAATGCTTTCCGATAAGTCATCCGTATTGAGATGCACAGAAATATATCTCTCGGTATTGGTAAAGTATCCGCCGGAGAGAAACAAGGCCATGGGGCGGATTTCCTGGTGAAGCGATTCGTAATGATAGTCCTTGATAACTCCGATCACCGTAAAATTGTCACGAGCTCTCCCTGAGCAGTTGATCCATTTTCCGATCGGGTTGTCCCAAGCGAGAAGTTCGGCCGCCTTTTCATTAATCACCGCTGCATGAGAATCGGAAGCGAATTCCTTCGAAAAAAATCTCCCCTGAGCGAGTTCCAGCTCCAGGGTCGCAGCGAAATCATGATCGCAGACATAAAGATTCAAGGTGAAGTTTTCATCGATCCCTTCGGCTCCGAAGCCGCGATTGTTGAAGCTTCGTCCCGGCAGCGAGTTGGATCCGGAAACATTGATGATGCGGCTGGATTTCCGCAGGTCTTCTTTGAAGGCGGTGATGCTGTCTCCCAGAGATCCGGAATTATGAATGACCAGGACCTGTTCTTTGTTGAATCCCAGTTTTTTATTCTGGAAATATCTGAGTTGCCGGTCGACGGCCATGGTGCCGATAATCAGAAAAACGGATATGGTGAACTGAAAAATGACCAGCATGTTCCGCAGCCAGGAGCCTCCGCGTCGGGTGCTCGAATGTGTTTTCAGAACGGCGATGGGTTTGAATGAGGAAAGGAAAAACGCCGGGTAGGAGCCGGATATAACACCGACAACAAGACCCAGACCCAGCAGAAGAGGGAGTGCAAGCGGATTATCGAAAAAATGAAATGCAATCGTTTTTCCGATGAGTCTTTTGTATAAAGGCAGGAGGCCTATGACAGCCAATATACCGACTGCCATGGATATATAGCTTAAAAAAACCGATTCGCATAAAAATTGGATAACCAATCGGCTTTTGTTGGATCCTACCACTTTTCTTAGCGCAACTTCCTTGGAGCGCAGGGATGATTTGGCGGTCGACAGGTTCATGAAATTGATGCAGGCGATCAACAGGATGATGATGCTGACCAGGGAAAATATGACGACATAGGTTTCATTTCCATTGGCTTCGAATTCGCCGTTCAGGTCCGAGGTCAGGTGGATATCGGTTAACGGCTGTAAAAAGAATTCCCAGAAATTGCCTTTCGCAACCCAGGCATCAAATTGTTCTCCACCCATATATTTTCGGGTGAAATCCTTCAGTTTTTCGTTCATCCAATCCGCGGAGGCGCCTTCTTTCAAAACAAAATAGGAAATGAAATTATTGGAGGTGAAGCCGGGATCATTGATGTTGTCTGGGAACGTCTCCGACGAGAGCAGGAGATCATAATGGAAATGGGAGTTGGCGGGAACATTCTCTGATACCCCGGTGATTTCGGCGTCGATGTCTTCATTTCCACGGGGGGATTCGATTTTCAGTGTTCTGCCGACGGCATTCGTCGTTTCGAAGTATTTGAGCGCGGTATCCCTTGTGATCACTATTTGGTTGGGGTTGGCCAAAACGGATTGGGAATCGCCGTGAATGAGCGGGATGGAAAAAACGTCAAAAAAAGTTTCATCCACCGCGAAAAACCGTTCTTCTAAAAAAGTATTATCGCCGTATTTAACCGGGGTTCGCCCCATACTCAGAAATTTGACTCCAGTCTCGATTTCAGGGAAATCTTCCAGCAGGTGTTTGAAGGTTAAGGAAGACGAATAGGTTTGGTGAATTTTGGTGTCACCTATGGATGCTCTGACCGCTAAACGATAAATTCGGTCCGATTTTTCATGGAAAGCATCGTAGCTCAATTCATGAGAGACAAACAGGTAAATGAGGATGCTGCATGCGATCCCCGTCGCCAGTCCGACGATATTGATGATGGAAAAACCTTTGTTTTTGACCAAGTTTCTCAAGGCGACCTTGATATAGCTTTTGAGCATCTTGTTCACTCCTCCCGGAAAAACTTGAACTTACAGTTATAAAATATAGACGAAGAGGGATATTAAAAAGTTGCGTCATTAGTGATAAGATACAATCGGGAAGGTAAAAATGAACCAGCCGGCGATTCAAGCTGATAAACTCAGTTACGCGTATGGTAAATTGGAGGCGGTAAAAGGAATCAGTTTCCAAGTCCATCCGGGGGAGATCCTGGGATTCCTGGGACCTAACGGAGCAGGAAAATCAACCACGATTAAAATGCTGACCGGACAGCTGGCGCCCAAGTCGGGAAAAGTCCGCATCCTGGGCATGGATGTCACTCTCGATAATCCCGAAGTCCAAGCGCGTATAGGGATTTGTTTTGAAGAGGTCAACCTGTATCTAAATCTTTCGGCACGGGAAAACCTGCGATTCTATGCCAGCCTTTTCGGGATCAAAAAGCCGGACGTCGAAAAACTGCTCCGACAGGTGGGTTTGGCCGAACATGCCGGCGATCGCGTCAGCCGGTATTCCAAAGGGATGCGGCAGCGGTTGATGATGGCCCGCGCGCTTGTCAACCAACCTGATGTGCTTTTTCTCGATGAACCCACTTCCGGCCTCGATCCTATCTCGAGCAAGGAGATCCGCGGCCTCATTCAAGCGGAAGCGGAAAAGGGAACGGCGGTACTACTGACGACGCACGACATGTGGGAAGCGGATGAGCTCTCCGATCGGGTGGCGTTTATAGACGAAGGGAAGCTCTATGCCTTGGACACACCTGAGAATCTTAAACTCAAGTACGGGAAACGGACGGTTAAGGTGCGGATGCGAAGGGATGGAGAAGTGAAAGAGGAAGAGGTTGAATTGGATGCGGTGGGTGCCGGTGAAAAACTTAAAGCGGTGGTAGGGGAGAAAGGGCTGATGACCATCCATACCGAGGAAGCCTCCTTGGAGCACATCTTCATTCAAATGACAGGAAGAGGGCTTTACGGATGAAGAGGATCTCTTTTCATTCCGTTACAATCCGGGCGATAATCGACAAGGATTTGAGGGAATACAGCCGTGATAAAATGTGGATGATCATGGGGCCGATATTGTTGGCTGCCATGATCGCTATTTTTTGGATGCTTCCTGAAAAAGTGAACGAGACGATCAAAGTGGGCGTCTTTCCATATGAGTTTGCCCAGGCGATGGGAATGATGGAGAGCTGGGATTCGCTCGGAACCGGCGGAGGAAAAGCTGAAATGCCGGGAGTTCAGGTTCTGGCCTTTGAAGATGAAAATGAGTTGTCCGCCGCCGTATTCGAGAAAAGCGGAGACTCTAAAGCGAAAAAAGTCTCGGTGGGCATCGCGTTTCCGTTGGATTTTATGGCTGCCGTAGGGTCCGGTGAACCGGCCGTAGTGTCGATTTATATGGATGCCGCGGTCCCTGAATTGATCGGGCATGCGACTGCATCCGGTATACGTGAGTTGGCCTATGCGCTGCGCGCGGTGATGACGGGAAGAAATCCCCTGGAATCCCTTCCCGTCTCCCTCCCGAATTTTCAAAACGTTATCCTTGGCAAAGATCGTGCGGGTGTTCAGATACCGCTGAGAGAGAAGCTGAGGCCGTTGATGGCGGTATTGATCCTGCTGATCGAAGCGCTGGCCTTGGCTGGGTTGGTGGCGGTGGAAATCGAGCACCGTACGGTAATCGCGCTGCTCGTCACACCCGCCCGGTCCGGGGATGTGCTGGCAGCCAAATGCATAACCGGAGCTGTACTGGCATTGAGTCAAGGATTCCTGTTTCTTCTTCTGACGCAGAGTTTCAGGAGCCATGGCCTGCTCGTATTGGTATTGACGATATTGGGTGCTTTTATCGCCTCGTCGGTGGGAATGATTGCAGGGGCCGCGGGCAAGGATTTCATGGGGACGCTGTTTGTAGGAATGGTTTTTATCTTTCCTCTCATGGTGCCCGCTTTTACGGTCATTTTCCCGGGAAGCGCCGCGGGTTGGGTGAAAGCGCTGCCTTCTTATGGGCTCATTCGGGCGATGGTGGGCACAATTGGTTATGGGGAGGGATGGAAGGAAGCTGTTCCCTTCATATTCGGCGCCGCGCTATGGGGGGGTATTCTTTCCAGCGTGGGTTTGCTCCTGCTCAAGCGAAGGGTGGTGGCATTGTGAGCGTGATCCGCATTTGGAAATTGATCCTGAGGGATCTTAAGTCAGGTCCAAGCTCACCGGTTTTTTTGTTTTCTATTCTGATGCCCCTGCTTGTCACTTTCCTGCTTAAAGTCGTATTCATATCCTTGTTGGCCCCCAAACCGCGTCTGGCCATCGCTGACCTGGGGGGATCGCGAATCGTCAAAATAGCGGAGAATATTCCGGAAATCAAGCTCATTCATGCTGAAAATGCGTTTCACCTCCGGAATCTGGTAGAGGCACATGACGCCGATGCCGGCATTATACTGGAGGAAAATTTCGATGATGCCTTGAGAGCGGGGGAGAAGCCGCGGCTCGAATTTTTCCTTTCCGGAGAAAGTCTGCTCTCCAACCGTGTCCTGCTGGCCGTTTCAACTCTTGATTTGGTTCGCGGGGTGGAGGCTCGCCCCGATCCGGTCGCCGTTAGGATCCACGATTCCGGGGAGGGTGAAAAATATTCGCCGATCTCAGTGAGGATCGTGCCCTCTATTTTGATATTCGTTATGCTGGTGGCGGGGGTTTTCGTACCTGCATTCATGCTGGTCAGCGAGCGTGAGAGAAAAACCCTGCATGCCCTTTTGGTGACACCGGTAACGATGTCAGAAATCCTGATATCGAAAGCCCTGCTGGGAATCCTCATGGTGATGGCAATGTCCTGTCTGACGTTGGCTCTTAACGGCGCCCTGAGGGGCGGGATCCTTGGATTGCTTCTGTTCCTCATGGTGGGGGCTGTGATGTGCATCGAGGTCGGGCTGATCTACGGAACTACCGCCAAGGATGCGAAATCTCTGTACACCCTCATCAAAAGCCTCAATGTCCTGCTGGCCGGCCCCGTGATCTTCTACCTCTTTCCCCGCTGGCCGCAGTGGATCGCAAGACTTTTTCCGACCTTCTGGTTCATTGATCCCCTATATCGGATCTCCTTGCAGGGTGCCTCATTTCACGATGTTAAATCGGATCTGCTGGCCGCATGGATCATTTGTATCGTGCTGCTTCCCGTTGTTTGGGCGCTGGGAAAGCGTCTTCAAGTCAAGCTGGCATCAACCTGATTGAAAATAATTGCAGAGAGGAGTTTTAGTCATGCATGCATCAATACTATTCGCGCTTCTTGCCGGAGCTGCCTGGGGGATCGGGGGATATTTCGAAAAGTCGGGTCTTCAGCTGCTGAATCTCCCTCCCATCGTCGGGATCACCCTGCGCACGGCGGTTGCCCTGGTCGTGCTGGGCTTGCTGTCCGTATCCGCATGGAAAAAAACGGTCCATACGGGGGATATAAAGCCCTGGCTGATGATCCTGATCGGCGGGGGGATCGTTGCCGGCAGCCTGGGGATGTGGAGTTTTTACACGGCTCTCTCAACAACCACCAACCTGGGAGTGACCCTGGCCGTCGCCTTCGCATTATCGCCTCTGGCAGGAACCGTGATCGGGCTTTTCCGGGGAACCCAGAAAATGGATCCCAGGATCGCGGTGGGAATGGGGGCCATCATCTTGGGTATCGTGCTCATTCAATTAGCCCATAATCCGGTCAAATGAGGAATGGAGACCGAAGACGGAGGGTTGCGGAAATAGGGCGGGCCGGCCTGACATCGTGGTTGCTGATGAGAAGGTCGTTTCCCCATGAATCACCTGACGTCAAGGCGCTGATGCACTTTCAGGCGTCTTTATAGGCGTTTTTGCCGTCAATTGAAGATGGAACTCATTTCCTCCTGGGCTTTTTGAACCTCCGGATTATCGGAGTACTGTTGGATCTTCATCATGACCGAGCCGAATTTCATCCACAGCTCCGCCATCTTTTCGCCTTCTTCACCCAACTCGGGGGGAATATTTTGTCGGTTTGCCAGCTCGGGATATTTCGACTCCAGTTCCTTCATGGCCGGAGCGACGGCTTTCATGTCTTTTGTGAAGACGGATAGGGCGGCGGCCACGTTGTCTCCGTTATCCGCTTTTTCCATTTTATAAAAAAAATCTTCAAGGATCGTATTGCTTTTCGCGATCACTTTTTTTGCGTCGGCGTATTTCCCCCCGCCGCCGCAGGCGATTAACGTGAATACAAAAACCGTCAAGCAAAGCAAGGAAACTGCTTTTGTTATTTTCATCGTGTCCTCCTCAAGGCTCGATTGCTCCATATTATCTGAAACCATACCGGTTGAGCAAATTCTCCTTTTCTGACGACCGATTCCAGCTTATGAAGCTCAAAATCACCCGTGCCGAAAAAGAAAGAGCAATTCATTGTTTATTTCTTATCTGAGAGAATTGGATCGACCATATGCCCTGCCCGCATTCATCGGACTCCGGGACTTCGATACCGCTATCCCGGTTATTTTTCAAATCATCAAGATAAACGGAGAAGATAACCGAGAACGTGTGCATCAATCCGTTTCCATCTGAATTTTCCCATTCGAACGCCGGGTTATCAAACGGAGTCAGGGCTTGGAACTGCATCCATACCGATTCTTGTATCGAAGCGGGAATATCATCCTTGGTGTCGTAGCCGTACTTCTCCATCTGGTATTCTTCGGCGGCAATGGTCGGCCATACCATGAGATTGATTTCGAAGTCATTGTTTCTGCTCACGATGGGCTGGGCTTCCTTGCCGCTGCCGCTGAGGTGCGGGCACATTTCTACTTCGATGATGTGAGCGCTTCCCGTACCATGCCCGAAGATAGGCGTTATGACCGACCCTGTTCGGGATTGCAAACAGCAAGGGAATGCAGGGGAGAGCGAATGTTCGAAAACGGTGTTTGTAACCGAAGCGACAAGAGTCAGCGTGCTGGGGTCCTCGCATTCTCCCGGAACGCAGCGGCTCGAAAATCGATATCCGATATCGATCATATAAGGCTCGGAATACCACGGCTCGTCAAAAAAAGAGGGTTCGCCGCGTTCCATTCCCACGGCGGGAATCAAGGAGATGGATACAAACAGAATCTTGAGAAGTGTCATCGGATCACCCCTTATGAAGTAAAAAAGGCTCAGGATAAACGGAAGTCAATCCGATACCGGGATCCTTTGTGTCTTTTACAAAAAAGACTCAATGCATGGAATGTTGAAGAGGGGAGAAGAGAAGGGGAGAGGAACGAAGGGATCACGGAACCGATCTCGAAGAGGATGCAGTGGGTGATTTGCATTCCGGAGAACGGATTGATAAACTAAAAATTCTTCTATTTTACGCTGTTTTTATCCATTTGTTTGATAAAAGGAGACCATGGATGAAATTCAACCGATACGCCCTTGGCGCCGCTCTAACCTGTCTGACCTTGATGCTTTTAAACGGGACGGCAGGCGCCGACTGCTTCACCGTGCTGGTCGGCAAGAACGCTTCAACAGACGGATCCGTCCTGTTCGGGCACAATGAGCAGAACGGCGGCCGCAGGATCGTTAATTATCGATATATCCCGAGGATGCAGTATCCTCCGGGAACGCTGATTACATTGAAAAACGGGGGAATCCTGGATCAGGTGGATGAAACCTGGGCGATGCTCTGGCTTGAAAATCCCGGCGTGGAATTCGGAGATGCCTATTTCAATGAATGGGGTGTCGCGATCGCTTCCGATTCCTGCGCTACGCGGGAGGATACCTATACCGAATTGGCCGCGCGCGGCGACATCACCGACGGCGGGATAGGCTATATGCTGCGGCGGATCGTGGCCCAGCGCGCTAGGACCGCCCGAGAAGGCGTTAAGATCATGGGCGAGTTGCTCAACCGCTTCGGATATTCTTCTTCCGGTCGATCTTATACCATCGTCGATCCCGATGAAGGCTGGATCGTAGCCGTGGCGGCCGGGAAACACTGGATCGCTCGGCGCTGTCCGGACGATGCCGTGGTTCTGCTGCCCAATGTCCATGTCGTGGATGCATCGGCCGATCTCAGCGATAGGCAAAATGTGATTGCTTCTCCCGGACTTGTGGAGTATGCGGCCGAACGCGGCTGGTACGATGCGGCCGCAGGCAAACCTTTCAGTTTTCGTGAAGCTTTCAATCGTCCGGCAAGACCTGGGCGGTTTATGGATAAATACGGAGTCGATCCCCGCCAATGGTTTGCCCAGTCCAAGGTGATAGGCCGGATGATCGAGCTTCCGGCCAAGGAACAACTTCCGTTTTCAGTAAAACCCTTAAAAAAGATGAGCGTAGCGGATGTGGCCGCCATCCTCCGAAGCCACAATGAAGGGACTGAATTCGATGACACGGAAGCATACAAAATCGGCTCGCCGCATCGCAGCCGGGGGCCGGCCGCGGATATCTGCGGACCGACCACCCAGGAAGGCGCTGTGTATCAGCTGCGCGGCGGGATTCCGCGTGAGATCGGCTGCCTGGTATGGCGGACGACGGCCGCACCCTGCTCCAATGTGATGACGCCCTGGTACCTGGGAATAACCTCCACGCCTGAGGCCTATCATAAACCGGGTGAAATCGAAGATATCCTGACCCTGGAGCATCATTTCGAACCACCCGAGGGGACTTTCGAATTTGACGCCGACTTTGCCTTCGACATATGCAATGAGCTGGAAAACCTGGTGGATACACGCTATGCTCAGGCTATAAAAGTCGTACGTGAAGCGTGGGATCCCTTCGAGCGGGAGCAGTTCGATCTGCAGGCCGCGGTGGAAAAAACCGCCCTGGATCTTTATCGGAAAGACAAGGAACTGTGCCGAAAATACCTGACCGCTTATACCCACGGTCGAGCCCTGTTGGCGCTGGATGTGGCGAAACGTTTAGCACGGCGGTTGAAAACCATGCTCTGGGCTTTTTAGTCCGCCAAGAAATCCCAATACCATGGTGTTTCCTAAGCGACGGAGGGATTCCTCATCAAGCCGAAAGATACTTTTCATTCATACCTCAAGCTGACGACGGGATCGGCATGGGCGGCTCTGAACGTCTGGAAGCCAGCGGCTGCGATAACGACAAATAAATTCAGGAAGCCCGCCAGGAAAAAGATCCAGAGCCCTATGGGCGTCCGGTAGGCGTAATCCTGCAGCCAGCGATGCATGATTGCATAACCCAACGGCCAGGCGATGAAGTTGGCGATGATGACCAGGCGTATGAAATTCATCGACAGAAGCGCAATGATCTTCCAGGAAGAGGCTCCCAGAACTTTGCGGATACCTATCTCCTTGGTTTTTTCCTCAGCCAGGTAAGAAGAAAGCCCGATCAATCCCAGACATGAGATGAATACCGCCAGAATGGAAAAAGCAAAAAGGATCCGTGTCAAGCGCTGTTCTTTTACATACATGCGGCCGAAAGCTTCATCGATAAAATCGTATTCGCATGGAAAACCGGGATTCAGTTTTTTCCAAACCGATTGGAAGTGCTGAAGGGCCCTGGCGGGATTCCCCGGGCGAAGCCGAAGCAGAAGATAGTTCCGTCTGGCGCCCCAGGATCCCGCCGATATCACCAAAGGAGCCGCGGAGGAAGCCATATGGCGGTTTATGAAGTCTTTGACGACGCCCACGACCTGCCCTTTCTGCCCCCAGAAACGCAGCTCAAGTCCGATGGGATTTTCGATTCCCAGTTGCTTGAGCGCTGTTTCATTGATAATGAAATGATTGATATCGGAAGGATGTGATCGTGAAAAATCACGCCCTTGCACAAGGGTAAGGCCGGCGGTCTTGATGAAATCATGGTCAACCGACAGGAAAGCGGGATAAACCTTTTGCTCCGCGGTGCGCCCTTCCCAGTCCAGATATCCGATCCAACTCATGATGTTCGAAGGAAGATGACTGCAACTGGTCACTCCTGAGATATCGGGATGCCTGAGGAGCTCTTCCCGGGCCGCCTCTACAGAATCCCGGGTTTTAAACTGCATCAGGTGATAAACGCAATTTTCCTTTTCCAAGCCGAGATCCCGATTCATTATGAAGGAAAATTGAGAATTCACGGTGATCGTTCCAATGATAAGGATAAGCGAGAGCGAAAATTGAAATACGACAAGAATCATGCGAAGAATAGCCCTTTGTCTCGGAGCATGAAAGCCGCGCAGCGTCTTGGCCGGAGCGAAGGAAGAAAGGTGTAAAGCCGGGTAAAGTCCCGAAATGAAACCTGTCATGAAAACGATGGACACCAAGCCGGACACAAAACCGGCTTGTGAAAGATCGAGACTCAACCGGTGACCAATGATCCGGTTGAAAAGAGGAAGCAAGAGGCTCACAAAAATCAAGGCGGCGGTCAGGGCCAGCGCGGAATGGATGAGGGATTCACTGAAAAACTGTCGTATGAGTTGACCGCGCGTGCTTCCCAATGTTTTGCGGAGCCCGACTTCTTTGGCGCGCCCCTCAAAGCGAGCCGTGATGAGGTTCATGAAATTGATACAGGCTATGAATATGATAAAAACGGCGATCAAAGAAAAAATGCGTACGTAGCGCATCGAGCTGTCTGAACCATCGGGATGGAACAGGTGGATTCGGGAGAGCTTTTGCAGCCGTAGGATTTCATCTTTTCCCTTTGTGCGGGCTTTCAGGAATCCGGATATTTTTTCCTCTAGAAGATCAGGCGAACATTCCTCATTGAGAAGCAGATAGACATGATAGTTCTTCCCGTTCCAGTTGTTTTCCAGGGGGGCCAAATCGACGCCGAACAAGGGATAGGATTGGAAAGTAAAGAAGAATTCATATTGGAATTCGGAATTTTCCGGGATATGGACCACGCCGGTAACCGAAAGGTCCGCTCGACCACTAAGGTTCAGGCTTTTTCCAATGGGATCTTCATCGCCGAAATATTTTTTTGCGGCGGTGTCGCGTATGACGATGGAATGCGGATCGACCAATGCTTGAGCAGGCGATCCTTTGATGAAGGGGAAAGAAAAAATGCTGAAGAAAGCAGGGTCCACAGTTAAAAAACCTGTTTCGGTATGTGCTTCGTTCATGAAGCGAACGACAAAATTGTCGGGTCGCCATCGCGTGAAAGCGGTTATTTCCGGAAAATTATCTTTCAGTGCCGCCCCGAGAGGGAAGGGCAGCCAGGGATGAAGGGATATGCCGTTGTTTAGGGGATCTTCCATGATCACCCGGTGGATGCGTGATGCATGGGTGTGAAATCGATCGTAAGACATCTCATGCTGCACCCACAACATGATCAAAATGGAGCCGACCATACCGACGGCCATACCGGTGATGCTGATAAGAGAATACCATTTCTGCCGGCGCATCTTTCGGAATGAAACTTTGATGGAATTGAGGATCAAGGCGGGAGAAAAACCGTCAGAAGAGGGTAAAGACATTGAGAGGATTCCGCGGGCATCCGTTTTGCGGTATTCCATGCCGATCGCATCGGCGCTTTCGACCGATGCCGTCGCGTCCTTGAAAGCATCCCGAGGATTCTTTCCTTGTGCGATGAGATCGTCAATTTCATCTTGCAGATGGGATTTGAGTTCGACGATGGCGCCGTCTTCTAAAGCGTTGCTTTGTCTCAATTGTCGCGCCCACATTTCGATGGCGTTATCGAGGTCAAACGCATTATTGGGTGATGTTTTATAAAAATATGTGTTCTTGCCCTCGGTTCCGGTAGAAATCCTTTTTGGTTTTTTCATGATCCCGCCTCTGAAATATTCCACAATCGAGTGAAAACACCGTGTATGACCAGCCATTGTTTCTTTTCTCGCTCAAGCTCCCTGTGTCCGGCATCCGTCAATCCGTAATATTTCCGGAGGCGTCCATTATCTGACATCTTCCACTCGGATTTGATGAATTCTTCTTTCTCCAGACGGTGAAGCACTGGGTAAAGCATACCGAATGACCATTCCAGATGACCGTCGGTGAAGTCTTTCATCTGCTTTATGATTCGGTAACCGTAAGTTTCCCCATCCTGAAGGATCGAAAGTATCAATGGTTTTGTTGATGCCGCAACCAAGGCTCTGGAGATCATCTCATACCTCTTTTTGCTTTATATATAACAACGCTATATATGCAAATTATATGCCATTTCAAAGCATCAGGTGAGAAGTCATTTTCACTCCGGCATACGGAATCAGACTGTACGTTTAAGGACACAGAGTCGTCCGGATACGGACGATTTTATTATCCCGCAAACCTTTGAAGATAGAGAAATGTCATGATCGGTTCGGTCAGAATACTTCTGATGTTTGTGTGTACGTGATGCCGCGCTTTTTGAGGCCTCTCAACATATAATTGACGCATTTGGGGTTTTTTCCGATGAGCTCGGGGGGAATGATCCCTTTTTGGGAAAAGAGGTTGTCGATCAGCATGCGCACCGTCATGGTGGCGGTGTAGCCGGTGGTTCGCGCCATGGAATGGATGCCGGTCTTTTCATCGAAACGGTCATAGAGCTTGAAGGTGAACCTGCGTTTTCCGCCGTCTTGATGCATCCCTTCAACAATGATCTTCATAACCGTCAGATCACGGTCTCCATCCTTCATACGCCAGTTATCGGAGAGGAGCTTCGCGGTTAAATCGAAGGGACTGATATCGAGTTCATGAATCCTGATAGGCTTTTTGTTCAAGAATCCTGATTCGCGAAAAACCCGCATCAGATTGATGTGACCCGGATAACGAAGGGTTTTCTCGATCATATTGGCGGCGGGTATGGTCGAGGATAGAGTGCGAAGTCCATCGGTATTGAAAGCTTCAAGGGGGCCGACATGATCGAAATCGATCATTTCCGGCTCGGAGAGCGCCGGCATCGTTACTGGGCGACCGGCCTTAATATAGCGTGAGGGCCGGGTGTACTCCTCGAGGACGTCGGTTATGGAAAAAACGGCTTTGTATTCGAAAGGCCATTCTTTTTTTTCAGGAAGTCCGCCGACATAGATCATGACATTTTCGACTCTTTTTAGTTGTGCGGCTGCGTATCCGACGAGAAAATTGCTCATACCGGGAGCGACGCCGCAGTCGATAATCGCAGTAACCTCATTATTTACAGCTATATCCATCAGTTCGAATGGATTTTCGGGGAAAAATGAGATATCAACGACATTTCGACCGGCTTCGATGACGGTTTTGAGTGTGCGGTAGCCCATAGAGCCCGGTAGCGCATTGATCACGTAATCCGCATCAGCAATATGCTTATGAATATTATCGGGATCTCTGAGATCCGATAAAACCGAATGCGCGGCGGGGAAGGCTTCGACGCGCCGCAAAGCATGGGGATCGTTGTCAACGACAAGCAGTTTAAATTGAGAATCATTGGCTAAATCGATCGCCATGGGGGCTCCGACAAGGCCGGATCCTAATATTGTAATGTTCATTTGATTTTCCTTCCATAATGAAATCCAAATTTAAACCCGTTTGGTAAGACGAGATGACAAAGACAGGAAAGGATTTTAGATTACAAGCCGCTGAAGCGGTTTATGAAAGGAATATGAAAAAATAATCCTGGTGGAATAAAAACAAAAGGCTTCAAAAGCAGCACGCTCATATGAATATCCTTAATAAAAAATATAATACAAAAAATGAAAAAGCTCAAGAACGGTATATCAGCGAAAAGATATCCACAGATGCACAAAAAAGAGGGCGATGGAATATCCACAGGCCGTGAAAAATTGGAACTAAATGAAAAGAAACAAGATGGAAGTATAAGATATATTGTGTCGCATAAGATATATTATGTAAACTAGGAATACTTTAAAAACAAGTTTTCTATTTTTGGTTTTTGCTGTGCTTCAGCTTATCGAGCAGGTCTTCCAGAATGCGTATTATCTCTGATTTGGGTATCTGCTGCTTCTTGAATTCAATGCGCAGCCGGTAATATTCCGGTGATTTTCCTTCATAATTGTAAACGAAACGTTTTCTTTGTCCGGATTGTCCCTTAATCTTTTTCGACAGCTCGCGCGTATCTTCCCGTCGCAGATCCCTGAATTTAATCTCATGCAAAAGCTCAAGCATCTTTTCCTGGGTTTTTTGCTTTGCGATCTCGATCAGCGTCGTTCGGCTGCTTATTCCGTTTTGGGTGCAGAATTGTCGGATCTCCTGCGGGATTTTACTGATGCTGATTATTTCAGTAACGGTTGATCTGGCTTTTCCGAGTTTTTCTGCGATATCCTGATGATTGTAGTCGTATATATCGACCAGCGCTTTAACGCCGTCGGCTTCTTCAAACACGTCCAGATCTTTTCTTTGCAGGTTTTCGATCAGTGAGATCTCCATGGCTTCATTGTCTTCGACGTTCATTTCGATGCATGGGAGATCGGTCAATCCCACCTTTTTAGAAGCGATATAACGTCTTTCACCGGCGATGATCTCGTATTTTCCGCCCTTGGCTCGTACCAGCAGCGGCTCGAGAACTCCCTTTTCTTTTATAGAGGCCATAAGTTCTTCGATATTTCCCAATTCATTACGTGCCTGACGAGGATTCGGCTTTACCTGATTTATGGGAATCATGCGAATGCGCGGACCTTGAACACGGGAGGCTATAAGATCGACGAAATGGCCGTCATGGCGCATGCCGATCGTATTAGGCAGTCCGCTCTTTTTTGTTTTTTGCACGTTTTATTATCTCCTCGGCGGCTAAACGGTACTGAACGGCGCCGATGGAATTAGGCGCGAAAGTGAAAATGGACTCCTTGTAAGCTGGGCTTTCCTCCAACTTCACGCTTTTTGAAATCACGGTTTTGAATACTTTCGTACCGAATACATCCTTGATGCGTTTCACGACATCCTTCGCTATGTTGGTTCGTTTATCGTGCAGCGTTATGAGAACGCCGAGAATTTCAAGCTGAGGATTTGCGACCTTTTTGACTTTTTCGATGGTTTCCAAAAGATCGTCGGTTCCCTCCAGGCATAAGTATGATGATTGGATGGGTATCAATATATGGCTGGACGCAACCAAGGCGTTCAATGTGATCAATCCCAGGGTCGGCGCCGTGTCGATCAGTATGAAATCATAGTGACGATCCATTCTGTCTATAATATCTTTCAAACGATAATGTCCTGAGATGTCTCCGAGCAAAGCAGGCTCCAGCTTGGCCATGGATATCTTCGAAATGGCGACATCCAGTCCCGGTATCGTTGAGGAAACGACGATGTCTTGAAGATTACCGTGAGGATCCACCATGACGTCGTATAAAGAGCGCATATATTGAGAGGGATCGTTAACGCAAGACAATGTGCTGTTTCCCTGGGGATCCGTGTCGATTAAAAGCGTGCTTTTGCCCATGAGGGAAAGAGCGGCTGCGAGGTTGAGGGCGGTCGTTGTCTTTCCAACTCCTCCCTTTTGATTTGTGATAGCAATGATCAAACGACGACTCCATCCAGGGCGTTTCATACACAGTAACCAAACAGCATTAAAATATCAAGAAGTATTTAAAAAAATGTCGGCATGCCGACATTTATGCCTTCGACGGGACCGTGGGGCACTCCCCTGCTCGCCTGCGAAGCGCTTTTGATAAACCGGAAAGCAAGTAAAAGACAAATAGATGGCACTTAAATAGCTGTAAATAAATAATATATAAAGAATGTCGGCATGCCGACAATGAGAAGCGCCAATGGAACCCCGCCGAGCTGAAAGTTTTCGGTGTGGGGAGCGATCGAAGAGGAATAGAACTGAAAACTCTTCAAAAAGAAATAATGCATGAGAGACAAACAATAACGATGATGAACCGTGGATGAGAACAAGTGATGGGACAAAAAAAACAAACGCCATGAACAAGAATGATATTTTGGGAAAAAATCGGATATATGGTGATTTCGGACATGATGATAAGCATGAAAAATGATGCCGTCGGGGAGCCGCGGCGTGTGAGCTGAAATGCGTCGGTGTGAAAACAAAGGAAGGTGGAAGAGATGAAAGAGGTCATGAAATAGAGAAAACGCATGATGATAGTGACTGTCGGTCAAGGGTGTGAACATGCGGCTGAATAACAGCTAAGTTGTTTGATGACAATGATTTACATGAGGCGTAAGTCAGCGTAATTGTTGTGTTATCAATAGGATGGAGAAAAGGGAGGCTGCCGAAGGGACGTTGAGAGGAAAACACCTCGGCTCTGATAATGCGATTCGAGATCCGAAGTAAAGCTGAGCTTGAGTCAGGAATTTATTTTGAAGAGAATTGATTTCGGTGCCGGGGAAACACGCGGCTCGCATTTATATTAAGATGATCCAACGGAGAAATCCCGCTAATGGTGTTTTGGAATGATGATGACGTGTCGTCAACGGAAAAGACGATGAATGCCATCCGTTGTCGATCGAAATGGGGTTGTGGAGGAACGAGAGGCGGTTGGATTCGATAAGCGCTTTCGGTCCACACGGAAGCGGGTATTGACGAGAGATTTTGATCGACGCGTTCATATACATCGGAACCGACGGCGATGGTGGATCGAGTCGGTGCTGCGCGCTGAGGAAGGGTGGGTCAAGGATCGGGGGTTATTATGCCTCTTGTTTGGCTTCGTTTGTCGTTTCAGCGCGAGCACAGGGCGTTATGGAGGAGGATTCCATGGGAGACGAGCCTCTTATTTAATGGCGTGGGGAGGTGAAAACGATAAAAAAGGGCTTCGTGACTTTTTCGAAGTGTTTTTCTGCATCTTCATCCGCGAAGGGAAGCTCAGAAGGAATCGCGACTAACTAAAAGGTTACTTTATATATGACGGAGTCCCGATAGCCTGTGATCACCCGATGATAACCGCTGAGTCGGCTGTCGATTTGGCGGCTGCCCGTATCGATCAGGAATGGCTGTCCCTTCAGAGAATGAATCTTTTGAGGCGTCGCAAGCAGAATAATGTCTTTTTTATCAAGATGCCTGATGACTTCCGGGCTGATCTGCTGGTTGCCTCTTCCCAGAATATACCCCTGGCCTCCTACCGGGCTCAAGATCAGGCGAAACGTCCGTCCGGCTAATCGCAAACGCAGTTGTTTTTCATTGAGATCGGTGTCGATGAGGCGGCGGCCGCGGATCAAGTCCACTCCCAGGAGGCTGCCCTCCAATCTCAGTCGTTGAAGAAGAGCGCGCGTGGTGGTTCCGGGGCCGATAACGGAGAAACGATCATCCTCCATGACGGCTTCAACCGCTGCCGCGGCGATCGCTTCCTGAGTGTAAGATTCAATGGGAAGGCTTCCGTGCTTGCGGTTTTGGATATAACGGGCGGCGTGAGGGATCCTCAGGTATCCGAAAAGACGGGACGCCACCTGCTGTCTGCGGAAAAGGGATTCGTCGATATCCATCACTTCCGCTTCTCTCGTTCTTTTGATCGTGCCGTCGATAAATCGAGCGGCGAGCTCCCCCGCAAATCCGGGATTCCTGGCGAATACGGCGGAATGGATCTTGACGCCGGCAGGTATGCCTACTACGGGAAGTGAAGTGGAAATCGCCGTGAATATGTCGCGTGCGGTTCCGTCGCCTCCTGAAAAAAGGAGGAGATCGATGTTTAGGCGATTCATCATGGTAACGGCTGCCATTTGCGTATCATGGGCAGAGGTGGTTTCGGCAAGATCGAGCAGGATGACATGCGGGGCGAATCCAGCTTTGCGGGCGATGTTTTCTCCCATGTCGCCGGGACACGTGATAAGACGGAAAGAAGATTTGATGGGAGAAAGACGCTTCAAGGTTTCAAGGGTTCTCTCGGCCGCCCGCGGACGGGCTCCGCGGGCAATAGATTCCCTGAGGACATCAAGACCGTCGGTTCCTTTAAGGCCGACGCGACCCCCCATGCCGGCGATAGGATTGACGATCAAGCCGATGCTTTTAAAATCAGAAGGCGTCATAAGGTAAACTCGTTAAAAACATTGATATATCATATATTAATCGTTTGACAATCCACCCCATAATGATAACATGAAATGTCTCATATTTTTTGGAGGTTGTCACATGAAAAAATACTCTCGAATTGTCGCGCCTGTGATTCTGCTGGTGGTTTTCTGTGTGTTCGCGGTTGCGGATGGACAGGAATCGGTCCGCCAGGTACCGGAGAAAATGAAGGCGGGATTTGAAAGCATCCGAGCCGTCGATTCCTACAGTTACCTGGAATTTATCGCTGCCGATGAAATGGAAGGCCGCGATACTCCCAGCCGCGGGCAAAAAATCGCGCGCAATTACATCAAGAGTCTGTATAAGACTTGGGGAGTCGAGCCTTTCGGCGATAGACACGGAAAATCACGTTCTTATGAACAAAAAGTCTCGATGTTCATCAAGGAAATCGGCCCTGAAACCACCCTCAAGGTGAGTTCTCCGGCGATGTCGCGGACCTTTCAGTACAGGACGGATTTTTCCAGCGCCAACGGTGTCGATTTTCCGGCCGTGATCGAAGCGCCTGTCGTTTTCGCGGGATACGGGCTTTCTGCCCCGGACCTGGGATATGACGATTTCGCAAAACTTGACGTCAAAGGCAAGATCGTCTTGATCACCGCCGGACTTCCGGGTGGACGGGAAGCGGACACCGTTTTTACAAAGCGTGAAAACCGGGCGCGGTTTTCAGGGCGGCGGACACCAGCTGAGAAATGCTCCCGCCTCCTGGCTCCCAAGGGCGCCTTGGCTTTGATTATCGTCGATCCTTCGATGGACAGCCGGACCCCCTCTCCTTATATAAAAGACAAACGCATCCATTCATCGAGCCATTCGGTCATCGCCAAGGAATTCGCCGCCGTAAAACCATTTATCCCCACCTTCTGGATTTCTCCGGCGATCGCGGATCTTATCTTCCAAATGGAGGGAAGATCCTTCAAGGACGCGAAAAAGATCATAGACGACGAAGTCAAGCCCCATTCCATGTCCATGAACCGATCGAAGGTCAGATTGAATCTGGATGTCAAACTCACGAATACCGCTTCCGCCAATGTATTGGGAATGATCGAAGGATCCGATCCTGTTCTCAAGAACGAATACATCGTGATCGGCGGTCACCTCGATCATGTGGGGATGAACGAACAGGGATATGTATTCAACGGCGCCGATGACGACGGCTCGGGCTCCACGGGGGTCCTGCAGCTGGCAAAAGCTTTTGCCGCGAATCCCGTAAAGCCCAAGCGGTCCATCATCTTCGCGCAGTGGACGGGTGAGGAGAAGGGACTTTTGGGAAGCGGGCATTTCACGGAATTTCCCCCTGTTCCCTATGAAAATATCGTGGCCTGCCTCAATCTTGATATGATCTGTCGCAATACGCCGCTGGCGTCCGTGAAAAGGGAAGCTGCAAATTTCGAGGTGAATCCGGATGAAATCGCCGCCATGAAAGATGAACCCGAAAAACTTCTTATCGCTTTCACGTCCTCCCCTTCTCCCCGGATGGCCGAACTTATCACTCAGCTCTCCCGCGATTATACCGGGTTGAGCGTGGTGCCGATGCCTTCCTTCCCCATGGTCGGAAACAGCGACCATTATTTCTTCGCTCTCAAACATACTCCTTCCGTCTTTTTCTTTACCGGCAGAAATCAGGACACCCACCAGCCTACCGACAGCGTGGAGCGGATCAATGCGAAAAAGATGAGTCAAGTTGTAAAACTGACCTATCTGCTCGCTTTCAACATTGGAGATATGCCGCAGAGACTTGAATGGAAATAAAGCCTGAGATGATATTCAACGCGCCCTCCAGGTAACGGAGAGAGCGTATAAGCGGAAAATCGGTCTTCCCGTTATTCAATGGGGAAGACCGATTTTCAATGTGCGGAGTACGTGGAAAATTTCGTTTTAAGTGAACGTCAGCTTTTGAAGTTCGATTCGGCGAATTTCCAATGGATGAGATGGTCCATAACCGATTCGAGATATTTTTTGCGCCCGTTTTGGTAATCCAGGTAATAGGCGTGTTCCCAGACATCAACAACCAAAAGAGGAATGGTTGCGTGGGTCAAAGGCGTGTCCGCATTGCCGGTGGTGACGATTTTGAGTTTTGCTCCATCGCTGACGAGCCAGGCCCAGCCGCTTCCGAAACGGGAGGATGCGGCCGCGATGAATTTCTCTTTAAAGGTTTCATAGCCTCCGAATTCCAGGCGGATCGATTTCCCCAGTTCGCCCTGCGGTTCTCCCCCGCCTTCAGGGTGAAGACTCCGCCAGTAGAATCCGTGGTTCCATGCCTGAGCGGCATTGTTGAACAGAGATTCCGAACCGATTTTTCCGGACGCTCCCCGGATCAGTTCCACCAGTGATTTTCCCCATAAACCTTCTTTCTTAACGATCGCATTGGTGTTGTTGATATAACCACGGTGATGTTTGCCGTAGTGAAAGGAAAGCGTACGCGCGGAGATATGGGGTTCCAGTTCATCCATGGCGTAGGGAAGGGGCGGAAGTTCAAGCGGCTTTTGATTCCGCCTCGACCCGAAATAGGCTCCGGCATGTTTCCGGGTATTTCCTTCGAGGGCCATAACGGCGCCTGCCGTCATGATGCTCCCCATGAACCGGCGGCGGTTCAAAGTCCTTTTCGTGGGTATCGTTTTCATGGATCGCTCCTTTTTAAGCGGATTCTATCGGAATGCCGCCGGTGTCGGCGGTTTCTTGCGGCTTTAATCCCTTCAACAATGTAGATGCTTTTTGTGCGGAAGGCAATAGATTATTTTAAGAGAAAAAGAGGACGCCGGATTTTTCCGGCGTCCTCTTTTTTATATCGTGGAACGGGGGCGGTGAAGCGCCTAAAAACCTCGTGCGAACATCGCCCAGAATTTATCGCCCAGTTCCCAGTATTTATGGATGGCGGCGCGTGCGAAATCATTGGTGTAGCTGGTAAGATAGGCTTTATATTTTTCAGCTTTCTCTCCCCCACCTTCCTCTTTGTAAAGTTCAAGCGCTTTTTTCTCAACTTGAGGCAGTTCGGCGAATGCCTTGTCTTCGAATTCCTGGATCGCTTCCTCGATATATTTTCCGGCTTGTCCCCACTTGATCGTGGCCAGGCGATTAGCGCGTCGAAACGCCCAAGCAGCGGAGTCCGTACGGAAACGGTGTTGAGCGCCGATCTCGAAACTGGGGAGGAGTTCCGTAACGCCCGCGAAGATGGGAATACGCGCGCTTTCTCCGGGATTGTCGAAGGCAAACCAGCAGATGCCGCCGATTCCGGCCGGAAGCCAATCGCGGCACTGAAGCACGGTGCAGTAGGAACAGCCTGCGATGGCGATGGTTCTTTGTCTTTCGGCGACGCCGGGTTTCAAGCTGTTGAGAAGCGCCAGAAGATCACGGGACATGAAAGGGCTTGCGAGCGGGCTCTTGACGGTTTTGCCGCTTCGGTCCTTGACCATGAGATTTCTGGTCATGTCGAGATCGGTCCCCGCGTAGGTCTGACGGTAGTATTTCATGACGTCGCGTACGGAAACCTTCTTATCGGGTTTTACCGAGAAAGGCAGTTCTTCGGCGTCGAAGCTCAGGTTCAGCGAGGGCGCCATGGTGCTCAGGATGAAAAATTCACGCGTGGAGAAAGGTCTGCGGCCGCTGTAGGCCTCCCAGAATTTAAAGGTTTCACCGGAATCGGGATCCCACCATCCCATTTCCTCGGCGATCTTAAATACGTTTTCCGAAGCCATGAAGTGGTCGGGATCGTCGAGGTTGAGCTCCCCGATGCGCGGGATATTGGCGGATACGCCGACATGTTCATCGGGTATGCGCTGAGCCGCCCAGACGCCGCCGACGGCGAGGGGGCCTTCACCGAAAACCTCAAAATGCCAGATTTCCTTGGAGTCGGCGATGGTGATGCATTCACCGCGGTCTCCGTAACCGTAGTTCTTGATGAGTTCACCAGCCAGCTTGATCGCATCCCGGGCTGTTTTGCAGCGTTCCAGAATAACGCGTTCGATCTCTTCGATCATAAATATGCCTTCTGAATTGTAAAGCTCCCGGCGTCCTCCGATCGTGGTTTCACCGATTGCAAGTTGGTGTTCGTTCAGGCAGGGGTAGGCGACGTTGAGAAAAGCATAGGTTTCCGCGACCTGAGGGATCTCCCCGGTTTCCATGATCCTCCTGAGGTCCCAGGAGGTTTCGGTATGCATCTTCCCGGTATAAATTTTATTCATGGCACCCTTGGGATGTTTGGCATGAGGGACCATGTTCAGCCATTGACGGTAGTTTCCATCACAGGAATGGGCCGTGATCACGGATCCGTCCGTGGTTGCCAAACGGCCGACCTGGATACTGGTGCATCCGGAAAAATCTTCCCAGGGATCGCTCGGGGGCATTTGCTCCTGAGACGAAAACAGGAAGAAACCGGATATGAGGATGAGGCATGCAGAGAGAACCGTAATTCCCCTGATTTTTCTTAACCGGATATTCTTCATGACAACCGCTCCTAATTGAATTTATCTCATTATTCATGATGCATCAATGAGTGTCAATGCTTAAATATCCGAATATTATGATTGGTTTTACATCCGGGTTTCTCCCGGTTATACTCTAATGAAATGTGCTTTGGAAATCGGATGATCGCACGGTGACCTCACGCGATCGAGTTAAAAACGCCCTGGCTCATAGGCCGGTTGATCGGATCCCGATTGATTTTTCTAGTCATCGGTCATCGGGGATCGCGGCCCTCGCCTACCCCGGGCTTCGTCGTTTTCTCGGGCTTCCTCCAAGACCGCTGCGCATCTATGATCTGGTACAGCAGCTTGCCGTCGTCGACGATGATGTGCTCGATGTCTTTAAGGTCGATACCGTCGAGATGGGAAGAGGCTTTTGCACCGAGGATTCGGATTGGCGGGAGTGGATCATGCCTGACGGCACCGAATGCTGGATTCCGGCTTATATCAATCTTGAGAAGCGCGGGGACGACTGGATGGTGTTGTCCGAAGAAGGTCGGATTCTGGGGATGCAGAAAAAAGGCTGTCTCTATTTCGAACAAACCTCGTATCCTCTTCAAGAGAGAAATATCGCCCAGGATGATTTTTCAGACTTGGAGGACATCCTTCCGCAGACGATGTGGACGGGAGTCCCTCACCCCGGAGCCCATCTGGAAATGGATGAAAACGGGCTGCGGGAAATGTCGAGGGGGGCCCGCAGGCTGCGTGAGTCCACATCACGTGCGGTCGTCGGACTGTTCGGCGGAAACATGTTCGAAATTCCCCAGATGTTCTATAGAATGGATAATTATCTGCTGTTTCTCCGACTTTATCCCGATGCCGTGCTCAGGTTGTCGGAAAAACTGTGCGCCGTTCATCTGAAAAACCTTGAAAAATGGTTGGGCGCCGTCGGCCCTTATATTGACGTCATCCAGTTCGGCGATGACCTCGGAGGACAGCAGGGACCTTTGATTTCTCCGGAAATGTATCGTCTGTTCTATAAACCCTTTCACCAACGGCTCTGGAAGCGGGCCAAGGAACTGGCCGATGTCGCCGTCATGCTCCACTGCTGTGGGGGCATCCGCGAACTTATGGATGACTTGATCGACGCCGGCTTGGACGCGGTCAATCCCGTGCAGATATCCGCCCGGGGAATGGACATCGAAGGATTGAAGAGGGATTTCGGGCGGGATATGGTTTTCTGGGGCGGAGGCTGCGATACGCACGAGGTTCTTCCTCTCGCCTCCCCGGATGAGGTCAAGCGGCATGTCGGAGAACAGAAGAAAAAGTTTGGATGTGACGGCGGATTCGTTTTTCAGCAGGTCCACAATATTCTGGCAAATGTTCCGCCGGAAAACATAGCGGCCATGTTCGAGGCCGCCGGAAGGACGCTTTGAATCCGGACAGCCTGCCATGAACTGGATCGATGTTTCCATCGTTGTTATGTATTTCGCCCTCGTCATCGGGTTGGGATTCCGGTACAGACGGAGGGCGAGCCGCAGTTTGACTTCATATTTTCTGGGTGGAAAAAGCCTTCATTGGCTTCCGCTGGCCATGTCCGGATCCGTCTCCAATTTCGACATTACCGGGACGATGTGGATCGTTTCCATCCTCTATATCCTGGGAATGAAATCCATGTGGCATCACTGGATGTGGGGTGTGATGATGGGGGCGTTCTTCATGGCTTTCATGGGAAAGTGGGTCAGACGATCGAACGTGCTTACGGCCGCCGAATGGATGGAAACGCGATTCGGAAGGTCGGCGGCCGGGAAAACGGCTCGTGCGACGTATGCCGGAATGGCGGTTTTAACCCAGGCCAGTTTTATCGGATATGCATTCCAGGGGATCGGAAAATTCGCGGCGGTTTATATCCCGCTTGATAAATGGGGGGCGCGTTGTCCCCTGCCCTGGATGAATCTTCTGCTTACCGACCATGAACCGGAAGTGCTGGCGGTGTTGATCATTGGGGTAACGACGTTTTATGTCATCCTGGGAGGTCTTTTCAGCGTTGTGATAACGGATGTGGTGCAGACGGTGATCCTGACGCTCGGCAGTGTTTTCATCGCCGTTATCGCCTGGTTGAGAATCAAACCGGAAATGCTTGAGCGGCTGCCGAAAGATTTCACTTCATTGAGGATTCCATGGAGGATACCCGAATTCGCCGGAACGGACAACGCCGCCTTTGAACTATTCGGAGCCCTTGTCATCGTCTGGGTTATGAAAGGGCTTCTTATGAATGCGGGCGGTCCCGCTCAAATGTATGATTTTCAGCGTTTCCTGGCGGCACGTGACGATCGTGACGCCGCCAAGACAGGAGCCGCATGGAGTTTCTTTCTGATCGTCCGCTGGGCCATGGCGATGGGGATCGCTTTGATCGGCCTGACCGGGATCGCCGGTGTACGGGATGCGGAACAGCTGATGCCGCTGGTGCTTCGGGATTTTCTGCCCCTCGGAATACGGGGAGTGGTGATCGCGGGACTGCTGGCCGCTTTCATGTCGACATTCAGCTCGACGGTAAATTCGGGTGCGGCCTTCATCGTAAGGGACATATGGCAGCCCTTCATGCGGCCGAATGCCGGCGAAAAGGAATCGGTCCGGTTCAGCTACAAGGCCACCGCTTTGCTTGTGGGAATCGGATTGGTCATCGGTTTTCAAGGCGGATCCATTGCAGCGATCTGGAACTGGATGATGATGGCGTTGGGCGCCGGCGTCATCGTACCCAATGTGCTGCGCTGGTATTGGTGGAGAATGAACGGTTGGGGGTACGCGTGGGGAACGCTCAGCGGGATGGGGCTTTCGCTGGTTGCGCTTTTCAGAACCGACGTCCCTGCCTATTGGATTTTTCCCGCCATAGCGGGGCTTTCACTCGTGGTCAGCATCATGGTCTCGCTGTCGACCGCACCGGTCGATCGATCCGTGCTCGAAAGCTTCTACCGGGGTGTGCGCCCTTTCGGGATGTGGGCGCCGATACGCGATCGCATGGATCGGGAAACTCCACCGGAGAGAGGTGAATCCGCAGCAGTGGGAATCTTCAATGTTCTGCTGGGAATGGTCGCTATTTCCGGGCTATATTTATTTCCCATGTATCTGGTTGGGCATTGGTATCGCCTCTCCGCCGTTTGTCTAAGCGCCGCCGCGGCGGCGGGATTCGGGCTGTGGTTCACGTGGTACCGCTGTCTCCCACCCGCCCGGCCCGCAGATAAAAACAGACAAAACGGGAGACGTTGAAATCCGTATCGAACACGCGGCGGCACATCGGGTTCGGGAATCTTGTCGCGGGAAGACTTTATCGTTCTCTAATGTGTTCTGAGGCGGTTCCAGGCCTTGATCAGTAAAAAGGTGGATACAAACGCGACCGCACTGAGGATAACGGCTGGAATGTGGTTTCCATAGAACCAGTAGCCGGTGGCGAAAAGGATGCTGTAAACGGAAAAGCATCCCAGAACCATGCAGAGGATACCTGTGGGTACGTCCCAAGGTTGCCCCGGTTTTTCAAGCGGTTCCCCGTCTTCACGTGCCTCCCGGGTAACACGCTTCCATCCCGGGCCGCCCGGCTGGATCAGACGGTAAAAAGCTCGAAGCGTCTTCGTATCCGAAGGACGGGTCATAAGTGTAACTCCCAACCAGCTGATCGTGGTGATGCCGACTCCCGCCAACAGCTGCGCCGACAATGAAATTGCGGGAAGGCCCGTGTGGGGATGAATGATCTGAAGATAAAGGGCGATCACAAATGAAACCACCATGGCGGTGATTTCGCTGTAGGGATTTATGCGCCACCAGAACCAGCGCAGGATGAAAAGAAGGCCCGTTCCCGCGCCGATCTGAAGCAGGATATGGAATGCCTGCAAGGCATTGCTCAGCGCCAATGCCATGAGTCCCGCGCAGATCATCAGCAGTACGGTGGACAGACGGCCCACGAAAACCTGATTTTTCTCATCCGCCCGGGGATTGATGAAGCGTTTGTAAAAATCATTGACGATGTAGGAAGATCCCCAATTGAGATGCGTGGAGATCGTGGACATGAAAGCGGCGAACAAGGATGCCGCGACCAGTCCCAGCAGGCCGTGGGGAAGAAAACTCAGCATCGCCGGATATGCGAGATCATGCCGGATAACGCCGGGATCGATATGCGGGAAAGCCGCCTGCAGGGAAGCCAGATCCGGAAAAACGACCAGCGAGCAGAGGGCGACGATGATCCAGGGCCAGGGGCGGAGAGCATAATGGCTGATGTTGAATAGAAAGGAGGCGCCGATGGCGTGTTTCTCGGTTTTGGCGGACAGCATGCGCTGCACGATGTAGCCGCCGCCTCCGGGTTCGGCGCCCGGATACCAAACACTCCACCACTGGACGGCCAGAGGCATAACCAGCAGAGTCAGGACGGCTTCACTGTTGGAAAAATCCGGCAGCAGAGCCAGCCGGGGGGCGACCGCGGCCTGACGCAGAAGGTTATGCCAGCCTCCGACCTGAGGCAGTTTAAGGGCGACCAGGGCGGCGCCCACGGCGCCGATCATGGCGATGATGAATTGAAAAAAATCCGTGATCAAAACGCCGCGCAGCCCTCCCAGAGTGCTGTAGAGAACCGTCACCAAGGAGGCGAAGATCAACGATTCGACCGGAGTCAAGCGCAGCATGACGCCCCCGATTTTGATGATGGCGAGAGACACCGTTGCCATGATCAGAACATTGAAAAAAACCCCCAGATAGATCGCGCGGAATCCTCTCAGAAATGCGGCGGCGCGGCCGCTGTAGCGGAGTTCATAGAACTCCAGATCGGTGATCACGCCCGAACGGCGCCAGAGCTTGGCATACACGAAGACGGTAAGCATGCCGGTCAGAAGAAAAGCCCACCATGTCCAATTGCCGGCCACGCCTTGTTGACGAACGATGTCCGTAACCAGATTCGGCGTGTCCGTGGAAAAGGTGGTGGCCACCATGGAGACGCCGAGCAGCCACCAAGGCATATTCCGGCCGGAAAGAAAAAATTCGGAGGGATTTCGACCGGCGCGCTTTGAAACCGCCACTCCGATGGAGAGGGACAAAACGAAAAAACCGATGATAAATGCCCAGTCCCAACCCGCAAGGATCATTTTTCTCCTAACATTTTATCCGTCGATCCGTTTTCGACTGATCGGCACGAAGCCGAAAATCAATGAACGGATACATGCGGCACGGTGTTTGCGCCGGTGCTCCGGTTTTATCGATCAGATGGAACCGCCGTGTTTTTTAAGGTGCTGTCTCCAGGTTATGGCCCATTTTTCCGGGTCATCGAAGCTGCTGGGATCGATTTTATGAACCACGCTTCTATGGGGAGAGCTTTTAATCAGATCGGGATCGCAGTAGGCTTCTTTCACGACGTGACGCAGAGCATCCAGATATTCATCCAATTCCTTTTTCGAATAGGATTCCGTGGGTTCGATCGTGAACGGTTGGGGAACGATGAAAGGGTGGTGGCTGGACCAGAGATGGAGGCCGAAATCAGCCAGACGACAGGTGATGTCTTCGGTGGTGACCCCGGTTTCATCGGTTAGTTTCCGCCAGCTGTAGCGCACCTGTTCGATACGGTGTCGATCTTTCGCATAGGGAGCTTCAGCGCCGGTGATTTTTTTTATCTTTTCCAGCAGATAGTTGTTATTCAAAACCGCCACCCGGGCGGCTTCCTTCAGACCTTCCCCTCCCAGACTCATAATCCAGGCATAGGCGCGGACCAGAACGGGGAACACCCCCATGAAATCCCTTACTTTGCCGATGCTGTGTTTCAGATCGTGTTTGAGACGATAGACATCTTCCTCCAGCGATACGAGAGGAATCGGAAGGTAGTGCTCCAAATATCCCTTGACTCCGAGAGCCCCGGTTGCCGGGCCTCCGCAGCCGTGTGGAGAGGAAAAAGTCTTGTGGAGATTGAAGAAGCTCATGTCGAAATCGGCTTCTCGAGCGCGCGTAATGCCCAGGATGCCGTTGGCGTTTGCCTGGTCGTATCCGCAAAGCCCTCCTGCTCTATGCACGATATCGGTGAACTCATGGATCCTGGGATTGAAGATTCCGGTGTCCTCCGGATTGGTGATGAGCAAACCCGCCGTATGCTTGGAAACCGCGGCGCGGAGAGCTTCAACCGAGGGGAGCCCGTCTTCCTCGGGATAGAGGGTGATCACCTTATACCCCTTGACGGCGGCGGCCGCCGCATCGGATGGATGGCTGAAGATGGTGGTTATGATTTCATCCCGAACGTCGGCTTCGCCTTTAAGCTCATGATACCGGTGTATGATAGAGGTCATGGCCAAGATGGCGGCAGCGCCTCCTCCGGGCTGGAAACTGAAACGATCCAGACCGGATATTTCGCGGAGGCAGAGGTCGAGAAGATATATGATTTCGAGGGCTCCTTGAACGGTTTCTTCATGCTGGTCGGGATGGATCTCCGCGACATGGGTGGAGCGTATCAATTCCTCATGGATCTTGGGGCTGTACTTCATGGTGCAGGTCCCCTGCCCGATGTCGATATTGAAGTCGGCTCCCAGGCAGTGTTGGGAAAGGCGCAGAAAATGCTTTAACACGCGCATCTGGGAAATCTCCGGCAGGGCCGGTGGTCTTCGGCGCTGCATGTGTTTCGGTATCGAATCCATGGCGTTGCCGACTGCTTTTTTGATCCCGGGTTCCGATTCAGGGATGCCGATTCCCTTCTCCCCTGCCGTATGAAGCTCGAAAACAATGGGTTCGTCCCATTTGGCTTGATGAAAATTGCGGACCGTGGTCTCAGGTTTTTTATGTTTCATCATCGACTCCTCGGGAACAAATATCGTTCAAGGCATCGGCCAACCGATCGATATCGGTTTTGGTGTGCATTTCGGTGACACAGTAGAGTGCGCAGCCAGAGAAGTCTTCGAATCCTCGGGAAAGATCTTTCCCGCCGAAGATTCCCCGTTTTCGAAGGCGGCGGTTGATCTCCGATACCGACAGGCCCGTTCCGTTGAAATCAACGACGAATTCCTTGAAATGAGGGGCCGTGAACAAGGGAGAGCGCAGGCAGGCGACTTCGTTGATCCGGTTTTGGGCATATAATGATCGTTCCAGAATGGTCCGTGCGAGCTTTTCCATTCCCTCGGGACCCAGGAGGGAAAGGTATACGGCAGCGGTGATTCCCCAGAGAGCTGAATGAGTTCCGACAAATTCTTTTCCCGCCTCGCGCATGCCGAAAGAGGTCCGGTCATAGGCGACGTCGCCGAAACCGTATTCTCCTTCGACTGATGTTCGCGCGATGCCGAATAGGCGTGACGGAAATTCCATGACAAATTCTTTTTTATCACGTGTGGCGATAAAACCGGCAAGGCCCCCACCGTAATGCATGTGCATTCCCAGAGGCTGGATATCTCCGCATACGATATCGGCGCCGTAGTCGCCGGGAGGCTCAAGAATACCCAGGGAGACGGGGTCAACACCCACAAGGCACAACCCCCCTTGGGCGTGCGCGATCCGTGCGGCGGATTCGCCTTGGGTTTCGATGGGGCCGAGATAACCGGGGTTTTCAAAATAGATTCCGGCTGTACGCGAAGTGAATTTCGATTCGAGATCGCTCAAATCCAGCAAGCCCGTTTCCGGATCATGTTTGCAGAAATCGATTTTCATGACGGGATGACAATAATTGCGAATGACGGCGCGCCTTCCGGGAGATATCGTATCCGCGATAATAATTTCATCGCGGTCGGTTATCCGGCCCGCCATCCGGATAACCGTGCTTGCCGCCTGACTCCAATCATAGGTGGGAACATTCACCACCTCGAGATCCAGCAGTTCAGCCATCAGGCTTTGATACTCGAAAAGCGACTGGAATCTTCCGTGGTCTTCATAGGGCTCTCCTGCGTATGCGGTTAAAAATTCCGAACGTTGATTGATCTCATCGCATATCGCGGGCACATAATGACGGCTGCATCCTCCGCCTAAAAAACTGATAAACTCTTCACACGTCCGGTTTCTGGATAGAATCGTCGTGATATGCCGCTTAAGTTCCAGCTCCGAAGAGAACGGTTTCGGAAGATCGAGCAGCCGATTCAGGCGGAGTGAAAGCGGGATGGACCGGTATAGCTCTTCGATATTGCGGATACCGATATCCGTCATCATGGATTCCTGCACGGATTTGACCGAGTTGGGAATATAGGGATGTCCCTCGGATTTACTCTCCTTCACATCAAACCTCCGAGAAATATTATTTGCGTTCCGGAAGCGGCTGCATGTTGTCATGTTCGATGAATAGGCGCAGCCATTTCTCGGGATATCCTACTTGTATTTGTTTTCGGTCTTTCGTGTAGAGGTAACCTTCATTATGTTTCACCAACAGGTCGTCTCCCAGTTTCCACCATGCATCGACAACCTGCCGGGCGTTGTCCAGACAGTATTCGGTCAGGAATTGCGCGGCTTTTGCCGGGTCCTGACGATGAAGCTCCAGAGCCTTGGCTTCGATCTCAGCCTGACGGGCGAAAGCGTCGCCTTCCCATTTGGCTTGGGCTTTTTTGACGTCTTCGATGGCGTAAACGTATTTGGGGATGCAGTGATAGTCGACATAATCGAAGGCCCAGCGCGCGGAATCCCGATCGAAATTCCAGTGATCGCCGATGGTGAAAGAATGGGGTATTTCTGTAATGCCGGCGTAAAAAGGTACGAAACAGGATGTCGGCGTGGCTCCCAGGGAGACCCAGACAAGCCCTCCGATTCCGTCCGGCATGCCGGCGCGGGATTGCGTAACGGTTGTGTATTCGCAGTGTCCCAGGGCGATCGGACGATTGAATCCGTATTTTTTTCCATCGATCTCGAAGGTGAAGGGATTGTTGGAAACAGGATTGCCGTAAGGTCCGGATACCAGTTTATTCGAGCAGTCGTAGATGGAACCTTCATAGCGATCGCGATGGATCGCCATGATGTCGGCCGGAGTGACTTTCTTGTCCGGTTTCACGGAAAACGGAAACTCATCATTGTCCGTCTCGGGATCGAGTTTAAGGGAAGGAGCCAATAAGTCGAAAGCGCGCCAGAGGCGGTGGTTTTCATAGGTTTTGAACCAGGGGGCGTAGATCTTCTTCCAGTTGAAGGGCGTATCGCCTTTGGGATCAAACCACCCTTTGTCCACGGCATAGGAAATCACATTGGGGGATGCCATGAAATAGTCGGTGTTGTCGAGATCGATCTCGCCGATCTGATTCTCATTGGGACAGACCGCGATTTCATCATCGGGAATGCGTTGGGCGCACCAGAGAGCGCCGGGTTTTCCGCTTTTCGGGGTCCACAAGGGGCCTACCGGCATGATCTCGAATATCCAGACTTCCTGGGGATCGGCGACCGAAAGCATTTCGCCGCTGTCCAGGCCGTAGCCGTATTTTTCTCCCAGAGATCCCATAAGCTTGATGGCTTCGCGCGCTGTCTTGCAGCGTTCCATGGCGATCAGGGAAAGCTCGGTCAGGTTCATCAGACCGCCGGGATTATCCATCTCCGAACGGCAGCCGACGGAAGATTCGCCTATGGCGAGCTGATGTTCGTTGAGAACGCCGAACATTCCGTGGTGATAAGCATAGGTATGTGCGACCTGGGGGATTTCAAGGCCGGTTTGTTTTTCCGTATTGACCAGGTCCCATTTGAGTCCTTCCTTGGGGTCCCATGCTTCATATTGCGAAATGGCGCGTATCTTGCGCGTGGCGCCTTTCGGATGATCTTGAGCCGGAACATGGCGCCAGGTGAAATCACAGACAGCGCAGTCACAGCTGTGAGTGGTCATGGTTGAGCCGTCCGCAGATGCGTCTTTGCCGACCATGATGGAGGTGCAGCCTCCTTCCTGGGGCCCTAAAACTTCGACTCGGGGAGACTCGGTCCCGTCGGAGGAAGCAAAGAGAAAGATAAAAAATCCCAGGGCGAGCAGCGGAGTCGCCGTAATGTAAATCCATTTTTTTAACCGCATGTATTACTCCTTTCACTTTTATAATGTCTATGCCAATCCCCCCCCGTCTACGACGAGGTGGGCGCCGGTTACCCAGCGTGACATGTCTGATGCGAAAAACAGAACGGCGTCGGCGACATCCATCGGACTGCCGCATCGGCGCAGTGGACGGTCCGCGGCTTCACGCATGAATTCAGCTTCATTCTCTCCAAGCTGACGTGCTTCCGAATGCAGCATCGGAGTATCGATGTCTCCGGGACAGATGCAGTTGACGCGAATGCCGTGGGGACCGTAATCGATGGCCATGGCGCGTGTCAAATTGAGAACGCCGCCTTTTGCCGCGCAATAAGCGGCCGCTTTGGGACCACCCTTAAGCGACCACCCCGAACCGGTGTTGATGATGCTGCCTCTCCCGGCTTTGAGCATATATGGGAGGATCTGACGGGACAGCAGATAGATTCCCTTCAATCCGACACCAAGAACCCGGTCCCACTCCGATTCCTCCAGAGAAAGGATATCCGCGCGGCGGATGACCCCGGCATTATTGCAAAGGATGTCCAAGCGGCCGAAATCTTCGACGGTTTCGGCCGTAACCCGGCGGCAGTCCGCTTCACATGTTATATCACAGGCCCGGAAGCGGCTTACGGCTCCGTTTTTTTTGAGGGCGCTTTCCACTTCGAGACCGCGTGCACTGTCGATGTCGAGCAGAACGATTCGGGCTCCCGCCTCGGCCAAACGAAATGATATGGCTCTTCCGATTCCCGAAGCGGCGCCGGTTACCACGGCGGTTTTTCCGTCGAGACGGAGAAGATCGGAAACGCGTAGGGCATTATTCATGGCGGTATTCCAAGCGAGCGCGTATCATCGATATTAAAACTCCATGGGGCCGTCATAAAAGGGACCGGCGGTTTCCCCCCCGTCGATGGCTATCGCCTGTCCCGTTATATACGAAGCTTCTTCGGATGCGAGGAATGCGAACAAAGCAGCCACTTCTTCGGGGGCGGCGTGTCGCTGCAGGGGGATATTGCGGTTCAAGGCCTCCATCATCTCGGGGGTATATTCCGCTTTCTGCATGGGGGTGAGCACGTAGCCGGGGCATACCGCATTGACCCGTATCCAAGGCGCGAGTTCCAGCGAAAGAGTTTTGGCAAGGTTGATCACCGCCGCCTTGGACGCATTATAATCGGCGTAGAGCGTGCATCCGGCCAGACCGTTGTTTGAAGCCGTATAAAGAATGACGCCTGATTTTTGTTTTCTCATGCGGCTGAGGGCCGCCTGAGTACAGAGGAAAACTCCATCCAGATTGGTCCGCATCACTTTCATCCACTGACCATACTCCATGTTGTGAAAGGGATTTCGGATGCTGATACCTGCGTTGGCGATCAAGATATCCAGTCCGCCCATCGTTTGATCACAAGCTTGGAACATGGCGGCGACGTCGTCGGGACGGCTTACATCGCCCGCGATACCGGTTAATGAGGGATTTTCGGATAAAGCTTTTTCCAAGGAGGATACATTCATATCGACGATCATGACGCGGGCTTCTTCCTCGATGAACCGTTGAGCCGTTGCCAAGCCGATTCCGCTGGCGGCTCCCGTGATCATGACGCGTTTTCCGGTGAGATCGTTATATATAGTCATGGATCACTCCTTTACGAAAGAAAACATCGGGGAAGATATCAGGTCTTTGTTTCATCATTGCACGATCCGACAATTTACTCTTATACAATCCTGTATCAGACCTGTCAAATATTCAGAGCGCAATATTAAAAAAACATTTCGCGATCCGCATGGAAATGAGGTTTTCAACAACGTGCCCGGAAGCTGTAAATGGGATTAGGACACAAGGCTTTGACATGAAGTGGGAGTGACATTATCATGGGATCAGGAAAAACGGTGTGGCAAATATGAACGGCAGGAAAATTCTCGATCGCATACGGCGTGGGACCATGCTGTTGGATGGAGCCATGGGAACCGAGCTGATGAAGCGCGGTTTGCCTCCCGGACGCAGTCCCGAACTCTGGAATACGGAAAATCCCGAATGGATTCAAGAGGTTCACCGCCGCTACTTTGAGGCGGGAGCCGATGCCGTGCTCACCAACAGCTTTGGCGGAAATCCCATCAAGCTGGCGGTACATGGATTGGAAAATCGGTGCCGGGAGTTGAATCGGCGGGCCGCGGAGCTGGCATCAACGGTGAGGCCCGAAGCGGGTTATGTCGGCGGAAGCATGGGGCCGACGGGACGGTTTCTCAAGCCGCAGGGTTCTTATACGGAATTGGATTTCGAAAAAGCGTACGCGCTGCAAGCCGCCGCATTGATCTCCGGTGGGGTGGATTTCCTCCTGATCGAGACGCAGTATGATCTGCGTGAAGCCCTGTCTGCGCTGCGGGGGGCGCGAAGCTGTTGTGAAGCACCGGTTTTTGTCACCCTGACTTTCAATCGAAATCCCCGCGGCTTTTTTACGCTCATGGGAAACAATGTGGAAGCAAGTTTCAAGGAATTGGAAAAAGAAGGCGCCCTGGTACTGGGCGCCAACTGCACTCTCGACAGTAAAGACATGGCTGAACTGATCCCCGTCATGCGTCGTTTCACGGAGCTTCCGATCCTGGTGCAGGCCAATGCGGGCAGTCCTGAGCTTACCCCCGAGGGAATCGTCGGTTATACGCAGGAAGTCGAGGATTATGTCCGGTATATCCCGGGGATGATCGCTGCCGGAGCCGATATCATCGGCGGATGCTGCGGAACGGATGCGGAATATATCAGGCGGATGGCCGAAATCATCAAGTCGAATCGGGATTGAATTTGCATATTTCAGGCGGTTTCCCTCCCCTTCCCGTCCGGTGCCGTTTCCGATGTTTTCTTAATGAAGGAAATTTTTAATGTGGAGTTTGTTATGAATATCGCCCAACAGTTGTGCCGAGAATTTCAGCTGCAGCCCAAGCAGGTGATCAATACCCTTCAACTGATAGAACAAGGAGCCACAATTCCTTTTATCGCTCGCTACCGGAAGGAGAAGACCGGGGATCTGGAGGATGCCCGCATCCGGGAGTTGGTGAAACGTTTCACATATTATAAAGAATTGGATGATCGGCGTGACACCGTTTTGAAAAGCATCGGTGCGCAGGGAAAACTGACCGCGTCCCTGGAAAACAGGATACACCGGACGATCGATAAAACCGAGTTGGAAGACCTGTATGCTCCATTCAAACCCAAACGCGCGACGCGCGCCGGGCGGGCCAGACAGGCGGGCCTTGAAACTTTCGCGGATTGGTTGTACGGCTTGGAGCAAAGCCGAGCGGATGTTCAAGGAAACGCAAAAAAATATATCAATCAAGAGAAAAAAATTTTGTCGACCGAAGATGTCATTCACGGCGCACAGGATATTCTGGCGGAAAGACTTGCCGACGATGCTCGAAACCGCGGGTGGCTGCGCCGCGTGATGATGAAGCGGGGAATCCTTAAGTCGAGCGTCCGAAAAACGGCGGCTGGGGAAAAAACCAAGTATGAGATGTATTATGATTTTCAGGAAAAACTGGCCTCTCTTTCCTCTCACCGAATCCTGGCGATGTTTAGAGGAGAGCGGGAAAAGGTCCTCGTCCTCCATCTCCTTTATCCTCAGGAAGAAACCATCCGTTATCTGGACTCCGTGTTTATTAAGCGGCCCGATGCCGCCTCCTCTTCCATTCTACGCAAAGCCGTGAGAGACGGATTGGATCGTTTGTTGGCGCCCGCGATCGAAACCGAGATACGTCGTCAATTGAAAGAGCGGGCGGAGGATGAAGCCATTAGCGTTTTTGGCGAAAATCTGAAGGAATTGCTTCTCGCCCCTCCGGCCGGTCAAATTCCCGTTATGGGTATCGATCCCGGATTTCGCACGGGGTGCAAAATCGCGGTGTGTTCGCGTACCGGAAAATTCATGGAGCATCAGACCATTTATCCCAACGATCCCCACAACGACACCGTCAAATCTTCCCAGGTCCTCTTTCGCATGCTGGATAAACACAGGATCGAATTGATTGCGATCGGGAACGGAACCGCGGGACGTGAGACGGAACGCTTTATAAACGGATGCCTCAAAGTCGTCGACCGGGATGTCCGGCCCGTTGTGGTCATGGTCAGCGAGGCGGGAGCTTCGGTTTACAGTGCTTCCGAGGCCGCTCGCAGGGAATTCCCTGATTTCGATGTTACCGTACGCGGGGCCGTCTCCATCGCTCGAAGGCTGCAGGATCCCCTATCGGAATTGGTCAAGATCGAGCCCCGATCCATCGGGGTCGGTCAGTATCAGCATGACGTCAATCAACAAAAATTGAAAGCGCTGCTGGATGCCGTGGTGGAACAATGTGTTAATGCCGTAGGCGTCGATGCCAACCTGGCTTCGGAAGAGATCCTCAAATACGTTTCCGGCTTGAATCGAACATCGAGCCGAAATCTTATCGAATACAGGCAAAAAAACGGCGCGTTTCATGCACGAAGGGATTTTCTGGAGATATCCGGATGGGGGGCAAAAACTTTCGAACAGGCAGCCGGATTCCTTCGGATTCCCGGCGTATCGAATCCTCTGGATGATTCCGCCGTTCATCCCGAACGTTACGGTTTTGTAAAGATGTTGGCCGACCACCTCGGGAAAACGGTTCAGGAGTTGATCGATCAGCCCTTTCTTCTGCGCACGTTGGACAAGGAGGATTTCATATCCGAAGAAATCGGAATGCCCACGATCGAAGATATTTTCGAAGAATTGGAAAAACCGGGAAGGGATCCGCGTGAGACATTTCGATACGCCGTCTTTTCCGAGGATATCCAAAATGTTTCCGATCTTGCTCCAGGTATGATCCTGGAGGGTGTTGTCACCAATGTAACGAAATTCGGTGCTTTCGTGGATATCGGAGTTCATCAGGACGGATTGGTGCACATCTCTGAGTTGTCCGACCGCTTTGTCGATGATCCCACGAAGTTCGTCAAAGTAGGGCAGGTGATCAAGGTTAAGGTCGTCAAAGTGGACCTGGAACTGAACCGGATCTCACTGTCGATTCGGGCCTTAAGCCGGGAGCAAAGCTGAAAGCTCCTCAATCCCAAGTGATCGATCGGGCTGTTTTTTCCGCCAGAACAAGTTTGGAATGTCCCCATGGAAATTCCCAATGCTTCAATTCCCTGAAATTCGAGTCCGCGATAAGGGCGCTGAGTCCACCGGAACCGAGAAACTGTCTCCCATTGCGGAAATGTGTATTTCCGGCCGTTCGCTCGATGAGCGTGGTGAACAAAAAACCCGATCGGGACTTATTATCCCAGGGATTTTCAAAATCCAAAAGGAGCACCTTTCCCTCAGAAGTCAGAACGCGAGATATTTCCTTGAGGATCTTCTGCCGTTCGTCCGAATCCTTGTCGTGAAGTGCATATGAGATCGTGATGCAGGAAAAAGCGTCATCATGAAAAGGCAATCTTTCGGCATCGGCGCATATGAAGCATACACCGGGGGCTCGGGACCGGCCGTAATTCAAACTCTTATAATTAATGTCGATGCCGGCGATAAGTTGTCGCCCGCCTGAATCCAACAAACGGCACTGGACTCCCGTCCCGCAGCAGATATCCAGAATGGGAAAGAGGTGGTATTCGTGAACCAGATCCGCGAGCCGGATTCGAATATTTTTCAGCAGCCTTCCGATAAATTGGTCGTATGCAAATCCCGGAAAATAGAATCCGGTCATTTTCAGCCGATTCCCTACTCGGAATACATGGAATTGATGACGGAGGCGTATTTTTGTTCGATGATATTGCGCTTGACCTTCATGGTAGGGGTGATCTCGCCCTCTGATTCTTCAAAATCTCTTTCCAGGATCGTGATTCGCTTGATACGTTCGTATGAGGCCAGATGGGGAGTCAGGCGGTTGATCTCGGCCCGGACCATGTTGATGATGTCCGCGTTTTTCGTCAGTTCTTTCTGATCCTGATATTCGATATTGGAAAAAGCCGCATACTCTCGGAGCTTCTCGAAATTAGGGATAATGAGCGATGAAATATATTTTCGGTCTGCGCCGACGACCACCGCGTTGTCGATGTAAGGACTGGTTTTAATCAGGTTCTCGATTTGCTGCGGAGCGATATTCTTGCCGCCGGTGGTGATGATGATATCTTTCTTTCGATCCGTGATGACCAGAAAACCTTCTTCATCCAGATAACCTATATCGCCGGTATGGAACCATCCATCCTTCAGAACCTCGCGGGTTTCAGCCTCCTTGTTCAAGTATCCCTTCATGACATTGGGACCCCGGGCCAATATCTCGGCGTCCTCGGCGATCTTGATCTCTATCCCGGGAAGCGGGGGGCCTACGGTCCCGAACTTGACGTGATCGAAATAGTTGCAGGCAAGTACGGGAGAGGTTTCGGTAAGCCCGTAACCTTCGAAAACATTCAATCCTACGGCATGAAAAAATTCCCCGATGTCTTTGGGCAGCGGAGCTCCTCCGGAGACGAAAAACCATATGTTTCCGCCGGTTTTTTCAAGTATTTTCGAATAGACCATTTTATGCGCCAAGCCGTGTTTGAGCTTGAGGCCGACGGGGATGCGCCTTTTTTTCAGTTTTTTAGATCCGTATGTTTTTCCGACCTCCATGGCCCAGAAAAACATTTTTCTTTTCACGGGAGAACTTTTCAGGATTCCGTCCATGATTCGTGCATAGATTTTTTCGAATACCCGGGGAACACTGACCATGATATGAGGTTTGATCTCGATGAGATTTTTGGCTATGGTTCCGACATTTTCCGCATAGGCGATGGTTACGCCGCGGGAGAGAAAAGAAAAAGTGCACATGCGTTCGAGAACATGCGACAACGGGAGAAAAGAAAGCAGCCGGTGTTTTTCCGAATAGGGAAAAAGTTTCGCCAGCGTTTCGATATTGCTGATGAAATTTGCATGGGTCAGCATGACTCCCTTGGGAGTGCCGGTGGTTCCGGAGGTGTAAATGACGGAGGCGATGTTCTCCGGTTTCACGGATAAGGCAAGTTGTTCGAATGATTTGGATGCGGCGGGTACCTTTCGGGCCGCGGATTGCAGTGATTCCAATGAATGCACTTCGGGATCTTCGTCCTCATAAAAAGATATCAGGCCTTGAACAAGGGGAAGCTCCGAAAGGATGGATTTGACCTTGTCCATCAAATGGGCATGGGAACACGCGATGAATTTGACTCCGGCGTCGGTGGCGATATATTTGATTTGTTCCGGAGTCAGGGAAGTATAAACCGGTACGGTGATGCCGCCCTGGCAAAGAACGGCGAAATCAATGATAACCCAATCAGGACCGTTTTCAGCCAGCAGCAAAAGCTTGTCCCCGGGCCGCATCCCCAGCTCCTTGATTCCAAGGGTCGATGAAACGATCCTTTCTTCTAATTCAGCGGTGGATATCGGGACATATTTTTTGTTCTTTTTCGACAGCATTTGATCGTCTTTTTGGTAGCTGCGGAGGGTATTCAGAATGAGTTGAGATAAAGTTTCGTTCATTTTCGACTCCTCTATTCATGGGTTGAAAAAAATCGGTCTTGTCTCGGAATCATTTTATTCCGAAAAAAAGGGCCGATGGGATTCAACCTGATCGTAAATGATCTCTTTTCATGAAAACGCATCATGGTGACATTAAAATACTAAATTGATTTTCTTTTGTCCACATACAAGGGCGCTGTGTCTTATATGAATGGGCGCAAGGCTTTCTGCACGGTGTGCGCATAGATGCTGGCTCCCCTGCGGTTGAAATGAACGCCGTCAATGGTAAGCCGCAGTCCACGCTTGCGGCTCAGCGAATCCGAAACGCCTGACAGCTTCTTGAGTAAAAGGTCATGGATATTGACCGGAGTGTTCGGGAGATGGGATTCAGGCTCCGGTTCCCGATTGAGGATTTCCTCGAATCGGGAGGCGGTATCGATCAAATGCGCCTCATGGCGTGCGCACAGGTCGCGTATGACCTCGTTATGCATCCGGCGTTTTCGATTAAGCTGCGTTCTCTGATTCTCTCCCAAACAGGCGATCGTGATGAGGAATGGAGATTTGAAACCCCATGCGGAGAGCATTTTGAGACAGGATGCATAGATCGTGCGGAAATGGGCGGGATTGGATAGGGGGACTCCTCCTTCGAACCTTTTTCTTTGAATCCGATGGCGCCGCTTTCTTCCCCTTTCTTTAAGAAAAGGAAGCAGTAGATCATTGGTTCCGGTCTCGATCACCAGAAGGTCGGGATGATGTCTTTTAAGAAGAGTGGGCAGGATAAGGGCCGTATCCCGAAGGGTTCGCCCGCCCCGGCCTTCGGATTTGATCCGGATTTCGGGAAGGCCCTGTTTTAAAAAACGGATATACCCGGCGCCCGGATGTCCTTGGGTCAGGCTGTCGCCGACGATCAATACCGTTGTTTTCAAAAGAACGATAGTCCTTTCGGGATGCGCATGCGAATATCATTTTCCATGCGGAACGCGTCTTCGATTCGATTCGCATCCCTGAATCGACGCGGATTCCGTCTCAAGGGGACAGGCCGAATGACCTCAGTAATTTCGGCGGGGGGATTCCTTGTTCATTCCACCCTCTGTGCCGGTAGTATTTACGGATCAGCGATCGAAAAAAAGATTTGTCCAGAACCTGTCCGCGCATGAATCCGGAAAGCGACGTCTCCTTGAAAAATCTCTCGGGGAGGATGTCATTTTCATGCGTGCGTCCGTTGTTCACATTGTAACGACGCGCCAGATGAGTCAATGCGGTGCCGGTTCGAAGGAGAGTCTTTTCGGTATGGCTGAAGCCGGTGGCGGCGTTCAACAGAGGGGCCAGACGGTCGAAACCGAAAGGAACAAAATCGCAGATGATGAGGCAATTTCGGGTGTTGATTTCGTCAAGTCCGTCGGCGACGACCGCGGGGATGTCCTCGATCCGGAATTCCGGTCCCATTTCCGCTTCGGTGCACCATAGACGTGTATGGCTGGCGAAATCGGCGACTGAAAGAACGATCCCCATGGTCAGAGACCCCTTGGGATTGACGCCGGAAAGCTCCATCCCGTGGATGTTGACGGCGAAATCTTCGCTGCCTTGTCCGATATGACGAGCGGCTTCCCGGGTGCCGTCCGCGAATATGCGTCCCGCTTTCCGGCGTTTCACCATCAACCGCAGCAGTTCACGCTGAGCGGCGGCATCCCCCCAATCGAGTTTCAATCCATCCCATTCCAGCCTTAGGTCTTTTTCATAGCATTCCATGGCGAAAGAGCACGTTACTCCGGCGCTGATGGTATCGATCCCCATATCATCGCACAGCTCATTGGCGAGAGCCAGATCGCGGCAGTTCCCGATACCGCATCCCGAGCCCAGAAAGGCGGCGGTTTCGTATTCCGGTCCTTCCACTTCGTGTCCATCCCAGCGAGCGATTTTAGAGCATCGGATCGCACAGTTGAAGCAGCCGGTGTCTTCCCAGTTTAATTCCTTTCGACATGTTTCGGATGAAATGCCCTCGAAGTCATCGAAGCGGCATTGCTGGAAATTGCGTGTGGGCAGAAAATTATATTCCTGTCCGCTTCTAACGCATTTCATGGTCCCTTTTTCCCGGCGGAAAAGAACGGCTTCATTATGGACGATATCATGTGTCAGCTCTCGGTTTAATTTTTCGAACCGTTCGGGATCGGCGTAATCGATGCGAAGGTCACCATCGACAACCAAGGCTTTCAGGTTTTTCGATCCCATGACGGCGCCGGCTCCGCCTCTTCCGTATTGGCGGTACTTGTCCACGCCGATGCATGCGATTTTCAAAAGGTTTTCACCGGCGGGGCCTATGCAGGCGATGCGGGGATTGATGCCGGTATTTGCGGTGATCAGCGAGTCCGTTGTTTCAAAAATTCCTTTCCCCCACAAGGAAGAGGCATCACGGAGCTCCGCTCCCGCCGGGCTCAAGTGAATGGTCACGGGATGTTCGGATTTTCCTGTTATAAGCACGTAATCGAAACCGGCGGCGCGCAGACGAGGTCCGAAATGACCGCCGCAGTGAGAATCCAGGATGTTACCCGTTAAGGGGGAACATGTCACCAGGCAGGTTCGCGCGCTGGTCTGTACCCGGGTTCCCGTGAAGGGACCGTTGACGAAGATCAATGGGTTATCGGCTCCCAGGGGATCCGGTTTGGGGGCCAGATTTTCCAGGAGCGCGAAACCGAGTCCTTTTCCACCGATGTAGCGGTCAAAGAGACGGGCATCCGTCTTGCCGGTTTCGGTTTTCCCTGAAGTCAAATCGACATGCATCCATTTTCCAGTATAAGTCATGGGCGTGACCTCTCTCTTGTTCCCTTTGGGAATTCGACCATTACATAAATTATCATCAACTTTAGGAAAAAAATCAATCAAGATGATTTAACGGAGAAGGTCGCGACAAGCGGAGCCTTTCGGCTTGAGGGGAAAAAGTGTATGATGAGAATGAGTTTAACCCCTCTCCTAAGGAGATGAACAGGATGAGTTTCATCAGTATTTTCAATGATGTCCTCGGGCCGGTCATGCGCGGGCCTTCCAGTTCTCATACCGCGGGTTCCCATCATATCGGTCGTATCGCCCGTTCACTGTGGGGAGACGGGATTCCCGATTCCGCCGTGTTCACATTCGATCCCGAGGGCTCTTATTCTCGCGTCTACAGGCAGCAGTCCGTAGATTCCGGATTGGCGTCGGGTTTGATAAACATGCCGATGAGCGATATTGGATTTCATAGAGCCGTTGATGCGGCGGCGGATGAAGGTCTCATCACTCGATTCCGCATCGGATCGTTGGAAGAAGCGTCTCACCCCAATACGGTGGAAATACGCTTGAGGTCACCAAACCGTGATATGACGGCGGTCGCAGCCTCCATTGGAGGAGGAATCGTCGCCTTCTCTCAAATTGATGGGTGGCATCTCGAGCTCGATGGCAAAACGCATGATCTCATCATCATCTGCAGGCGCGGTTGTGAAAAACAAATCCAAGGCCTTCTGCCTGAATCAGACGCCGACCTGAGTTTGACAACACGTCCCGAGCGCCCGAAGGAGATACTGCTTCATTATCGAAGCGCGCGGGAGGTGGAAGACGCGATAACGGAAGGGATACGCCGACACCCCGATGTTAACCATGTAATGCGGGTTGCGCCACTTTTTTTCACGAGAAAAAATGCGACGCCTTTCGAAAGCAGTGAAGACATGATCCGATCTGTGCCGGATGACATGCGTTCCCTGGGGGAAATCGGCAGGTTTTTCGAAGCGCGTCAATTGGGATGCCCGGAATCGGAGATTAATGACGAAATGAAGCATCGCTTTGAGGTGATGCGGAAGTCCGTAAATCAGGGTTTGGATGAGAAAGACCTGAACATGCGGTTGTTGAAGCCGACGGCGCGGAGCGTTTTGGAAACCGATAAATCCGGAGGTTCAGCCGTCGGCGGCATTCATTTGCGCGCGGCCGCCCGTGCGATGGCGGTTATGCACACCGCTAATTCAGGCGGAGTCGTCTGTGCGGCGCCTACGGGAGGATCAGCTGGTGTTCTGCCCGGAGTTCTGGTCAGCATGATCGAGGATGGAAACATAGGTTTTGATAAAGTGATACGAAGTTTATTCGCAGCCGGAGCCGTGGGAATGGTCATCGCCCGACGAGCGACATTCGCCGCCGAGGTGGCGGGGTGCCAGGTCGAGATCGGAGCCGCGGGAGCCATGGCTGCGGCGGCCGTTGCGGATATTGCGGGAGGATCTTTCCGTCAGGCTCTGGACGCGGCCGCGATCGCTCTGCAGAATACCATGGGTTCGGTATGTGATCTCGTGCAGGGACGCTGTGAAATTCCATGTCATACGCGTAATGCCGCAGCGGCCGCTAATGCCTTCGTCTGTGCGGACCTGATTTTGGGAGGATACTTCAATCCGATCCCCTTCGATGAAACCGTGGATGCTTCTCTGGCCGTAGGGCGTATGCTTCCTTCGGATCTGCGCTGTACGGCCCGGGGAGGTTTGGCCGTTACGCCGTCCGCACTCAGATTTGAAGAAGGATAGTTGATGTCTCTAATCGCTTCGAATTCGAATATCTTTCACCTCGGGATATAGCCTACGGTTTGCGCGAATACGATTTTCTGGTTGGGACGAAGATTCATTTTTTTTGATAACGCTTCCCGGTCCACGAGACCGCGGACAACGGTTCCTAATTTTTCAGAAGCGCAAAAGAGATAGACATTTTGACTGATGAAGCCGGTGTCAGCCGCCGAGTAGAACATTTTTTGACTTTCCTCCGCTCGAGTGATTTTGTCATAGTCGGCCACAAAAATCAGGTTGACGGGGGCCTGACTGACGAAATCCTGCTTCCCGGTCAACGCTCGGATATCTTCCGACAGCACGAGATTCATGCTGTGGTCCGATGCTTGGTAGAGATACACTCCGCTTTTCATGGCGATGAAAATTTCGATCTCCTGCCAGTTTACAGCCGAAGGGGCCGTGCGTTTTCCCGAATCGGGCCGATTGATGCCGAATGCCGCCCAAAGCAGGTTTGAGAGATCCTGATCACTCAGCTCTTCAGCGCTGAAATCCCGCACGGATTTACGCAGCCGAAGCGCATCCATCAAGGGGATCCCTCCTTCCATATTCGGAGAGACCAGCTTGATCTTCCGGGGTGAATCTTGAGCCGTGGAATTCATCGGGATCATAAAGCATACGGCGAGAGCGATAAAGATGAACCGTGTTTTTTTTAACATCCTTTTTTCCTTATGCAAACTGAAAGTGGATATAAAAAATCCCGGTCCGACATAAGCCGGACCGGGATTTTCTTTTTTCAGTATCGCCAGCTTTTCAAGTCGGCGCCGGGGGGATGGTTTTTAATCATGCGCTGTACCATTACGGGAGCAAACATCTGATGATAACGCAGACGCGACAGCGCGTTGGGGCGCGTGTGATCGCCGTTCCAGCAGTGTTCGGCGCGATCGCCGTAATCCACGTCTCCGTCATAGTATGGAGATGTCGTACTTTCCAGAAAATCTTCCACGAGATAGACCGCGTTGTTCAGGTAATAATTATCCATGTCGCCGACATAGATGTGAAGTTTTCCCTTCAACCGGGGACCGATCGTTTTCCAATCCCGACGGAGGATATAACCCAGGTCATAGTTTTCTTTCCAGTATTCGGCGACGGAGTGATCGATCACCCCGGTACGCTTATCCCAGATCGGTTTGGGATAGCCGTCGTCACCGACCGGACTGTAGACAGCCTGCCAGATATCCCATTGCCCGCCTGAGCGCCCCCGGTTGGCGATCGCAAGCTCGGCAAGGTTCATGTCAGCCATGGAACAGCTGACGTGTCCGAGCCAGTTTCGTCTCCCCGGCCGGGGACTGCGTTTGAAGGGACCTTCAAGAAAGTAGGCGTTGGTATCTTCATAGATGTTCACCACCGTGTATGCGCGAAAATCTATGGGATCGGGACAGGCGGCGAAACAACCGTTGTACTCGTCGGGATAGAGAACCTGAACGGCCAGGGCTTCCCACCCTCCGGTGGATCCTCCATATGTAAAGCGAGCCCAGCCCTCTCCGATACCACGATACTTCTTCTCTATGTACGGGACCAGTTCATGGATAATGGCGTCGCCATAGGGACCGAGGTTGGCGGAATTAACGGCATAGGAATCATCATAATAGGGATTGGCGTGTTGGACCTGGATGACGATCATGCGCGGTGTGTCGGGCGCTTTCCAGTACTGGTAGAATTTGTACGCATATTCCTGGCTGGTGATGTTGTATCCTTCCCAGTCGAAACGGGAACTGTATTCCGGCTCGAGATCCGGATCAGGCGGAGTTTCACGAAATCCACCCATGTTGTAGGGAAAATGCCCATGATAGATAACCAGGGGGTAGCGGGCATCGGGATGTTCCTCCCATCCTTCGGGAAGCAGGACATGCGCCCCCAGATGCATCGGGCGTCCCCAAAACTCCGTAAGCATTTCGCTCTGAATTTTGACGTGTTTGATGTATTTCGTCTCCGGAGGATCCGGGATCGACGGGATTTCTTGATCCAGAGTGATGGACAGAACGGTATTCTTCCGGGGATCTACCGTCATTTTTTGCGGCGTGCTGTACAGATTGCCCGGTGCGCGGTTCCATTTTTGACCTTCTCCCCTGTCCATGGGAAGTTTCACCGTATGCCCGTCGGAACGGTTGAACGTTTCATAGCGATGGAGAAGAGCTTGCACCCAGTATTCTCCGGGCGGCAGATTTGACAGGCTGTCGATCGGGAATCCGAAAACGCCGGCGTCGAAAATCGCCGGATCTCCCGGTCCCATCGCGTCGACGTCGATACCGAAAACCTGTGCGGAATCCACGCTGTCGCCGGTCTGAAAACGAGGTTCACGTGCATCCGAAGCGGCTATCAGCAGAAGCATGCGTCCGTCGAGCGCGTCAGCGCACAGATCCTGAGAGAAGGAAACCTGGAAGCGCAGACGAGAAGCCGAATTTCCGGACTGACAAGAGATCAACAGCATCCCGCAGGACACAAGAACGGCCAGAACCGCCAGGAGTCTAAAAGATTTAATACGAAACATTGAGCGGCCTCCTTAAGAGAGTGGAATTATTTTTGGTGGACATGAAAACGATTTTCCGGATGGCATTGCAGCTTGGAAAGGGCTTCCGGGTGGAACATAAAAAATCAAACATCATGCCCACGAAAGGCTTTTATCATACGCTCTGTTCGAAGTCAACCGGACATCGCGGCGATTCCGGATCTCCTTTCTCCGTATTCGGATTCACGCGGAAACCTTCAACGAGCGAGCTCTCCGTTATCTCCGACTTTCCACGTTCCCCTGACCATGACGTAGAGAATCGTACGTTTGATCTCGCGATCATCCTCGTTCTTGTATTTCAGATCGATGATCTTCCAGTCCTCCAAGCCGTCGTGCATCATTTTAAGAACCGCTTCATTCGGATTGGCGAGTTTGTTCCCGCGGAACCGGCGAAGTATTTTTTTGTTCTTTCCATAGTTCTTTATATAGACCGGGAAATAGCCCTGGGCGGCGGAATCCTGCATGATGAATGATTCCACATAGTCGCGAGGCGAATAGGTTTCGTCGATGAGCACCCATTCATAATCTTCGACATCGTAAACGGTGTTGCCGGCTGAAAAGGTTTTAAAAATGAAGTATCCACCTATTATCATGATATCCGCGATAATAAAAATGAGAATTATTTTTACGATTTTATTCATGTGGTATCCCCTGCCCGATATGATTTTCTCATCGAAATCATCTCCATACTATTTGGAAGACAAATGAAAAGTCAAATAAAATTGAAGCCGAGAATCCAGTTTTTGCTTGCGGATGAATCCCCTTTTTTTATATAAATAAACAAATCGATGTCTTATTGTACCGAGATAAGAATGACGGAGGATTCTATTATGGGAAAGAAATACGGTTTATTTCTCATCCTATCATTGATGATCGGATTCCTGAGCTTCTGCGGGACATCGACGATGGGAAGCAAGGCGGATCTGGTGATCACCAACGCGAACGTGCTTACCATCGACAAAAATCTTCCTTACGCCGAGGCCGTCGCCGTAAGAGGAGAAAAGATTCTTGCCGTGGGTTCGAATAGCGAGGTGGGGAAATATATAAAATCCGGTTCGACGGTTGTGTTTGATGCGGGGGGGCGTCTTCTTATCCCCGGTTTCAATGATGCCCATATCCATTTTACCAGCGGCGGCCGTTCCATGATGAACCTGGATTTTCGTTATGTTCATGATGTGGAAACCATCCGGCGCATGGTGGCTGAAAAAGTAAAGCAGGCCAAACCGGGTGAGTTGATTGTCGGCGGAGGTTGGGAACATGAAACATTTCCCGACAAAAAGTGGCCGACGAAAGAGGTCCTGGATAGTGTCGCTCCCGATAATCCCGTTATCTTGAGCCGGGCCGATGGACATTCCGTGTGGGTGAACAGCTATATCATCGAGAGGTCGGGAATCACCGGCGAAACGCCGAATCCGCCCAACGGAACCATCATGAAAGATCCCGTTACCGGCGAGCCGACGGGGATATTCAAGGAGGGGGCGCGGAGACTGCTGAAAGTGGAAAATGCCGTTGAGCTGACCCCGGAAGAAAAGGAAGCCAGGGATGATCAGGCTCTGGAACTGGCGCTGGAGGCGGCGCGCAGGACGGGCGTCACCAGTATCCAGCAACTCAACGGTGAATACGAGCGATTCCTGCGCTTTCAAGAGGCGGATAAATTGACTGTGCGGGTCACCTTCAACATGGCGCTTCCGTCCAAGGAGGAAGAGCTCGCGAACCTCGATGAAATACGTCGTCGTTTTCCCCCGGATAACGATTGGATACGCTTGGGCTATCTGAAGATATTTATCGACGGAACTCTTGGCTCCGGGACGGCGCTCATGTTCGCTCCGTTCGAAGATGACTCCGAAACCAGCGGCCTGCCCATGATGCCGTATGAAGAGTTCGAACGACGGATCATAGCCGCGGATTCCATGGGATTTCAGACAGGCACCCATGCTATCGGAGACAAAGGCAACCATTGGGTTCTTAACGCCGTGGAGAAAGCCATGGAAGTCAACGGCAAACGGGATCACCGCCATCGCAGCGAACATGCTCAGATTCTGACGGATGAGGATATTCCGCGTTTTTCAGCGTTGGGCGTGATCGCATCCATGCAGCCGACTCACTGCATCACCGACAAGCGGTTTGCTGAAAAGCGTATCGGACTCGAGCGGTGCCGCGGTGCTTATGCCTGGCAGAGGCTCCTTCAGTCCGGAACCCACATCGCCTTCGGCACAGATTGGGCCGTGGAACCGATCGATCCTCTGGAGGGACTCTATGCAGCGGTCACCAGAAAGGATCGTGCCGGAGAAAGCGGCGACGGATGGTTTCCCGATCAAAAACTCAGCATGGAGAAAGCAATAGAACTGTATACTTTGGGTTCCGCATATGCGGAATTCATGGAGAACCGTAAAGGAATTCTCAAGCCGGGATATCTCGCCGACATGGTTATATTAAATCGTGATTTGACGACGATCCCTCCGGACCAAATCATGTCGTCAAAAGTGGATGTTACGATCGTAGGCGGGAAAATCGTTTTCGAACGCGGGAAAACCGAATAATTCACAGAAATCAATCGGGGCCGGTTCTAAAAAAAACGTCCCTCTTTATAATGGCACTTTATAAACGGCACCGTCCCCAATCCCGCTTCCATTGAGACGTACCGTTTATCTGTTGTTAATGAAAAAATATCGGAGTATCGCTGAAGGGCGGTGCATGAATATGATTCTTTATCGTGGAAGATGAATGGTCTTCATCTCAGGTTGATTTTTTACGGCTGCCGGGCTTCTTTCTTGCGGAACATGATGGGAATATTTTTGATCGTGGGTATTCCGATCTGGATCAGCTGCCAATCGCGGTCATGTTCTTTTATGACCCGTTTAAGAACGGAAACCTTGTCCTCCGTTGACTCATCTTCGGTTTCCCAGTCGACGATTTCCACACGGTAATGCAGAGTTCTTTTCTTGCCGTTTATTCTGACTTCTATTTCGATATTCTGTTCTGATCCCAAGGTGGGAATTTGAAGAACGACTTCTTTCATGTCAGGCTCCTGGTCTGGATTTTTTATGGAAAAAATCTGAAAACTGCATTCGGATTTTATCCTGCTTGAAATTACAGCAAAATATATGCCATAAACAGCAGAAATCCGGGAGCGGTTCTCGTACCGGTAAAAAACAACGATGATCGTCTTTCGCATGAGACGGTTATGGGGGAATCGGGTGTACGTTCGGGAAACATAAACTGTTCGACTGTGGACAATATAAAACGAGAACGTTATTCGGGGGGGTGCTCGAGAGCGGCATGAATGCGTTCGAGCCTTTGCCGCATTTTCATTTTTCCGCCGTCCGCGGTCAGGACATGAACGCCCCCATCCTTTAGTCCTGTGCTCCAGCTAACGGCGTGGGGAAACTCATCACGCCCCTCCCAGAGAAAGGGAACCGGAAAATAGCCCGCATGAAAAATGCGGTATAAGCCCTCGGGTGTTGTGAGGTCGGGGATGTTTCTCTCCATGTCGCGAATCATATGGAGGGCGTCTTGCCACAATTCTTCGGTTTGTTGGTGAACTTCCCTGCCATTGATGAAGTCGGTCAAATTGTAGCGCCGGCGAAAACCGGGATACTCGGCCAGGGAAGCCCTGGTGATCCTGAGACTTTCATCGATAACGGCGGGATCGGCCAAAAACCTGGCTTCCGAAAAACTGACGACATGAATGATCTGGGGACTTTCAGGATTTTCCGGCTCCACGTCCTGCATCAGCGCGGTGACAGCGGCCAGCTGGCGTTTGGCTTTTTCAAGATCGGGAGAAAAGAAGTCTAATCCGGCGCGGGGTTGATAAATGACCCGGAAGCGGGATGATTCGAGAGATCGAAGCAGTTTGAGCATAACTCTGGATTTCGCCAAATCGCGGAGTCCCCATGTGGAACGGGGCGTGTTGAGCATATTTTGAAGGATAAGGTGACGGATCCCGAGGCTGCGCGCGGTCTTGGCCGCCACATAGGCGGAGACTACGTAAGACACATCATCGCTTCCTCGGAAAGCAAAGTGATGTGGGATATTCGGTTCGAAAGGTTTGTTGTGGCGTGCGATCGCGGAGATGGCTTCCACGTGTTCCTTAAGGCCCTGACGGACACTGAGAGGTCCTCTCCCATCGATCCGGTTGAACCACCAAAAAGACAGGGCATGCCAAGCCATATTCAAATTCTTTTCCAGTATCTCCGCCATCCGCGCTATATTTTTTGTCCCGGAATAGGCCCGGACCAGCATCGGCGAAGCGTCTTCTCGAATAGCACGCAGTTCAAATTCGCTGTTGAAAGGAACGCCCCCTCCATTTTGAAGGTTTGCCCAATCCTCGCCGAAATGGGATTGACTCAATTGTGAGGACCCGACGGATACGATATCCAGGAAACGACCTTTGGAAAGCCGTTTCAACCAGTCGGAAAACTGCGCCAGAGCCTCAGCGCGATCGGGATCATACGGCCCTACATGAACGCGTAGAAGCGGAAGCCTCCGTTTTTCACGGGCCGCTTCCAGACGGGAGACGAGACGATCTCGAGAGGAACCGAAAGCGGGATAGGCATAGGGCAATGGGACTTTAAGGGAGGCGGGCAGTTCGGAAGATATCAATTCCTTACCGAATTGCATCCGGATGTCGTCATAGGCGGAGTTCTCGCGCATGGTTTTTGGGATCAATTTTTCCGCCACGCCCAATCGGCGAAGGGTTTCGATCGGCGTTTCGTCTCCTTCGAAAGTGGGAATGCGGTCTTGAAATTCATCTCGGATCAGGCGGCAGCTTTCCGGAAGTCCGGCAAAATAAAAATGGCGAAGTTCTGTTTCCCGGGAAAGATCGTCATCTTGAGAGAGGCGTTCCATCAAACGGAGAAAGGTCCGAACCGCTTGTGAAGGATCGAGTCGATAACTGAAGCCCAGATGAGTGATGCGGTTGTCGCACAGCCATTTTCTCAGCAAAGCGTACTTATCGGGTACTTCGATTTCGTCGACTGCGTCACAGATTTTCGCATCTGCGATAATAGACGCGATGCCGCAGGAATTGAGCAGTTGCGACAAATGGCTCAAACCGAGTGTATGTGCATCCAAACCAGACTTAAGCAAACCATAGCGCATCGTGATCCCTTCCATAAAATCAGTTTCATATAAATCATAACATCTTGGATTCGGCAGGAAAAGAAAAGGATGATATTTTGCGGCCGAGGACTTGACAATTAGGGCTTTGTGAAGTAATTTGATTGAGCGCTCGCTCAACACAGGGTAAAGGCGGCGTGCGGGATTATCGGGCGATGATAGGATTCATAGAAAGAGTGTCTTCATGATGAAAAGATCTCGATTGCCGGCCCCGTCAATCCCAACCCAGATAAAGAACGCCGATTTGGTAGGCAGAAGGCGGCTTCAGATTGTGGATGCCGCCGTCGAGCTGTTCATCGCCAACGGTTATCATAAGACAACCACTCGCGAGATCGCAAAACGATCCGGAATTTCCATCGGGTTGCTGTACGAATATATAAATTCAAAAGAAGACATTCTTTATCTTGTTTGCGACGCCATTCACACCGAAGTCGAAAAAGGAGTCAAGGAAGCGCTTGCAAACGATTCGAGCGGGAGCGAAAGTCTGGCTGCCATGATAAAAGAATATTTTATGATCTGTGACCGGATGAGCGATCACATCCTGCTGATCTATCAGGAAACGCGATCGCTTCCTTCCCACTGGCAGAGAAAGGTTCTGGAAAAAGAGATAAAGATTACGGGCATTTTCAAAGAGGCGCTCGCGGATTTGGCACGCAGCGGCGGTATTCCCAAAATAGATTCAAGGTCCATGACCCTAACGGCGCACAATATTGTTGTATTAGGGCACATGTGGACTTTTCGAAGATGGGAGATACAGAAAGAATTCGACATCGAAGAATACATACGTCGACAGACAGAATTTGTCATCGGCTCGATTTCAGAAAAAGATTCGCCGTATTAAATGGCGGATAGGGATAAAGGAGACAATATGTCGAAGACGAATTCTGTCTACAAACCACGACATCATGTGCGTGTCGTAACCGCGACTTCCCTGTTTGACGGGCATGATGCGGCGATCAACATCATCCGGCGCATCCTGCAGAGTACGGGAGTCGAAGTTATCCATCTCGGGCATAACCGTTCGGTTAAGGAAATCATCAAGGCTGCCGTCGAAGAAGACGTTCAGGGAATCGCCGTATCCAGCTACCAGGGAGGGCATGAAGAGTTCTTCCGATACATGGTCGATCTCCTCCGGGAAAAAGGCGCAGCCCACATTAAGATTTTCGGAGGCGGCGGCGGAGTGATTGTTCCGGAGGAAAGGACTCGGCTGGAACAATACGGCGTGACCAAAATATATTCACCTGAGGACGGGGCTCTGCTTGGAATGCAGGGGATCGTGAATCATATGGTTCGCCGCCTTGATCACTCCCCTATTGAGGGATTTGTCTTCGATCCGGAAAAGATTTCCCGGAAAAACACCGCAGGTGTAGCCCATGCGATAACCTGGGTGGAAACGAATCCCCTCCGGGAAGAGGACAAAAATTCGCTCGGAAAACGTGCACGCGTAGGTTCTCGTAACATCCCCGTGATCGGAATTACGGGGACGGGGGGCGCGGGGAAGTCTTCACTGACGGATGAATTGATCCTTCGTTTTTTACACGATCAACCTGAAAAATCGATTGCCGTGATCAGCTGCGATCCTTCAAGGAAAAAAACCGGCGGAGCGTTGTTGGGCGATCGGATCCGCATGAATTCAGTGGAAAATCCCCGTGTTTATATGCGGTCCCTGGCCACGCGGAATTCGAAAAACGAAATCCCCGAGGGACTTCCACAAGTACTTGAGATCATTCAAGCAGCCGGATATGACCTGACGATATTGGAAACCGCCGGCATCGGCCAAGGCGACTCTCAGGTCGTCGATCTGGTCGATCTTTCGATCTACGTTATGACCAGTGAGTTCGGCGCTGCTTCACAGCTTGAAAAGATAGATATGCTCGACTACGCGGACCTTGTGGTCGTGAATAAATATGAAAAACAAGGCGCCGAAGACGCCGTTCGCGATGTGCGCAAGCAGGTGCAGCGCAATCGAGGAAAATTTTCCATGGATCCTGACGAAATGCCGGTTTACGGAACGATCGCATCCCGTTTCAACGATGATGGGGTTACGGCGCTCTATCATGCGCTTCTCGGAAAACTTAAGGAAATGACCGGGAATGAATGGCCTTCACGCCTACCGCGCTCCGACATAAAAATCTCCAGTTCAAAGACCGTCATCATTCCGCCGGATAGAATTCGCTATCTGGCAGAAATATCCGAAACGGTTCGCGGATACCATGAAAATACCCGACATGAAACCGAACACGTACGACGAGCATGGCATCTTGAGGAATCCGTGAAGATCATGAAGTCGTCGACTTCCTCGAAGGAAGGAGAAACCGAGGGCGGACGATTGAGGAAAGAGATGGCGCGTGCACGAAAACGGATCAGCTCTGAAACCCGCGGCCTTCTTGCTGAGTGGGAAAAAACCAAAAAAGCCTACGAACGTGAAATGCTGGTCTATACTGTCCGGGGACGGAAGATAAAGCAACCCCTATTTATAAAATCCCTGGCTGACAACCGGATTCCCAAGGTCGCCCTCCCCCGTTTTCAGGATCCCGGCGAGGTATATCGTTGGCTTCGCAGGGAAAATCTGCCCGGATATTTCCCATACACGGCGGGAGTGTTTCCATTGAAGCGCGTCGGGGAAGATCCGACCCGTATGTTTGCCGGCGAGGGTGATCCCGAACGAACCAACCGGCGCTTTAAGCTTCTCAGCGAGGGATATCCGGCCAAGCGTTTATCCACGGCCTTCGATTCCGTCACCTTATACGGTTGCGATCCCGAAGACCGACCGGATATCTACGGAAAGGTGGGAAATTCGGGTGTCAGCATCTGTACGCTGGATGACATGAAGGTGCTCTATCGAGGATTCGATCTCTGTTCCCCCAACACATCTGTTTCCATGACCATCAACGGTCCGGCCCCCATGCTGCTGGCCATGTATCTCAATACCGCCATCGATCAGCAAGTGGAAATATTTCGAAGTCGGGAGGGAAGGAAACCGAATATCGAGGAATACCGAGGAATCTCTGCCGATGTCCTCTCGCGCGTTCGAGGAACGGTTCAGGCCGACATTCTCAAGGAGGATCAGGGGCAGAACACATGTATTTTTTCTATTGATTTCGCTCTCAAGATGATGGGTGATATCCAGGAGTATTTCAACTTGAAAAATGTAAGAAACTTCTATTCGGTTTCGATTTCGGGGTATCATATCGCGGAAGCCGGAGCCAATCCGATAACACAATTGGCCCTCACTCTGTCAAATGGATTCACTTATGTGGAATATTATTTGTCACGCGGAATGTCTCTCGACCAATTCGGCCCCAACCTCTCCTTTTTCTTTTCCAACGGCATGGATCCCGAGTATACCGTGATCGGTCGCGTCGCCCGGCGTATCTGGGCGGTTGCCATGAGGGAGAAATACGGGGCATCATCCCGCGCCCAAATGCTGAAATATCATATCCAGACATCCGGGCGTTCTCTTCACAGCCAGGAAGTTCAATTCAACGATATCCGCACCACGCTGCAGGCCCTTTGCGCGATTTACGATAATTGCAACAGCCTTCATACCAATGCTTTTGACGAAGCGATCACGACGCCGAGTCCGGAGTCGGTGCGGCGTGCGCTTGCGATCCAGCTTATCATCAACCGCGAATGGGGTTTGGCGCAAAATGAAAACATGAATCAGGGAAGTTTCATCGTGGAAGAATTAACCGATCTCGTGGAGGAAGCGGTGTTGATGGAATTCGATCGCATCACTTCGCGCGGAGGGGTTCTGGGGGCCATGGAAACGGGGTATCAAAGGAGCCGTATCCAGGAGGAATCCATGCGCTATGAAATGCGTAAGCACAGCGGTGAGCTTCCGATCGTCGGTGTGAACACGTTTCTTGAAGAGGATATCGAAAACGGAGTCGATTCCGATGAGGAGGCGTCTCTCCCACTATCCCGGGCAACCGAGGAGGAAAAGAGATCCCAGCTGATGCGGCTTGAAAATTTCAGAAGGAAACATAAAACCGAAGCCCATGCGGCATTGCAGCGGCTTCAAAACGTCGCTCTTGAAGGAGGCAATCTCTTCGCCGAACTCATGGAGACCGTAAAGGTGTGTACACTGGGACAGATTACCGGAGCCCTGTATGCGGTCGGCGGACGGTATCGGCGAAATATGTGAGGTTCTCCGGCTGAGCCGAAAACCGTTTATTCTATGAGCTTGAGGTGATAGGCCACAACGCGCACCAACTCTTCGCGCAGGGATTCAACGGTAACGCCGGGTCCTTTGGGCATGCCGAAGGCAAGATCAGGGGGCATGACGACGAGAAATTCGTCCTCCAATTCAAATATTCTGCCTAAATCGGATTCCCCGGCGGCCCCCAATACTTCGGGTTTGATGCCGTGCTCGTCGGCGATATAATCAAAGACCGCCTGCATATCCTGTTGTGTCAATCGGGTCAAAGGGGGTGTTTTTTCCATGCCGCCGTTTCCTTTACCGTCGTTTTTCATGTCCACGGATGTTTCAGTACCGCCAGCTCTTGAGATCGGCGCCGTGTGGAGCCGATATTTCAATGCGCTTCATGATCTTGGGAATATGCATCCGGTGATAACGCAGTCTTGAAACGGCGTTGGGCTGGTTGGGATCGCCGTTCCAGCAGTGTTCCGCGCGATCGCCGTAAGCCACTTCGCCGGAATAATAGGGATCTGTGGTGCTTTCCAGAAAATCTTCCATAAGATAGACGGCATTATTGAGATAATAATTATCCATGTCGCCGCAGTAGATATGGATTTTTCCTTTAAGTTTAGGTCCGATGGTTTTCCAGTCGCGTTCCAGAATATAACGCATATCGTAGTTGTCGCGCCAATATTCCGCGACATCATGATCGATGACTCCGGTTTTTTTATCCCAGATCGGTTTGGGATACCCATCCGGTCCTACCGGGCTGAAAACGGCTTGCCATATGTCATGCTGTCCACCGGATCGTCCGCGGGTCGCCAGCACCAGTTCCTGGTGTTCGGTTTCAGCCAGCGTGGCTCGAATCTCTCCCAGGTAGTTGCGGCTGCGCGGACGCTGAGTGCGCTTCCAATCCCCGGCATAGTAGGCGTTTTCATGTTCGTAGATGTTGACGGAAGTGTAAGCGCGGAAATCCAGGGGGTCCGGACACGCCGCCCAACAGCCGTTGTAGAAATCCGGATATAAGACCTGCACTCCCAGCGCTTCCCATCCTCCGGTTGAGCCTCCGTAGAGGAAACGAGCCCATCCTTCTCCGATGCCGCGGAATTCATTTTCGATGTACGGGATCAATTCTTCGTTGATGGCATCTCCGTATGGCCCAAGATTGGCGGAATTTACGGCGTAAGAGTCATCGTAATATGGATTTGCATGCTGGATCTGGATGATCAGCATGCGAGGAGTGTCCGGAGAGGTCCAATAGCGATAGAAATCATAAGCTTCCTGCTGAACCATCCGATTGTAGCCTTCCAGCTGGAAGCGTTCGCTGAACACCGGTTTCAAATTCGGATCAGGGGGTGTTTCACGAAATCCTCCGAAGGTGTAGGGAAAGTGGCCGTGATTGACGATCAGCGGGTAGCGGGCTTCAGGATGTTCGTCGAATCCTTCAGGCAGAAGGATGTGAGCTCCGAGATGCATGGGCCGCCCCCAGAACTCCGTGAGCAGACGGCTTTCAATTTTAACGTGTTTGATGTATCGCGTCTCTTCCGGATCGGGAATGGGCGGAATGATGCTGTCGAGTTCGATCCGTATCAGACGGTTTTTGCGCGGATCGATGGAAATCTTTTCAGGAGTGCTGATCAGATTGCCCGGAGCGCGGTTCCATTTTTGACCCTCTCCTCTGTCCATGGGGAGTTTGACCGTGTGCCCGTCGGAACGGTGAAAAGTCTCATACTTATGCAGAACGGCCTGAACCCAGTAATCTCCCGATGGAATCTCTGAGAGGCTTTCAAGGGGATTTCCGAATACGTTCGCGTCGATCAGCGCTGTTTCTTCCGGTTCGAGCCCATCGACGTCCAGTCCGAAGATCTGCTGGGTGTTAAGACTGCGATCGATCTGGAATCTCGGCTCACGTTCTCCCTGTTTGGCTATGATCAACAGGAGGCGCCCGTCCAGAGCTTTTGAGGAAAGTTCTCCCGAAAATGAAACACCGAACTTCAATCGACTTTGAGCCGCGTCGTAGGATGTGCTGCATGACACGGAGCAAAGAACCGACAGCAGCAAAGCACAGGCCGGAAGAGTCTTTCCTTTTTTATTGAATCGCATATGAATCTCCTTTCAGAATAGTCGGATGAGGATTCCGGTCAGGCGTACTGAAACGGATGGCACATTGAAGGGAAAAAGATTAATATTTCTCGGTAAATCGTGTCGACCGGCCATCAAAACTCAGCATACCTCACCCGAATGAAGCGGTCAAGCCGTTAATTCCTCGTGATGAAAGTATCGGACGACCGAGCTGAGTTCGACAAAAAGCAACTTTAATTGCCGTGAAGAAAAAAAAGGGCCTTCGAATGGAAGGCCCTTATAAACGTTCTCTTTATGAATAGAGGGGATGATCAGCGATAATAACGCATGCGTCGCGAATATCGGGGCGCCGTCATGCGTCCTATGCCGAGGCCGCACGGACCGGGTCCCATGCGGGCGCCGCCGTAGATATTGCGGTTTCCGTACGCATAAGATCCGACACCGTATCCGGCTCTACCGTAACCCATACGTCCGGCTCCGTAACCGACACGTCCGGCTCCGTAACCGACACGCCCGGCGCCGTATCCGGCTCCACCGTAACCCAGGCGTCCGGCTCCATACCCGATGCGTCCCGCGCCGTAACCGGCCCGACCGCTCAATCGTCCCAGACCGGCTCCGCAGGGTCCACGGCCCAGTCTTCCATAAACTCCGGTTCCATATCCACCGCCTGCACCGATCCCGTACCCGACTCCACCACCCAGGCGGCCCATACCTCGGCCTCCCGGTCCGCGTCCTAGGCGAACTCCGCCGTTGTAGTAAGAGCGGTAGCCCAATCCGGCTCCCGGGTATCCATAGGCATCGGAATTACTGTAGATCGACTGACCTTCCGGCAGAAGCTTGGCGATCCGCTGTTCATGTTTGAGCTCTTTTTCACTGATTTCACCTTCCAACCGATTGATCTCGGCCCATTTCTTCTCAATCCTTCTTGCATCGGGATTCGCCGCGGATTCCATGTTTTCGAGTTCCCGATATTGGGTTCTGAGACGCTGGTACATGGGGGAAAGCTCCGCATCCAGGCGTTCTTCCAGCTTTTGAATTTCATCCCTTTGTTTCTGGCTCAGGTTGGGATTGGTATAAGCCTGGTCATCGTAATAACCGTCGTATCCTTGCGCGCATAGGGAAACGCCCGTGCCGCTGAACAACAAAAAGGCAAGCAGAACATAAAAACCGTTTTTGATTGTTTTTTTTGACATGTTATATATTCTCCTCATATAATTTCCACCTTTATCATTGCAATATGGATGCCAAATCATAAATAACAGATATTAAACAAAATAAAAATAATTATGGGGCAAATAAACGACATTATTGTCATAAATCCCTACAGATTTGTCGCAGGGAGCTGCCATTGGAAACGATTTCAGGGATAAGTCATGGATCAGTATATTGAAAAGGAATCGGCGTCTTTATGAGCGGGAAAATTTTCGCGGAAAGCATTGAGCTCGGAGAGCGAAAGCGTTGCCGTTGCCAATGAATCACTATGGCTGGGGATTTCCAAACATGTCCTTCCCTTGAAATCGATGACCATGGAATCTCCGGCGAAAACATTTCCTTTTGGGTCTTTTCCGACACGATTGACGCCTATGGCAAATGAGAGATTTTCTAGAGCTCGTGCGCGCAGCAGGGTGCGCCATGCATTTCCGCGGGCTTCGGGCCAGTTGGCGATATAGATCAGGGCGTCGTACTCTTCAAGACTACGGCTCCAGACCGGAAAACGCAGATCGTAGCAAATCAAAGGAAGAAATCTCCATTCTCCCAATCTCATGATGATCCGTTTTGAGCCCTGAGAGAAAACCCGATTCTCCCCCATCATGCGGAAAAGGTGCCGTTTGTCGTACGCGGCATAGCTGCCGTCGGGACGCATCCATATCAATCGATTGAAATAATGGCCGGAGTCACGAATGATCAGGCTGGCCGTGCATACGCACGAATAGTCGGCCGCGGTTTTAGAAATCCATTCCATCGAAGGGCCGTCCATGGGTTCGGAAAAGTCGGAGGCGCGCATCGTAAATCCGGTGTTGAACATTTCCGGAAAGACGATAAGATCCGTTGGCTTGTCAAGAGTCTTGAGCTTTTGCGTAAACGCTTCGAGATTTGCAGAGATGTCTTCCCATATAAGCGGTGACTGGACCAGCGTGATGTTTACAGACGACACAAGATCTCCGCGGATTTTTCAAGCATCTCATCGTTTTTGGCAAAGCAGATGCGCAGCGCATGACCGTCTTTATGATACGGATTGAAAGCGGAAAGCGGTATGGTCGCCACACCGGACTCCCGGGTGAGACGGACGGCGAAATCAAAATCGGATTCCCGGCTGATTTCGCGAAAGTCGAGAAGCTGAAAGAAAGCGCCCGCCGACGGCTGCAAACCGAATCGGGAATTTTGCAGCAGATTAAGGAATCGATCTCTTCTAGCTTGATAGAACCGTCCCAGATCCAAGTAATATCGTTCATGCTTAAGGATGTCGGCAAACGCACACTGAACCGGTGTTATGGCGGAATAAACGATGTGCTGATGGAGTTTGCGAAACTCCTTCGTCAATTGCTCCGGAGCTATACAGCATCCCAACTTCCATCCCGTGGTGTGAAACGTCTTCCCGAAAGAAAAAACGACGAAGCTTCTTTTAACCAAATCGGGGAAACGCAGCAGACTTTGATGTTCGGCGCCGTCGAAGATGATATGTTCATAAACCTCATCGCTGAGGATCATGATCTCCGTATCGCTTGTCAGCTTCTGAAGCTGGATCATGTCATCTTCGTTTAAGACCGATCCCGTCGGATTATGCGGGGAATTGATCAAGATCAAACGGGTTCTGGCGGATATCAAACGCTGTACATGATTCCAATTCACGCTATAGCTCGGCGGGTCGAGAGCCGCGTAGACGGGAATCCCTCCGTTCCACAAAATATTCGGCACATAGCTTTCATAAGCCGGTGTAAAGAGGATGACTTCATCTCCCGGACGGATCACGACGGAGATCGACGTGAAGATAGCTTGGGTCGCGCCCACGGTCGCCGTTATCTCTTTATCGGGATCGATGCGGGATCCATAAAGCGACATGATTTTTTCGCAAACGGCATCACGGAGAGAAAAAACTCCCGGCATGGGTGCATACTGGTTGAAACCGCTTCGCATGTAATACCGTACCCGATCCGTCAATTCGGGTGGGGGCTCAAAATCAGGATAGCCCTGCGCCAGGTTGAAAGCACCGTGTTTATCGGATAAATTTCCCATGAGGGAGAATATATTGGTTGAGAGGTTCGGCTGCTTCGAATCGATGGAATCCGGGAAATTATTGATACTCATGTTCTTCACGATCTTATCTGAAATCTTATGGAATCACGGCGTGAATCCGCTCGGCTGTTTTTCATAAGCTGAATATCATAACTCCCCTGACAGGTCAAGTATGGGGAACGGATTTTGCTATCATCCTTCATGGAATATGAAGGCGGGAAGCGCTTGTTTCTACAGAAGGAGGCATTCACATCATCCGAGTCAAGTTAAATCCCCAGTTGAGGACGAATAAAACAGCCAAGACGATCAACCCTCGATCGAGAATTCGCGTTCCGCAAAGCAATCGCTCTCGGGTTCTCGGCACCGCGATGAAGAATAAACGCAAAATCACTTGCGCCGTCAGGTAGAAAAGGGTGATGATTCCCAAACGATGAAAAGACCAGCTGGATATGAAATCTCCGTGAACGGCGGCCGTCAGAGAACGCGCCATACCGCATCCGGGACAGGGCAGTCCCGTGAGTCTCCGGAAAGTGCAGATGGGAGGAAGCGGATATCCGCCTATCCGGATCGTGGAGTCACCGCGCCGGGGGGACGCCGGCACGGAGGCGGCGCTGATGATGGAGAAACAAAACAGCAGGATGACGATATGAGGATAGAGTTCTTTTTTTATGGCTATGATGATGCTCCGTCTCTTTTTCGAAGCGGAGGGATGGCTTTAATGGAAAGCGCTTTTCACTTCCGGTTTCGTGAGGACCACCAAGCACCAGATTCCGATAGGAAGCCCGATAATGCAGCAAGGGCTTATGCAGGGGATCATGGCAAGAACGCTGGCCGCGATGCACAATCCATACTGGTTAAGCTCCTTCATTTTAAGAGCTGCATAGATGATGAAGATGGCGACCAGAACCCCGACGAAAGCGCTTCCGAGACCGAATGCGCCCTCATAGACGTTTTCATACCATTCGGGCATGTCGGGGATCTCGTTTAACCACAGGGAACCGACGCTCACGCCGACGAGAAACATGATAAATATCGCCAGAGAGGAAACCGCTCCCACGATCCCCGTGATTAAAAGACCGATCGAGGGCCCTGAAACCATTTGCTTGGCGAATTGGGAATCGGTGGTCGTGATCGGTTGGTTTTCTTCATTCATATTTTTCTCCTTTTCTTATACCCGGTTTCCGGAATACGAAGTGAAGCGGTTTTCAGCGATATTCCGCAACGGTTTATCAGCTGTCGTTTAAATCTCTTCCGCCAATTCGAGAAAGCGTCTGTATGGGATCGCCGTCCAGCTTTCGGCTTGAAAAGCACCGTTGGAAAGACTGATCATGGAAACTTTGGCGGCTGTTTCTTCATCGGGAGCTTCATAGATATCCATGAAGTCGAATCCCCCCAGCAGAGCATAATGCGAGATGAATTTGACTTTGGGGCATTTTTCCCTTACCTGCTGGATCCAGGCTCGTCCCAGCTGAGCGCGGTCTTTGACTTTTTGGCTGACTTCAGGTGAAAGCTTGGTCATGAGAATAAAGGTTTTCATTCGTTCCCCCTAAAAATGATTCGTTGGTTCGCCCGGAACGGATCGAAGAGCCTCCCCTGCCCCTTTTTTATCCACAAGAGGTCATGAGCCGGATGCAGCCGGAGCCTTTTTACAGATCCATGCCCGGGATCTCTATTTTGTCTGAAGGATTCGGATCGTCGTGTCATTTCAGCGAAGCGGTCCTCCTTCATGTTTTTATGTTTCCGTCGAGATGATCGAAGTTGAGGATGGCGTTGAACACGAACATATAATTCGCATGATTCATATCCCTCCAAAAAGGATTGAACATGAACAACAGCATATGTCCCCGGCCCGACGGGACGTCCACTACGGCGGCCTTGCCTTTCAGTTCCCCGACGCTCTTTATGATTCCGCTGAGACAAATATCTTCTTCATCCGCGAATCGAAGGATCACGTGTTTTTCCATTTCCGGATCCAAAATCAGAAGAGGCCCGGAATGGCTGCGGTAGATGACAGGGTGGAGGTCGTAACCGAAGACGACAGGGTGTGTGTCATCGACGACTTCTCCCTTGAAAAGCGATCCTGGATTATAAAATTCCAACGAGGGTGTGTAGATGCGGGCTCCGCGGACAAGACCGTATTCGACGGGGACGCGTACGGAATTGTGCAGGGAGATGAGAAGTCCTCCTTCATGGACGAATCGCTGCAGCTGTTGAACCCCTTCCAAACCCATGCCCCCTGTGATATCCGAGCTTGAGTCCGGCGTTCCGAGATGTTTGAATTCGGAATCCGCTTCAAATGCCAGAGGGCCTCGGTGCTGCGGGTTGATGCCGTTTACGATATCGGCAGCGCTGTTTCCTCTCGTGTTGCTGAACAGGATCACATCAAAAAGTTCTTTGAGCTTTCCTCGGCGCAAATGATCTTTATTGATCATGGTAAAGGGAATGTCGAGTTGATCGAATGCGAATCGAACCCAGCCGTCGTCCTGGGCACTGGACCAGGTGTGAAAGATAGCAATACGCGGCACGCTCAATTTATGTGATTTGATGTTCGGCATTCGCGGCGAGGAGAAAACGTTGAGCCCGAGATCGACAGCGGTTTCATGAATGGATGTTTCGACCTTGGATCCATCGGCCTTTATGATCAATGACCCGGCGTCGAAGCTGCGGCCGTCCAACTGAAATGAGCTTTCTGAAGCGCTGACGTCGAGATCTTTCCAGCGCATGCGTGCCGTCAGCAGGCAATTGATGGTGCCGTGATTAATAATGTAGGCGCCTTTGGACGGTGCCGGTTTAAAGGAAGCTTTCGGTTTCACGAATTCAGTTACCGGCTCGGCGGGCACATCGCGTATTTTCTTGTTCTCCACCCATTCGGTTTCGACACCCAGGTGGAGTCCCAAGGTCCATCCTGTGTCGTCGTAAGATCGGGGTGCGTCCGGCGGATACTCCTGAATTCCCAGAAGGTTGAGTATGAGGTTGCGGTACGGCTGATCCATACGGATGATATAAGAATCCTCAGGGTATTCTTTGTCGTTCAGGGTGAAGGATGAAGTGCACCGCTGGATCTCTATGTGCTGACGCAGCAAGGTATTGATCAAATAATCCGTGTCATGCGGATCTTTCTGGCCAGAGGGAATGATGCAGGCATACGGAGGTTCGACAAGTCCTTTATCGAAAGCGCTTTTGCCTCGTTTCCAGAAGTTTTTAAGGAAGAAGGCTTTGTTGGTCGCTACGAAGTAAAAAGCGGAAATATCTGCGCTTTGCTGATAATTGACGTTGTTGCGCATCGACCACTCGACCTCTTTGTAAGGAGGGACCGGCATAAACCAGGTTTTGGTGGAACGGGTGAAGCGATCGCTGATCTTGCGATGCATGGTGGTTCCGATGGAGTTTCCGAAAGTCTCATAGAATCTGCCGAGGGCATTGTGATTATTAGCGATAGAGAAGAGGTAATTGGGTGCCCATCCGTCCCAGAAACCATGGGTCCATACTCCCGGCATTCCATAGGAATTGAGGCGCGTGACTTCCCACCAGGCCAGCAGATTCCACTCCGAAGTCAAGCTGGCGTCATATGTGTTATTATACGGCCCCGTGCCTGAAGAGACATAGAGAAACGGGATGGACTCATGGTTATCCTGAACCACAACCGGGTGCCACTCAAAAAAATTCTCCGCTTCATGGAAGGTTTCCGGTTGAGAGATCATGATCATATCCCGGTTGTTATCGTGAAACGTGTATTTTCCCCAGTAGGGAACGCGGCTGATGCGTTCGTATTCGGTAATGTCACGATTGTATTTGAAAAACCAGTCCGTATGCTTATCATGACCATCCGGTTCCACCGATGGGGTGATCAAAACGATCATATTCTCTCGGATGGTTTTAATGATCGGATTGTTATCGACGGCGAGACGATAGGCCAATTCCATGGAAACCTCGGCCGCACCGCTTTCACCCGAATGAAGATTTCCCGTTAGCCAGTAAACGGGTTTGGCGTCGGCGATGATGCTATCCGCTTCCGCTTCGGTGGGAACGAGCCTTGGATCGGATAGCTTGGCAAGCAATCCTTTATATGCGGGCAGGCGTTTCATGGTGTCGGCATCGGCGATTACGGCGATCACCATTTCTCTTCCTTCCGCCGTCTTGCCTATGGTAAAGAGCGACATGTTCGGCGATGATTCGGATAGAACCCGCAGATAATGCACGATATCCGCATAATGAGTCAATTCCCCGGGAGCGCCGGCAATGTATCCCAGGACATCACGTGGAGTTGGAATTCCCTCTGCGCGGGGAAGATAATCGGTAAGAGGATTGAGAAATTCCGGTTTGGTGGTCGCTTCCCTTATGAGCCGGGTATATTCTTCGTCGATGGATTGACGAGAATCGAGAGATTGCGAAAAACCGATGGAGAGGATAAAGAACCACATAGAGCCGGCGATGATCGCACGCCGACTGAAAACAAATGTACGCATGCTTTTCATTAAAAACCTCCAGTTGACGTTTGTATGTCGAGTTTGGTGAAAATCCCTACAAATCGTCCTCTTCCCTCTTGTCAAGTGTATACCATATATACATGACAAGGTAAAGACAATGAGATGTTCATCACGAATATCGGTTCATGCATTGAACTGGAACAGACGATGGGATAGAATATTGAATTCGTTATAAAATGAGGTATACATGCAAATCGGAATGATAGACGGAATATTAACTCTAAAGCTGGATATGATCCAGACCTTGGCGCTTGCGGCTTTAGTCCTTTTTCTCGGATATTTTGTAAAACGGAAACTGAAGCTTCTCGATCGCATCAATATCCCCGCTCCCGTTGTCGGCGGATTGATCTTTGCGATTCTGGCTCTGATACTGCGTTTGACTCAGGTCTTCGCCTTTCAGTTCAACATCACGCTTCAGGATCCGTTTATGATCGCATTCTTTACCACGGTGGGATTGACGGCAAGTTTCTCGCTCTTGAAGATAGGCGGCCCGCAAGTCCTGCTTTTTTGGGGAATGGCTTCCTTACTGGCATTTCTTCAGGATGGGTTCGGGGTATTGTTTGCCAAGCTGCTCGGAGTGCATCCTTTTTTAGGATTGATTTCAGGATCCGTAACCATGACCGGAGGCCACGGAACCGGATTGGCCTTCGGACCTCTTTTTGAAGAGATGGGGATGAACGGTGCAACCAGCCTGGCCGTTGCCGCGGCGACATTCGGCTTGGTCGCCGGAGGATTGCTTGGAGGTCCGGTGGGCACCCATCTAATCCAACGCAAACGGCTTCGCAGTCACAAGCGGCATGTCTCCCATGTCGAGGACACACCCATCGAATCCATGGATGAATTTGCCGAGGAGGGTGAAGAAAAGCTCCAGCTGAATGCGTATGAAGTTTTGAAATACATGACGATGATCCTTTTCTGCATGTGGATCGGTTCGATCGTCTCCAAGGGATTTCATGATTTGGGAGTAACTCTCCCCGCTTATATCGGCGCCATGTTGGTGGCGGCGGTTTTCCGCAATGGCTTTGATTTTACCGGTTGGATCAAAATTTCACAGCGGTATGTAGAGCTTTTGGGATCGATCGCGCTGAATTTGTTCCTGTCCATGGCCTTGATGAGCCTGAGATTGTGGGAACTTCTGGAATTGGCGATTCCCATGATCGTCATCCTTTTGGTGCAGGTGGCGCTCATGGCCGGTTTCGCCCTTTTCATCACCTTTCGGTTAATGGGAAAGGATTATGATGCGGCGGTGATGGCGGGCGGAAACTGCGGTTTCAGTATGGGTGCCACTCCCAATGCGATCGCCAACATGGAATCCTTGGTGGAGAAATTCGGTCCGGCCCCCCGGGCATTCCTCGTCATTCCCATCGTGGGAGCCTTCTTTATTGATTTTACGAATGCGCTGATCATTACTTTCTTCATCAACATCCTATGACCTGAATGAGCCATGATGAATGTCGATACGGGATAATAAAACCATTTGATTTATAATCGACATTCTTCACCCTACGGGCGAAGCAATCTCACCACGTCGACTGCACTGAAAACAGTTCGACGTACCTGAGTACGTCTCACTGCCTGTCAGTTTGTCGCCACGGCAATCTTGCTCCGAGGCTCATCCAGGCTGGGGACCTATTGATACTGCTTTTTCCTTAGTACCAGGGTGGATGGGAGGAACGGCGGTATGAGATCGTCGCTTAGATGGGGTTATTAACGCCATGAAAATGGGCCTTGCCTCGGCGCTTGCGTAACTCACTCCTTCGGAGTTCAGACATACTCAGAGCGTCCTCCTCCGTCGGATTCCCTCGTTCAGACCGATTTTCAGACTAAATCCCATATGTCGCGCCTGCTCTCACACCGCCTTATCATGGATTTGGTGGCTAAAGACATCTTTTCACTGAAGGGATTTCGCATGAAAACACCTGAGGAGGTGGCTCTTCCCTGAAAACTCCGAATAGAGAGCTTATGCTTGGCCGGTCACGCGGCGGAGCGGCGCTACTGCGCTGCAACGGCGATCATCGCGATTTCGACCAAAGCATCCCCGGCCAGGCCGGCTTCCACGCAAACGCGGCATGGTCTTTTGAAACCTTCGAAGTATCCCGCATAGGCTTCATTGAGAGAGGGTTTATTCGCGATATCCGTAATGTAGACATTGACCTTGACGACATTGTCCCAGTTGAGGTCCAATTCCTCCAGAGCGGTTTGGTACTTTTCCATTATGGCTTTCGTCTGGGCGCTTGTCCCTTCCGGATACGTATTGGTTTCGGGATCGCGGGCGGTTATCCCTGAAAAATATATGGTGCCCCCTACCTTGATGCAGGATAAAGTGCTGGTTTTGAGATCTTCACGGATGGGTGATTTCACGCCGTTATCCGCTGTACAGCCGACGATCCAAAGCGCCGATGCTAAAATGGATGCCAGGATAATATTTTTTTTTCGCATGCGTATCTCCTTTTGATTCGAAATGATTCTTGAATGGAATCAAATATTGTATTTAGCGATGTGATTCGTTTTCTGAAAAACGATTAATAACCCGGAGCTTGAGATGGGAAGGATAGGTTTGAGAGCGGAATACTTTATGGACGGCTTTTATGAAATCCTTCGGTTGGGCGTGATAAATATCCACGAAGGTCTGAGGATTGCGGTCTATAACGGGAAACCACGTGCTTTGAATTTGAACCATGATACGGTGCCCTTTCTTGAAACAGTGACATTTATCACGGAGATCGTAACGGATCTCCGCAATCTCGCCCGGGACAAAAGGTTCTGGTTGCGTGAAACTGTTGCGGTATTTTCCTCTGAACACATCCGCGCCCACCAGCATTTGGAAATGTCCCATCCGAATATTCCCGGGATTGGGAGTGTTGTCCGGTGCATCTCCAGGATAAACATCGATGAGCTTGACCACCCAATCCGCGTCGGTTCCGGTGGTGGAAACGAACAGATCGGCGATGATGGGACCGGCGATGGTGATGTCTTCGGTAAGAGGAGGGGTTTCATACACCAGCACGTCGGGTCTCGTGGCGGCAAATCTCTGATCTTCAATCATCCAGAGATGTCCTTGGGAAGTGCGGATCTCGGCGCTGAAAGGGACCGGTTTACCCGGATCGCTCACGTAATCGTCGCAGGCGGTTTCTCCCCTATCGTTGGGCTTGCTGAAGGCGAGCGTTTGATTCGGATGTAAATACAGCTCTTTTTCCTGGGCGGCTTTCGGGGGCCATAAATCGTAAGAGCGCCAGCGGTTCGATCCCGTCTCGAAAACAAGCGCCTCCGGAAGATCCGGCCGCCCTTTGTTTTTCAAGTGGTATAAGAAAAAAGGGAACTCAACCTCGGTTCGGAAGAATTCTCCCGTTTTTTGTTCGAATCGAATGTTGCCAAGAGCATCCCCGGCCATACGGGCCCAGCCTCCATGAAGCCAGGGCCCCACCACCAGCGTGCTGCGGTTTTCCGGATTTTTCTTCTCCAGGGAATAATAAATACTCATCGGACCGTAAAAATCTTCGGCGTCGAACCAACCGGCGACATTGAGAACAGGATGTGTAATATGTGTGAGATTTTGAAGAACATCCTGCTGTTTCCAGTATTCATCGTAGTCGCCGTGCGCCATGTATTCATTCCATGTAGGTACGGTTTCATGAAAAAATTTAGCATCGACGTTGGACAGGGGGCCCAATTCGAGAAAAAATCGATATCCGTCCGGAGTGCCGTAGGAAAAACCGGCTCCCCGCTTTTCGGATGGGCCCGAGCGTGTTACTGCGTTCCCTCGCAGCCATCCGAACGTGTACATCAATCGGAAAGCTCCATTATGGTGAAAATCGTCGCCGATCCACATGTCGGCCGGAGAAGCTTGAGGAGAAGATGCCTTCAATGCCGGATGCGCATCGATCATGCCCTGAACGGTCTGCCATCCGGGATATGAAATGCCCCACTGACCTACCTTTCCATTGTGCCGCGGCACGTTTTTTAGAAGCCATTCTATCGTGTCATAGGTGTCACTGCTTTCGTCGGTATCGCCGGGGCCGCGCTTATCGGAAATATGGGGTTTCATGACAACAAAATTTCCCTGAGATTTGAATTTGCCTCGTACATCCTGATATACGAAAATAAATCCTTCCGGCGCATAAGCGCTGTTGGGACCGAGATGCTGGCGATAATTACGGACTCCGTAATTCCGAACCGAATAAGGTGTTCGGAAGAGCAGGATTGGATATTCCCGGGTTTCATCCCGGGGAGTGTAAATCTGAGTGAACAATTCAACTCCATCGCGCATCGGGATCATCACCTCGACCTTTTTATAATGAGCCTTGATGTCATACGGGGCCGGTGCCATGGAAAAAGCAGGATTAGAAAATCGGCTCATCACAATAAAAGATAGGATCAAGTAAATTGCGCTTCGTTTTCCCTGCATGGATGTCCTCCGCAGTCTGGAATGAATCATATATATCATCCCCAATATGGAATTGTCAAAAGAGCGGGAAAAGATAAAAGTTGACGGAGATGTGAGGTGCGGATCACAACTCCATGATGCTTTGGAACCTGTCTCGTGTCAGGCTGTAGCGAAGAACGCCCGGTCCGGCTCCCTCGCTTTGAAATTCGAAATTGTTCTTCTCGAGTACTCTGAGGGAGGCTGCCGAATCAAGGAGGGTTTCGGCCGTGATCCGCTGCACGGCAACCTGTTGAAACGCCCAGTAAACCAATCCGAATACGGCTTCCGTCGCAAATCCCTGATTCTGGTAACCGCGGCATATGGAATAACCAAGTTCAACGGTTCCCGCATTATCCGGAGGACCTTTGTATCCACCGTTACCGATCAATACGCGTTCGGACCCACGGGTAGCCTTCAGGATGAAATACCAACCCCACCATCCTTTCTGTTGTTCGTCTATCTCCAGTCGACTCAGGTTGAACAACATGGTGTCCCGGTTATTGAGCGGAGGCGGCCAATCCACGGGAATCGCGGCGTTGATCAAATGTGAGAACAATACGGAATCTTCGATTTCAGCCCGCGCCAGATTCGAAGATCCGGCTATCAAATGAAGCCGTTCGGTTTTAAATTGAATCGGATCGGAATTCATGAGCCAAACTGTATAGCACAGCCGTGATTTAATGTCAAAAACATGAAAACAGCAAAAAATCAGAACGAAGGTTCCGATTTTTCGTTCAGAACCTCGAGGAGTTTCTTTTTATTGACGATGCCTTCCAGGATCACCGGAAAACTCTTTTCCATTTCTTCCCGGCCGAAGCTGTTCTCGACGATGCGGATCGTTCCCTCCTTCAGTTCGCAGGCGATCCGTTTCATCTCATGAACATATTTCGAGGAATATATTGTTTTTTTATCATCGAAATACGTCAGCTCGAGGATCATGGTTTCTCCCTCGTCGGTGTCGTGGATTAAAACCACAACGAATTCCTCGGAATTTTGGCGACGCCCGTCGACATCGATGTGAAATTCTCGGTTTATGAAGTTATCTCCGGCGTATCTGCCGAGTTCTTTGACTTCATTATAGATGGAAAAAAGGATATCTAATTGTTTTTTATCCGGTGTTTTCTGCCCAAAGAATACGCCTCCGAAAGCAGGAATCCACAGCAGGCCAACAAGCATAAAAAGGGATAGAAAACCGCAGATCATGTTTCCCCTCACCCGTAATTCGTAGAAACCGCTGTCCCGAGGCGTCGGCTCAAGGACCTTCAAGCGGTGCGGTCGAAAAAAACGCATCCCCATCGTCTTTTTCCTTAGGATCGTTGACGGATTCCCAGTTAAGATAAACCGGTTCGGGTCGGCGAAGAAGCTCAACGACTACGGAATACTGCGAACTGGGAGCGAAAAAAAAGATTTTATCGCCCGAGCAGTAAGCTTCAGGAGACTTGACGCTTTCTCGCGCAAACACCGCCTGTCCGACCTCTTTTCCCTTTGAAAACAAAACGATAACCTTGTCGCCCCAACGGGTACGTCCGCCTTTCTGATCATTGCCGTACAGGCGGATGTTGAATCTCTCGATTTTATAAGAGAGTCTTTTCATCACATTTCCTTTGTGCGGAAGCGTCATTCCTTGGTCCGCACGAATATGTGGGTGGTGCCCGATTCCTCCTGAAACCGCAGCTCGAATATTTTAGCGTGTTTGCTGAGAAGTTGGGAAAGTTGTTTGAAGCCGTAAGTCCGGGGATCAAATCCCGGATCCAGCTGGCGCAGATAAAAACCCATGGTAGCCAGATTCGCCCACCCATCTTCCTGCATGGCCATGTCGAAGGCTCCTTTCAGAAGAGGAACCGGATCATATTTTCTTACCTTGTCTTCTTTGGATGTAGATTTCTTCGATGATTTTTTTCCGGCCGCGGGTTGTTCCCTGGGAACGAGGTTTTCGGTATAGATAAAGAGGTTGCATGCGTTGACGAACGCTTTAGGAGTGGAAAGTTTTCCGATGCCCATGACAAAAAACCCGACTTCACGAATCCGGGTAGCCAAGCGCGTGTAATCGCTGTCGGAGGATACGATGCAAAAACCATCTACCTGGTGGCTGTGAAGAATGTCCATCGCATCGATGATGAGCGCGCTGTCGGTGGCGTTTTTACCGACGGTATAACGAAACTGCTGGATGGGCTGGATGGCATTATTGTTCAGTTTTTCTTTCCATCCGCGCATATTGGCGGTTGTCCAATCTCCATAGATCCTGCGAATGGTAACCGGTCCGTACTTACCCGTTTCGGTGAGAATCTTTTCAATCAGGGATGGTTGCGCGTTATCTCCATCGATCAAGAGAGCGATCTTTTTACTGCTGTCGGAAAATTTTTCTATCATCGATTAACCTCACGGATTGGAGTATCCTTTATTTGCTTTCTATATCTTACCTCTCTCCGTCAAAATTTACAAAGGCTATTCTTTCTGATCATGGAAAGCCGGCAGGGCATCCGGATGAAAAACGAAAATATCCACACTCTATTATCCGGATTTGTTTGATCGGGATTTCACTTGTCAAATGCTTTTTAAAAAAATATCATGATAAAAACAGGAAACCGGTTTTCGACCGGTTGGCGAAAAGGAGAACGTTGTGAAGAAAGAAGAATTATTGGCCCGGATGCGCCGCGCTGTTCTTGAGGGAGACAAAGAGGCGTCGGAGTCAACCGCTCGCCAAGCCTTGGAACAGGGTCTGGAAATCATGGCGGTCATCGAAAAAGGATATGTGCCCGGAATCCAGGAAGCGGGAATGCTTTGGGAAAAAGGAGAATACTTTCTTCCTGAACTGATCGCCAGCGCCGAGTGCATGAAAGCCTCCATGCGCATTTTGGAACCCGCGTTGAAACAAGAAAGCCGCAAGGCGTTTTCAAGAGGAAAAGTAATAATCGGCACCATCCAGGGGGATATCCATGATATCGGAAAAAACCTGGTGGCGTCCCTGCTGTCGGCCAATGGATTCGAAGTCCTGGATCTGGGCGCGGATGTCGCATTGGAACGATTCATCGAATCAGCCGTTGAGGAGCATGCCGATATCATCTGTTTGTCGGCTCTGCTGACGACAACCATGCAGGGACAGAAAGAGTTGATCGAAATGCTGCGAAGCCGCGATCTGCTCAAACGTTTTCGGGTTCTGGTCGGAGGTGCTCCGGTTAATCGGAAATGGGCGGAGGATATCGGCGCGGACGGATATGCGGCGAATGCCATGGCTGCGGTTCAGAAAGCCGTTTCCCTGCTTGAAGAATGAGGAGGGGAACATGATCAAATCGATAAAACCAAAGTGTGAACTCCTCAGTCGTGAATTCATCATCAAAATCATCGATGAAGCGCTGGGGGTTCTTGAAAAAACCGGGGTTTTTGTGGAGAACGAGGAAGCGAGAGAATTGTTTAAGGCTTCGGGAATGCGTATCGATGAAACGCAACAGAGAGTGTGGATCGAACCTCATCTTGTTGAGATGTCTCTGAAAACCACGCCGTCCGAGATAAAGTTATTTGACCGATCCGGGAAGGGTGAGTTCGTTGTCGGAGGAGGTGATTTTCATTTCACTCCCGGCTCGACGGCGGTGACGCTGTTCGATGTCGATACCCGGAAGCAGCGGAGGCCGGACACGTCGGATGTGGTATCATTCGTGCGTTTGATCCAGGGGTTGGAACATATGGGTTTCCAAAGCACGGGACTGATAAGCGGTGATGTGCCGGATATCATCGCGGACGCTTACCGCTTATATCTGGGGCTGTCGTTTTCCCAAAAGCCCGTCGTTACGGGAACCTTTCGTGTCCAGGGATTTCAACCCATGTACGACATGCTGACCGCCGTACGAGGTGGTGCTCGTGAGCTGGCCGATAAACCGCTGGCCATTTTCGATGCCTGCCCCTCCCCTGCTTTGAAATGGAGTCATCTGACAACGCAGAGCCTGATCGACTGCGCGAAGGCGGGGATTCCCTCCGAGCTTATCTCCATGGGGATGACGGGTGCCACGTCCCCCATAACCCTGGCTGGCACCCTTGTTCAGCATGTCGCGGAGAATCTCAGCGGTCTGGTGATCTGTCAAATGGCACGAAGTGGAGCTCCCGTCATATTCGGTGGATCTCCGTCGAGCTTCGATATGAGAAAGGGCACTACGCCCATGGGAGCCATCGAAACCATGATGATCGATTCGGCTTATGCCCAGATAGCCAAGCACCTTCATCTCCCATGTCACGCTTATATGGGATTAAGCGATTCCAAATGCAATGACAGTCAGGCCGGATTGGAAACCGGAATCGGAGCTGTGCTCGCCGCCCTCTCTGGTATCAATGTCATCTCAGGTCCCGGAATGCTTGATTTCGAGAGCTGTCAGAGTCTAGAAAAATTGGTTATCGACAACGATATATGCGGAATGGCCTATCGACTCTGCGCCGGAATCGAACAGCGGGACGAACCGCTGACGGCCGGCCTTTTCGATGACTTCGCCGCTGACAGCCAGTTCCTCTCACATCCGCATACCCGGAAGTGGTACCGCCGGGAGCACGTTTTTTCTCATATCATAGATAGAAACACCTATGATGCCTGGTCTATGGAAGGTGAAAAAAACATGGAGGATAGAGCCGCGGAACGTGTCCGATTCATTCTTAATTCCGAACCCGCTGTGATTTCCGACCCGAAACTCGCTGAAGAAATGCGCCGCATCATGGCGGCGGATGCCGCTCGAAACGAGGCACCTTCCCTGCCGTCTCTTCCGGTGCCGTCGTGACTTTGATACTGTTTTTCGCAAGGAATGCATCGTCGAATGGATAATCAGGGCATCTTAAATAAATTTTCTTTGGAAATCCCGGACCACCGGCTGTACGTGCGTCTCGGATATACGCGAAAGACCGCTGTGGTTTCAGAAAATATCAGAGAGATGATACGGGATGAAAAGGAAAATTTGATCGATCTGGCTCAAACCGAATCGATCTTCCGGATCATGGATTATGAGAACACCAATAAACACCCCATATTTGCCGGCGCGGAGAAAGTCGCTTTCTGTATCTGCACCATCGGAGGAAGGCTGGAGGCCCGGTGTGCCGAACTGATGGCACGAAACGAGATGGTTCGCGCCCTGATTCTGGATTCACTCGGTTCCGAGGCGGTTGAGGCGGTCGCCGAACAGTCGGATGAACGGCTTGCAAGGAAAGCTCTGCAATCGAACCTATGGCCTTCCAGGCGTTTCAGCCCGGGATACGGGAAGTGGGATATCAAGGAACAGCGATACTTGTTTCAGGTCCTTTCCGATATCGATATCGGGGTCGAGCTGTCGCCTTCCTGCATGATGCTCCCACGAAAATCCGTTTCTTTCCGTATCAATTTTTACGGGGATAAATCTTTATCCAGGCGGCGGATGAGCTGAAGGAGAGGATGCGGAAACCGCTTCGTTTCAGTTCTCTCCCCCGATCTGAAGGCTCCGGATCCGGAGGGTAGGCGCCGTAAAGGGGAGATTTTCATCCAGATCATTCCCCAGCATATCTATTCCGGCAAACATTTCATCGGCGGTGCCTGCTATGGTCAGTCCTTTTACGGGAAATTCAATACGCCCGTTTTCGATCCAGAATCCCGCCGCTCCACCGCTGAAATTTCCATTGACGGGATTGATCCCGTATCCGGTTACGTTTTTGAGAAGAAGACCTCGCGGCGTGGAACGAAGGATCTCGTCGGGCGACATTGATCCCGGCTCCATATAAAAGTTGTGCGGACCGATCCCCGGAAGACCGGTGAAGCCCGCTCGGATCGCATTTCCCGTGCTGGATTTTCCAGCTCGGCGCGCGGCTATGGTGTTATACATGTATTGCTTGAGAATTCCTTTTTCAACGATCGTGCTCTTGCGCGCGACGACACCTTCACCGTCGAACGGAGTGCTCGCCAATCCACGGGGGCGAAGTCCGTCATCGATGATTGTGATATTTTCAGATCCGATCTTCCGTCCCAAGCGTTCCCCGAGAAAACTGGCGCCCTGCAAAACACTTTTTCCGTTAACGGCGGCAAGCAGCCCGCCTAAAAGAGAATAGGCGACATCCGGATGGAAAATCACCGGGGCCCTTTGGGTTTTCACCATTCTCGGATCAAGCATCTCCGAGGCCTTGCTAGCGGCTTCCGTTGCGATGGAGGAAGATGGAGGAAGATCGGCGTAAAATCGTCGTCTGCAGCTCTTGCTTCCCGATGATTTCTGTTCACCCTTCTCCGCTACGACCGAAACACCGAAGCCGCAGGTGCTGGATCGACGGCTTTTTGACATGCCGCGGGAATTGGCGATGAAAATCTTCGATTCGCTCTCGGAATAACCGGCGCCGGCGCTTTTTGTGATGCGTGCGGTTTTGAGAGCCGATGATTCCGTTTTTTTGGCCAAAGAGATTTTCTCCGTCATGGGAATTTCACGGAGGCCGGGATCGAAAAGAAGGAGCGTATCAGAGGAATCAGAGGAATCCGGTAGGACGTTGTTTTCATCCGCCGTCGCATTTGCAGAGAATTTCACGGCTTGGGAAAGGGTGTGGTCGAGCGCTTTTTCCGAGAGATCATTGCAGTGGGCGAATCCAAGTCTTCCATTATTGAAAACACGTACGCCTAATCCATGCGAAGAAGATTCCTGCACGGTTTCCACATCCCCGTTGCGGATTTCTATGCGCAGCTCGCGGCCGATTTCAATATAGACTTCCGCTTCGTCTGCTCCTTTGGCACGGCATTTCCTCACTAGATCTGATGCTAATCCAATATAATCCATCATCCTCTCCTCGCTTTACTGCCGCCGACATTGATCCCCCGAATCCTCACGGTGGGTTGGCCTGCCGAGACTTCGGCCGCCTGTCCCTTGCCGCAGATGCCCGGACCGAAAGCCAGGTCGTTTCCGACCGCATCGACGTTTGCGATGACGTCGAGGCAGTTTCCGATCAATGTCGCTCCTTTGACCGGGCTGGTCTTTTTTCCGTTCTCGATGAGATAAGCTTCTCGGCAGGTAAAATTGAAGACTCCGGTCGTGGGATTGACACTTCCGCCGCTGAGACTTTGAACATAGAGACCCTTCGGCGTCGAGGCCAGGATATCTTCGGGCTCTGCCTCTCCTTTTTCGATAAACGTATTCGTCATGCGCGGGATGGGGATACAGCGGAAGTTTTCACGGCGGCCGTTTCCGGTTCGATCCTGATTAATTTGCTTTGCGGAAAGGATATCGCTCATATATTTTTTCAAAACGCCGTTTTCGATCAGCACATTTCGTTTCATCTGAGTCCCTTCGTCGTCAAAATCAGTCGTTCCGCGAAAATTTGGCAGAGATCCGTCATCGATCATGGTGAAAACGTCGCTTGCCACCTTTCTGCCGAGCTTTCCGGTAAAGACTCCGATTTTTTTTGCGATGTTGTCCGCTTCCAGCGGATGTCCCACGGCTTCATGAACAAGAACGCCCCCCCAACCGTTTTGCATCACGACGTCCATTTCTCCCGCGGGGCATTCTTTCGCTTCCAGCATGGCGATCGATTCCCGGGCACAGGCCGTGGCGACTTCTTCGGGAGGGAATTGTTCGAACATTTCGAATCCCATATGTTTGCTCAGCCTCTCCCTTCCCATATGACGCGTCCTTCCATCGGAGCCTAAGGTCTGAACGATAAAAAACATCAACGGAAGGCTGTCATGAAGCCATGCGCCTTCACTGTTGGCGATAGTCCGTTCTCTAACCTCATCGTAGTAGTTGATGGAAGCCATCTTTATCCGGGCGTCATAGTCCAGGGCGGCTTGATGAGCTCTCTGCATCACGTTAAGACGTTGATCATCCGCGACGGTTTCCAGCGGGATGGATACCGATATGAACGAATTTCGTTCGCTTTTCCGTATATCGACGGGACCGCCGACTTGGGAATTCACCGCCACATAACGAGCGACCTCCGCGGCGCGCAGAAGATTATCCTCCTTGATGTCGTCCGTATAGGCATAACCGGTTTTGTCTCCAGCGATGACGCGGACACCGGCTCCCTGGCTTATCCCGAAAACCGCATTTTTATATTTCGACTCCTCCAGCAGAATCCGGCAGGATATTCTGTTTTCCAGATAAACATCGGCGAAATCGCCGCCTTTCTCCAAGGCTTTGCGGATAACGCGGTTGAGAACCGAGGCATCCAACGCAAGCGGTGAAGCTGTTTGAACGGTTCCTCGACAGGATAACAACCGGCTCAAGAGGGCCGGGGTCGCAGCCGCGGCAAGGCCTCCTTTCATACCGAGCTCGAGGAACTTACGGCGAGGCATGTCCTCGACAAAAACCTTTTTGATTTTCATAAACGGACTTCTCCTCTGTTTATTTATTTGTTTTATTATAGTTAAGTGTTTCCGCGAAGGCAAAAAACAAACGCACGCCGGGAATAGGAACGTCTTAATGTGAAGATTCGTCTGTTAGTGAAATATTGTTTTTTTGGAGAGATGTTCCTTGAGAGCGTTCAAGAGCCGCCAGCGATAGATTGTAATCGGTCAGAGCTCTGACTTCATTGCTGTGCGCCGTTGCGAGATCGCGCTGATACTGTAGAACGACATAGTTGGTTGTTAAGCCGACCTTCAGCTTCTTTTCTTCCGCCTCCAGCTTTTTCTCAGCAAGCTGTTTTGCGGCTTTGTAGGCGCGAACACGCAGATAATTCGTTTGAACGGTACGGACCGCATTTCTTATCTCAAGAAAAGCCTGTTGTTCCTGATTCTTGAGCGTTTTACGTGACTGTTCCAGGTCGAGCCGTGCCCGCGAATACTGGGCGCGGGTTACGATGGAGTTGATCGGAATGCTGAGCGTCAGTCCCAGCGACCAGTTTTTATATTTGAAACCGAAACTGTCCTGGAGGGAGTCGCGCGCATTTCCGGGGGAAACACCGGTTATGATTTCCGTCAGAGGATCATTGTTGAGATATTGAATGCGGCTCCCTGAGATTCCCGGACTCCAATAGGAAGCCTGTAGGCTCAAATCCGGCAGCAGCTGATTCTTAGCGTATGAAAAGCTGATATCCTTGTTTTCGATATCCATTCTGTATTGTTGGAGATCGGGTCGGTTGTTCAAGCCGACCATCAGCGCTTCCTGCATGTTCACTTCCTTTTCGATGAATACCGGTTGGTCGGTAGGAGTGATTTTCAATTGAGATCCTGATTCCGCTTTTTCCCAATTGATCAATGTTTTCAGCGAGTCTTCATTGTTTTTCACCAACATTTCCGCCTGAAGGATGTCCGCTTCCCGGGTGGCGACTTCGGCTTCGGCGCTCAAGATTTCGATCGGGGCCAGCGTTCCGATCTCGACTTCGCGTTTGTTTTTTGCGAGAAGATTACGTGCCAAATCCAGCGAGTTCTGCATGACTTTCAGGTTTTCTATGCTGTAAACCAGATTCCAATAAGATTCTTCAACTTGATATACGGTATCCAGCAGGGTGTTTGAAAATTCGCTTTCCGATATGTTGCGGTTGTTTTTTGCGATCAGGATTTCTCGCTTCGTGGTTTTAAATCCGAAGTTGCGCAGAAGAGGTTGTGTCAGCCGGAAGGTAAGGGTGCTCCCGTAGCGGGGATTTATCGTTTGGAACTTTTGGTTTGTCTCATTTTTATAAGAATAGAGCGTCATGGTGAAGTTTCCTCCGGTAGGAATCAGCTGACTGATTTGAGCGGCGTAATCGTCATATTCGGCGGTGACTTCCCCTGCGGCCTCAATCCAGGAAAATGAAGGAGAGTTCGTGCTCTGAGTTCCGTACTGAAAACCGATCTGAGGTAAAAACTGTTCACGTGCGGAAACCACCTCTATTTCGGAAAGTTCCGGATTCAATATCTGGACGGCGATTCCCAGATTGTTTTCTATAGCATGCACGACGCATTGTTCAAGCGACATTTCTTTCGTATCAACCTGGGCTTGGAGTCCCGTTACGAAACCGAGTATTGAGCATATGATGATGATTTTTTTCGAGCGGATCATGATTGCCTCCTGTCTGTTGCTGTTATATTTTTCATGTTATCCGTTGTGGTCGGATGCCGACTCCGTCTTATTCACGCCGATCACCATGAGTTCTTCATTGGGAAAGCTTCAATTATCCTCTTCGTCCTGTATCCATCCATCCAGAAGATTGATGATGCGCTTTCCGTATGCGGCGTTTTTCTCGGAATGGGTAACCTGGATGATGGTTGTTCCATTATCATTCAATTCCTTGAACATATTCATGATTTCTTCGCCTTCTCTGGAATTGAGGTTCCCGGTCGGTTCATCGGCAAGAATCAGTTTGGGACTGGTAATGATCGCCCTTGCGATGGCGACGCGCTGCTGTTGTCCACCGGATAGCTGATTTGGAAAAAGATTCTTTTTGGCGACGATGCCGAAGCGATCGAGCGTATCGGCTATCAAACCCTTGCGCTCCGATCCCTTGACCTTTTTATACAGCAGAGGCGTTTCGAGGTTCTCGTAAACCGTGAGATCATCGATCAGATGATAACTCTGAAATACAAAACCGATGAAGTGCTTATGCAATTCCGACTGCTGTCTGTCGCTCAATCTGTGAACTTCTTTTTCCAAAAAGAAATACTCGCCTCCGGAAGCGCGGTCCAGCATACCCAGGATGTGGAGCAAAGTGGATTTTCCGGCTCCGGAAGGTCCCATGATGGTGACGAATTCACCTTCATGGATATCGAGTGTAATGTCTCTCAAAACGAATGTTTTTACGAATCCGGTTGAATAATATTTTGTTATATTGTTCAGCTTAATCATTTTATCCTCCGTTTCAGTGTTGATCGCGGTCATCGCCCGAATGTTCTATCCCTGTTTTCCGGTTTTCGGCATCATTCATAGCGTAAGGTCTCCGATGGATTTGCAAGCGCCGTCTTAACGGCCAAAATAATCACGGTGGCCAGAGCCGACGTTATTGCAAGGTCGCGGCGGCAATGAATATCCCGATGTCGATGGATATCCGGTAAGGGAATTTTTGCAGGAAATTATTAACGGCCCAATAAGCGCTCGGCCAGGCAATAAGATTGGCGGCTGAAACCAACAGCAAAAACTCTCCGGATACTTTCCGTACCAGGCCCGGCGCCGTAGCTCCCAGGATTTTTCTTATGGCGATCTCTTTTCTCCGCCGAAGCAGAGAAAATGCGGCCAGCCCGAAAAGTCCCATACAGGCGATCAACACGGCGAGCCCGGTGCCGATCCGCATGATTTCCGCCAGCGATTGGAATCTTCGGAAAACACGTCTCATGTCATCGCTCAAAAAAGTAAATTCGAACGGTTGCTCGAAATTCATGGATTCCCAGACTTGTTTGATACCGGAGATCGCTTCTTCCACCGCTCTGCTGGAAATCCGGATCAGGATATAACGGTATCGAGAAGAATCGACCCTCATCAAAATAGGCTGCATGGGGACGCTCATGCTCCGGAAATGAAAATCCTCGACGATTCCGATAAGACTGACATGATCCACGGGAATGCGCTTCCCTCCTTCCCGATAGAACAATTCGATATCATCTTCCAAATCGATGTTTTCTTCCAGCATCTTAAACGCAGTTTGGTTTATGAGCAGTGAAGAAGCGGCATCGATATTTCCTGCGCTGAAGTCTCTTCCCACCGCCAGGGGGATTTCGAGGACTTTTAAAAAATCGGGATCCACATAAATGATCCCCATATCGTTCTTTTCCTTATCACGCCAGCGCATTCCGATCCCATTCTGATCCGTGACTCCCGGTTCGATGGAAGCGGCGGTGACGGAGATCACCCGTGAGCTGCGGGCCAAACGCGCCTTAAGCAAATCGAAGCGATCGCGTACTCCGTAATCCCTGATGGGAATCACGATCATATTTTCTTTTGAAAATCCAACGGCATGGTTTCTCAGGAAGTCGAGCTGACGCGAGAAGAGCATCACGATGATGATCAAAGCAATCGATATGGAAAATTGAAATATCACCAATGTTTTTCGGATGCGGGTTTGAAAGCCTTTTCCCCCACGCATTGATTTGATGGCGGAAGCGGGATGGAAAGACGAAAGAACGACGGCCGGATAGAAACCGGATCCGATCCCGACAAACATAATGGTCCCACAAATAACAGCCAAAAAACCCGGTTCCAGAGCCGCCCGACCGCTTATGGCTTGAAATCCTAAGCTTTTCAAAATTGAAGGCAGCAGTAATCCCGTAATCAGTGCGGCTCCTCCCAGTGAAAGGAAAGTGAACCCAAGAGATTCGCCTAAAAATTGTCGTATCAACTGAGATTTGCCGGCGCCGATGACTTTGCGAACACCGATTTCCTTTGATCTCATAACGGATTGTGCTGTGGACAGGTTGATGGCATTGACGCATGCGATCGCCAGCAAAAAAGCGGCGATAACGATCATGATACGCATGTACTGTATCGCGCCGAAGCGGCCGATATGAGGCCCCGGACTTTCGAAATATATTTTTTCAAGGGGCAGCAGCCGGTGAGTCACCGAAGAAAAACTCCATTTGTCCACAAATTTATCGGAAAACTCGCTGAGGCGGCTGTCGATCGATTGGGGGGAAGCGCCTTTCCGCAGCATGACATAGGTCCAGGTCGGGCTGTCCCAGTGTCGTGTCATGAAGGCTTCGCCCAGCATGGCGGGAAGACTGGAATAGGAAGCGACGAAATCGAAATCAAGGTGAGAATTACGAGGTATGTCCTGCATGATTCCCGTAATGAGGAAGTCATGGGAACTCCCGTTGAGCGTGTAGGTAAGAGTTGCATGGATAGGATCTTGATCTCCGAAAAGTCTAACAGCGGTTTGCGGGGTCAAAACCACGGTAAAGGGGTGTTTGAGTGCACCGTCCGGATCACCTCGAAGCAGTGGGAAAGTAAAAACCCGTAATAGGGAGGGGTCGGCAAAGAAAAATTTGTTTTCACGAAAACGCCGATCTTCCACGTTGACGAATGAACCCCGGAACAGCGTCATCCGAACGGTATCCTGAATGGAGGCGAACTCCCGCCTGAGCAGCGGCGCCAGCGGAGCTCCGGTGTTGACCCGGGCTTCGGTGTTGTTTTCCCAGCTGTTTTCGCGAACCATTTGATAGATCCTGTCGCCGTTTAGATGAAAATCATCGAAACTGTATTCGAACCTGACGATCAAGCTCAGCATAAGAAAGCATCCCATGCCCAGAGAAAGGCCGAGAAAATTGATCGCCGTAAAGATTTTGGATCTTCTTAATCGACGTACGCCGAGCTTGAGGTCGTTCCAATACATACGGATTGTCTCCTTGCGCCAACGGGACTGCGCAAAAATCACATCATAACGATATCAGATCTTGAATTCTTTCTGGATATTCTCGGAAACGACATGACCGTCGAAAAGATGGATGATCCGGTGGCTGTATTCGGCATAGGCGGGAGAGTGCGTCACCATGATGATGGTGGTTCCCTTCTCATGTAAATCGTCCATCAGCTTCATTACTTCTTCGCCGTGCGACGAATCCAGGTTTCCGGTCGGCTCGTCCGCGAGGATCAATTTGGGATGGGCCACGACCGCCCGGGCTACGGCGACCCTCTGCTGCTGCCCTCCGGAAAGCTGCTGGGGGAAATGGCTTTTACGGGCCATGATCTCCATCTGTTCCAGGGCTTCCGATACTCTCTTCTTGCGTTCGGCCGAGGACAATCCCAGGTAAAGCAAAGGCAGTTCCACGTTTTCATACACCGTCAACTCATCGATAAGATTGAAACTCTGGAAAACGAATCCGATATTGGATTTTCTCAAATTCGCTCGCTGACGCTCTGAATACCTTGCGATTTCCTCTCCGAAAAAGTAATACTCGCCGCTGCTGGGCTGATCGATCATGCCCAAAACATTGAGCAGGGTTGATTTTCCGCATCCGGACGGTCCCATGATGGCGACGTATTCGCCCTCTTTGATGTCCAAGTTGATGTTGTTCAATGCCGTGGTCTCGACTTCCTCGGTCTGATAGATCTTTTTGAGATCTTTGGTCTTAATCATGACTCTCTCCTTGATTTTTTGAACATTGCTTTCCATCTCTTCATTTTTCATAATGCAATCTCCTTCTTTATTTCAAAATCAGTCTTTCTGCGTTGCCGAAGCTTTCATAGGATGATGTAATGACTTTTTCACCTGGCTGCAGCCCTTCCAACACCTGAAATACATAGGAATTGTACATGCCGAGTTTCACGGGCCGCTTTACGGCATATTTCCCGTCCTCATCCACGACGAACACCCAGTTGCCGCCCGTTGTCTGAAAAAAGCCTCCCCTGGCCAGGACGATCTCATCCGAAATGTCTCCCAGTTCCAATCGAATATGTATCGACATTCCGCGGCGGATCCCTTCGGGCATTTTACCCAAAAAATTCATATCCACCTCGAATCTACCATCACGGACCTCGAGATAAATCCGGTCCACGATCAATTTGTATTCACTTCCTGCGAATTCGAAGGTACCTTCCCGTCCTTTTTCTATACGAGCGAGATAATGCTCGTCGATCCCGACGCGAACCCTGAATGCGTCCATGACATCGATTTGTCCCAGCGGTTCGCTGGGAGCTTTCGATTGACCGATTTCAGCTTGGAGAGCGGTCAAATGCCCGGATATCGGAGCACGCAGGGTCAGGTTTTCCTGTTTTTGTTTTACGACCATAAGGTTTGCCTGCATCCTTTCCAGAGATGCTTCCAGCGATACGACCTGGGCTTCACGAAATTCCAATTCATTTTGCTGACTTTCTACGGTGAGCGCTTTCGTACGTTCGAGATATTCATATTGATCTTTGGCCAGCTCGAATTCATGATTGGAAATCAAATTGTCTTTCATTAATTCCTTATAGCGTCCATAAGTCCTTTTTTGCTGCTGGAGCTGGTTTTCGATGCTGGTCAGGTTCTGGTTCAAGCTAAGCCGGTACTGTTCCATCTGGAGCCGCGTATTTCGAAGATTGTTGCTCTGCTGAAAAAGCTCCGCTTCACGCCACATGATATCCAACAGGAGATTCGTATTTCCCAATTTAAGAATCGGGTCTCCTTTTTCGATTACCGAGCCCGCCTCCATGTATATCTCTTCGACCCGCCCTCCTTCCATGGTGTACAGGAAGTACGTCTGGATCGGAAGAACTTCTCCGATTACAGGGATGTGTTCCTGAAAAGGCTCTCGTTTGACTTCGGATATCGTGATGCGTTCCGTTTGTACGTTCAGCGAGGATGTGTTCATCTGAAAAGCGAAGACATAAACCACAAGAATGATGAATAGGCCGACGCTCGCATAGAGAGCGATCTTTTTGGGAGGCCACTTCTTCTTTTTAATTTGACGATCCATGCTCATGTTATTCCTCCACGTCCTGTTAGTTAATAGAGTTGAGAGTGAAAAGAATGCGGTCATTCAACCCGGGCCGCGTGATTGGCTGTTTAATCATTGGATGTATATTTTTGCAATTTACATGCCATTTGAAGATTCATGCATGCCGTTTTCCGGCTTCCAACCAAAATAGTTACTCTGTTTCCCTCCTCCGGAAATCCATGTTCCCATAGACGGCATCGGCCGAGGGACACATGTATCCCCTTGATCGGAATCGTTTTCATTTTTAATTTTAATTCGCTGCATGATGGATCTTCCCATGCTCAGATACATGAGACGAAATAAATTCAAAAAAAGTTGCCGTCGTAAAAAAGTGTTCGCTGAAACAACAGGATGTGTCCGATAACGGACAGTCGTCCTGATGGCCGCATTCCTTTTTTCTATGGGGTGAAGGAACTTTATTTTGGAAATCATTCAGTCATATGGCATGTTATTTGCTCATTTCTTTGTATTGGTGTTCGCAATGATTAATTTTGATATAATGATTCTCCGCAAGATGGCGAAAAAATGATGCGCGATGGCTTTCTGGCAAATTTCAGGCAAATGTGGAGGGGAGGAAATGATTCATGAAAAAGAAATCAGGCAAAGTACTGATCATCGATGATGACGCCGACATTCTTCAAGCGGCACGTCTTTTTCTAAAACAATACGCAGCGGATGTCCATACCGAAAAAAACCCGGCCTGTCTTCCCGATCTGCTTCGAAATCACAGTTATGATGTGATTTTCCTGGATATGAACTTCACAGCGGGAGCGACCAGCGGAAAGGAAGGATTCGATTGGCTGGCTACCATTCTGGATATAGATCCCTCTGCTGTGGTGGTTTTGATCACAGCCTTCGGAGATGTCGAAATGGCGGTCAAGGCCATTAAGCAGGGCGCAACGGATTTTGTTCTCAAACCGTGGCAGAACGAGCGTTTCCTGGCTACCTTTTCCAGTGCGATGAGCCTCAGCCAAACCCGAAAAGAAGCGCACTGTCTGCGATCAAGGCAAGAGATGTTGAGTGCCGATATGGATCAACCGTTCCACGACTTCATCGGCAAGAGTGAAGTGATGAACCGGGTGTTCAATACGATTCAGAAGGTGGCTCAAACCGATGCGAATGTGTTGATTCTGGGAGAAAACGGAACGGGAAAAGAGCTGGTCGCACGCGCTCTTCACCGAGAGTCGCAGCGAAGCCGTGAAGTTTTTATTGCGGTGGATATGGGGGCTCTCAGTGAAACCCTTTTTGAAAGCGAGCTTTTCGGTCATGTCAAGGGGGCTTTTACGGATGCGCGCGAAGATCGCGCCGGACGGTTTGAGGTTGCCTCGGGAGGAACCTTATTCCTGGACGAAATCGGCAACCTGCCTCTCACACTGCAAGCCAAGCTGCTGGGAGTGATTGAAACCCGTACGATCACGCGTTTGGGATCTAACAAGCAGATTCCGGTCGACGTCCGGCTTATATGCGCAACCAATATGCCTATTCGCAAGATGGTTGCCGCTCAGGAATTTCGACAGGATCTTCTCTATCGAATCAATACCGTCGAAGTCGCGATCCCTCCCCTTCGGGAGCGAGAGGGAGACATTTCTTTATTGGTTGAGCATTTTCTTCAAATCTATTCGAAAAAATACAAGAAGCCCCTCCGTCGCTTGAATGTCGCCACACAGAAAAAACTTGAGAAATACCGATGGCCTGGAAATGTCAGGGAACTTCAGCATGCCATCGAGCGCGCGGTCATCATGAGTGAAACCCAGGTTCTCCAACCTCATGAATTTTTGTTTCCGGAACCTGAAAGAAAAGGCGACGGATTGGTGTTCGACAAATATAACCTGGAAGAGGTGGAAAAAGCGGCCATACGCCGTGTGATCGGAAAACACGGCGGAAACATCAGTCATGCCGCCAAGGAATTGGGATTATCGCGTACGTCCCTCTATCGGCGTCTGGAGAAATATGGGCTTTAATCGTTTCCGAATCAATGTGATCTTCCGGGTCTTGGCTCTGGCCCTTACCGTTGTGCTTTTCATATATCTTGCGGCACGAACCCAGTTGTTCGCTGCGCTCTCCATTACCGGATTATTCGGACTCTACCTGATCTATTCACTGATACATTACGTAGAAAAAACCAACCGCGAACTGGCCCGATTTTTTCAATCCATCAAGTACGAAGATTTTGCGCAAACTTTCAAAGACAAGCATGAAGGGAAATCGTTTGGAGAGCTGCGGGCCGCCTTTACAGACGTCATCAATGCTTTTCGTAAAACGCGGGCGGAAAAAGAGGAGCACTATCATTATCTCCAAACCGTTGTACAGCATATCGGTGTCGGATTGCTGGCCATCGGTTCCGAGGGCGAAGTGCAGCTGATCAATACGGCGGCGAAAAAGCTGTTCAAGGTTCCCCGTCTCAAAAATGTGAGAGCCCTGGAATCTTTGAGTCCAAAACTGGTAAAAACATTGTTGAAACTGCGCTCACGCGAAACAGCGCTCGTAAAAGTTCAGGATCGAAATGAACTGCTCCACCTTTCACTCTTCGCCAGTGAGTTCAAGCTCAGGGGGGAAAATTACAAGCTGGTATCCGTACAGAATATTCGAAGTGAATTGGAAGAACAGGAAATAGATGCCTGGCAAAAACTTATCCGAGTGCTGACACATGAAATCATGAATTCCATAACTCCGATATCTTCTCTGGCATCGACGGTTCATGAGATCATCAAAAAGAAAGGTTTCAGGTTGGGAAAAGATGAAAAACAGGGTATGGAAACCCTCTCGGATGTACAGCAGGCCCTTGATACGATCCAGAAACGAAGCCAGGGCTTGATGCATTTCGTCGACGCCTATCGAAACCTGACGTTGATTCCGAAACCCACTTTCAAGGTTTTTCCCCTGGCCGAGCTTTTCACACGGGTAGAAAAACTCATGCAGAGCAATATGAAGAGCTGCGGCTCGTCTTTTCGATATTCCATTCAGCCGGCGGATCTTGTTTTGACCGCGGATCCGGAATTGATTGAGCAGGTCTTGATCAATCTATTGCTCAATGCCTTGCAGGCGGTTGAATCCCGGACCAACGGAGTCATCGCATTGAAAGCATTCCTGGATGAAATGGGCCGGATCATCATTCAGGTTTGCGATAACGGACCGGGAATCCCCCCCGAGGATCTGGAGAAGATCTTCATTCCATTCTATTCGACCAAAACCGGAGGATCGGGAATCGGATTGAGTCTTTCACGACAAATCATGCGTTTGCACAAAGGTTCGATCAGCGCTCAATCCGGCATATACGGCGAAACGGTGTTCAGTCTGAAGTTCTGAGAGCTGAATATATGCCTCCGCTAGCCCAGATCCACTTCTTCCATATACTCGGGTACGTGAGTCTTCCAATTTTTTGTTCGTTTGATTTCTTCGGCGAAGCTGAAGGCGCCTTCTCTTTCGCCGTGGGTCAGGAATATACGCCGCGGTTCGTTTTTGAGATGGGTAACCCAACGCATCAGGCCGAGCTTATCAGCATGAGCTGAGAAACCGTGGATTTGTTCGATTCGTGCACGAACGTCATGGTTTTTACCGAGAATACGAACCGGATTTTTCCCTTCGATCAGAAGCCGGCCTAAAGTTCCCTTGGCTTGATATCCCACGAAAAGCAGGGTTGATTCCGGTCTTGAGATATTCTTAACCAGGTGATGTTTGATACGACCTCCGGTACACATGCCCGATCCCGCCATCACGATGCATGAGCCTTTAATGGTATTGATGGCTTTAGATTCCTCCACAGCGCGCACCAGACGAAGTCCGGGGAATTGGAAGGGAGATTTTCCGTCGCGGAAAAGTTCCTTTGTTTCCTTGTCCATGACGCTCAGGTTCCTGCGAAACACGTCGGTGATATTGACCGCCATAGGACTGTCCAGAAACATCATAAGATAAGGAATTCGGTCCTGGCGGGACAGGAGGCTCAGATGATAGAGAAGCTCTTGAGCTCGCTCGATGGCGAATGTGGGAATGAGGATGTTTCCGCCCGCTTCGATCGTTTCATTGATAAAGCGACAAAGCATTTCTTCGACGTCGGCGGGATCTTCATGAACGCGGTCGCCGTAGGTCGTTTCCATGACGACATAATCCGCACGTTCGAACATTGTGGGATCTTTGATCAGAGGTTTATCGTTCTGCCCCATATCCCCCGAAAACAGGATGGTCCGTTCGGAACCGTTTGTATTCCATTTGATTTCCAGCATGGCCGAACCGAGAATATGCCCGGCGTCATGAAAGCAGACGGAAACATTTCGGTTCAATTCGGTTTTGCTGTTATATGGAATGCTTTCCACCTGGTCTAATGATTTTTCCGCATCCTCGACCGTGTAAAGCGGTATTTCGGGATGAGGCCCCCGACGGCCTTCTTTCTTGTGCCGCTTTTTCTTGTAAGCCGCGTCTTCTTCGTGGATGCGGGCCGAATCCAGGAGGACGATCGGGAGCATATCCTGAGAAGGAAGCGTAGCCAGGATATTTCCTCGGAAGCCTTCCCGCACGAGCTTCGGAATCAAGCCGCCGTGATCGATATGAACATGACTGAGCAGAAGATAGTCGATGGTTTGAGGTGAGAACGGAAACGGCTCCCAGTTACGGCTGAGAAAATCCCTTTCCTGATATAATCCGCAATCCACCAGTATTCTTAGTCCGTTTTCCTCTAAAAGATAGCAGGATCCGGTCACCTGCTGGGCCGCTCCATAAAATCCTATTTTCACGGGTTGCTCCTTTCTCGAAATATTGGTGATAATAAAGTTTATCAGGTTTGATGGGCGCTGTCCACGACGAGGGCGCTTCCCTGAGAAACCGCTCTGCAGCCGACCCACCCGCCATGGTATTAAGGTGAAGATCATATCTGCAAACAGACATCTTTCAGCACCATATCCAGCATTAGGCGGTGTGAGATGAGGAGTGCCATACGAGGCCGACCCGCCCACCCCGGTATTAAGGTATTTTCAGGCAAAATCCTGCCAGTAGATAGACGTAAATAAGCACCAAGCCCTTAAGGGGGTGTGAGGTGAGGAGTGCCATATGGGATTTAGCCTGAAAATTACGGCTTTATTGGGAAGCCTTCGAAGGAGGCCGTCGAGTATGTCTGAGCTCCGAAGGAGCGAGTTACGCAGACGCCAAGAAAATCGTAATTTTAAGGCGTTTAAAATCCCATCTAAACGACGACCTCACACCGCCGAATTCTCCACCTGTTTGAAGAGATGGTACTCTCCGGAAAAGAACAAGATCTTGGTCCACATTTTCGAGATGACATAGAACTGCTGCCAGAGCAGAAGCACGATGAAGAGAATTCCGGAATTCGGTATGATTTTTACTCCCAGCAGATATATGACCCCGAAGCTCAAAGTGACGGCTGCGGCCGTGATATAAAGAGCCCAAGTCTTAAAAAATCGCTTGAAAACAAACCCGAAGGTCAGAAAGGTGGCGCGTATGGTTTTCTTGCTGTCCTCCGCAACCAGTCGTATGCGGACATAATCGAAGAACATGCGGATGATGGAAAAAAGCAGCAGGAGGATTATGAATTTTAGATTGGCCGCCCAAATCAGCGGCCATTCCGAGACGGCGTTTTTGGTCCAGGCCTCGAATATGCTGCCGATCATTCTAAAAAGCAAACCAAAAACCAGTCCGTACACGAACAAGGATATGATGAAAACCCTAAAAAATCTAAAATAGTAACGCGCACCGTCCGAGAGAAAATCCTTGAGATTCGGTTTCTCCGTTTCGGCGAAAAGACGCCCGATGATCCCTCCGTTGAAAAACAACGACAGCAGGATGAAAAGGAAGATCGGCATGATGATCCCCCCGGATAAAAGAGCACCCGAATCCGAATATTTCGTGATGAGATCTCCCAAGAAATTAAAGTCTATTCCGCGGATCAAGCGATCTCCCATCAAAGAGCGCGACGCTTCATTTCTTATCATGAAACAGAAAGGAGCTGCGATCAAAAGACCGAATATGACATTAAACAACCACAAGTAAACCGCCATGCGGGATTTGGTCAGTGTTGTATTCACGCTTCTTTTAAACAGTCTGGCGATGGTCATTGTTTCCTCCTTTCTTCAAATTAAACCCGTGAACAGGTGTATTCCGTTCTGAATGAAGAATATCAGCTGTGATGCGAATTTGAATACTCCCCGGCAGGATCGTTTCAGCTTGCAGCTGTTGTTGGATATGTTCGAATCCAGCAGCCATGCGGTATCCGGATCTATCTGAGCGTATCGTGCTTTCACCGGTTTTTCAAAAGTGAAGCTCTTCCATCTTCCCTGCCCTTTCCAATAGCGGTGTTCTTCGCTTTCGTCTTCGAATACGACCTTCAATTCGACGGGGATATCCCCGCCGACGCGTGCTTCGCCAAGTCGCCTGACTTTAACCGTGGTAACGAAAATATCATCGGTTTGCGTTTCTTTTTCCCGATCTTTTAATTCGGAGATATTTTCTTTCGTGAGCTCTTCTTTTTCTCCGGAAACGTCATAAACGCCCCTGAAATGCTTTTTCTTATTCGTGGAAGTCAAAGAGCTGACGGAATAATCGAAATCATGAGTACCGAAAAAGAACTCCTCAAAAAACCAATTGAAATCACGCTGCGTGATTTCGTTAACGACATCGATGAAATCCTGAGTTTTAGGATGGCGAAAACGATAACGCATTTGAAATCGCCTCAGTATGCGCAGCATGGTGTCGTTGCCTACCAGGCGCTCCAGGGTTTCCAGACATGTTGCCGCCCGCATATAAACATTGCCGCCATAGCTCATGGAGTTGTAAAATTGCCATGAGTAGGTTGTGATCGGGTCCATTTTGACCACCATCAATCCGGCTATCCGGTTTAAATGATAGTCGTAATAACGAGGAAGCTTGAAAAGCCCGTTGAGAGGAATCCGATTGATCCCGAGAGGAATTTCGCCCGGACCATAGGCAGCCGCGGCCACTTTTCCAGTGGAATATGTATTTATGCCTTCATCCAGCCACGCTTCCTCGAATTCATTGTTGGCGACCATTCCGTACCAATAACCGTGGCCGAACTCATGAATGATGACGCCTTCGGGCGAAAGAACATCATGGGAAGCCAGAATCGATGTCCCGCCCGTGAAAAAGGTAGGATATTCCATGCCCCCGCTGCCGGTACGAAAGGGAGGGTCTACCATGGTGATGGTCTCGTAGGGGTAGGGGCCGTACCAGAGTCCGTAATACTTCAAGGCGGCTTCCAGTGCCTTGAAATGACGATCGATCTGTTTCTCATGTTCCGGCGCGATCAAAAGAAACATCTTCACATTCGGCAACTTTATCTCTTCAACCGGAAGCTGCAGTGCTCGAGCGACCTCCTCATATTCCTCCACGGAAACTTGATCGACCGCCTTGAAATCCCTTTCGATCTTGAGGTAGTGAGGAGCGGTCATCCATGCAAAATCATGTATCTTATTTTGCTGATACGTATGGGTTGCGGTTTTCGATTCAGGGTCTGAAACCACTTTCAACTCTTTTCCCGAAGATCCCACGACGAAATTTTCAGGAACGGTGATATGAACGGTGAAGTGAGCGAAATCCGCATAAAATTCGCTGTGATCATGATACTCATGACAGTTCCAGCCGACGCCCTCTTCGTAAACGCCGGGTTTAGGGAACCACTGGGCGATAAAGTACGAACTTTGGTAATAGCCTGAACGCTCGATGGTCCTTGGAATCTTGGATAGGAAGGTGAGCTGCAAGTGAACCGCTTCCCCCGGCTTCACGGGTTCCGGAAATAGAATCCTCATCACGGTCTGATCTTCCGGATGCTTTGGCTTGTCTTCGCGCATGAATTCCATACTGGAACTCAGGTCGGTGCCATCCGCCAGCTGTATCGTCGTGACATCGATCCATCCCCATGTTCCTTCACGGACGCTCAGACCTGGTTTTTCCTGAAGCATGGTGCTCTTCTTGTTTTTGAAAGCGTTAAAGTAGAGGTGAAACCACATGTCTCCGACGTCGTCCTGTGTGGTATTGCGCCATATGATTTCTTCCTTACCGGAAAGCATCTTATTCTGATCATCCAGATCCACCCATATTTCATAAGTGAGATCAGGAGATTTTTCCTGGGCCCTAAGCCACGCGGCCGAGGCTGAAACAAGAATCCATGCAATGACGAAAAGGCTCAAAAACCGCTTTGCTTCCATTACTCCCTCCTTGTATAACGGCGTATTTATAGTTCCTTCTTTTTCGCTCTTCGAGACATGCGGATGTCAAACGATCTTCCGCTCCGTACATCATTCCGCTGAAACGTCATGCAGAGCAGCGCTTGCCGCATGGTGCCGGGAGCAATCTTCGAAAATTGACGGCCTCGGGTAATGCATAGTCAGCAGCAGCAGCGAAAGCCCCAGCAAAAGTAAGAAATCCTGCTTGAGACCGCCCGTCAACAGATTGAATAACCCCAGCAGCGCGGGGATTTCACATAAAGATGCGGTTGTCATGACGGCGCAGATCGTTCGATTCAGGCATTCTTCGGTATCCTTGTTTTTTGCTCGATTGAAAAGAAATACTTTCAAATGACGAATGAGGATGATAACGGCAACCGATAACCCATAAAAAAGATAGCGAAGCTCCCATCCCGGAATATTAAAGTCAGTCGATTCCCGCAAATCGAGGTTCTTCGCCAAAACCTGCCCCATGATAAACAAAATCAGGAGTGATACGAAAAATGCAATATAAATCAGGTTGGCAAACCTATGTGCTTTTCTTTCAGACAACATCTCTTTCCTCTAGCTGCCGGGATTCCGTTCCTCCCGGTCGGTGATGACGGCGGGAGCGTGATGCATGGTCAAACACAGCGCTCGATTTATCCCAAAACGGCCCTATTATAGAAAATATCCGTCCGGGTGACAAACCGCTTCGATCAATCATGATCGATTCGCTGTTTTTCAAGCGACGTCATATGTATAGATACGCAAATGGCGTCCGATCGGTTTCCCCGGCTTGGTTTGAAGGCGCTGACCTTTTCCGTGAGGGCTCCATGCAATGAAGTTCACCTTTCGGAACGAACTAGAACGATAAAACCACCGAGCTGAGGATAAAAATATCGGTATTTTTATATCCCTCCACGGGTTGATGTTCATAGATAATCTCAACACTGGTTTTTAAGGCTAAATACCGGTTGATCGAGGAAGATATTTCGTAAAAGGAATTGAGGCGAAAATCTTTCGGTTCTTCAATATTTAAAAACAGGATTTCCTGCACAATGATTTGAGCCGATTCGGAGATCCTGCCCGTCCATTTGTGCGTCATGACGAAAGAAAGAAAAGAAGAAGACAGGATTTGCTCCAAAACTTGTGAAGGGGCCGTCACGGAAAAGCTCAGCTGGTTCTCCCGTTCATTGTTCCAACCGAAAGCCAATTCGGATGTGATCTGATGTTTGGGGCTCTTGACCCAGGAAATGCCGCCGCCCGCCGAGAGTGCTATTCTGAACAGATAGCCGGAGAGTTTGTTCCTTTCATACCGAACAAAACCAAGAAGATAGGCTCGTGGACTGATTTTTCGATCGTATTTCAACTGAGAAGAGTAGATCTCCGCGGTCTTCTCTCCATTCGAACTTGAATCGATGAAACGTCCTTTTAAATTGAACCGATTTTTACGGAATTCCAGATTCTGATCGGTATCCAAACTGAAGGAAAACGCCTTATTATTTCCTTTCGTCATAACCAGCGAAAGACTTGTTTTTGACTCGTATTTTACGGCTTTTTCGATTTCCCGGTTTTCATCCCGTGCAAAAGCTAAAGTGGGAAGCATCAATCCGATCGTCAGAAAGAAAACCGGAAATAGATACTTCTCAAAGCACGTCCGTTTGCGTCTCATGTCTTACTCATCTTTATACCTTCCTCTTTGGATAAATTCAAGTTGAAAGCCGCTTGATGAACCGGCCCTTGTCATCGGGCCGTTTGGTAAGCGTCTTTTTACATCTCGCGGAAGTATGGATAAGCTTTCCGCAAGGCCCTGCACAGCGCGTGCATGAGCGTGTACCGTCGGGGATAATCGTCGAAGAAGTAAGGGGGCGGGCGGCATGAATCCCCCTGGAGAAAGTCATTTCAGAGACTCGAAAACAAAGCGTTTGCCTGAGAGCCGAATCCTTCCGAAAAAGTTATCGACTTCGTGACTGAAAGCGACGATCCATCCGCCGGATACCGCCTGCATAAGAAAACGTTCTTTATTTTCATAAGTTTCCGTTGGAAAAAGATCATAGCTCATGATATAGGGCAGCGCGGTGTGGGCCGCCGAGGGAACCATATCTCCCAGAAACAAGAAGGTTTCCCCTTCGGATGAGACTTTTACGCACTGATGTCCCGCCGTGTGTCCTGCGGCCGGTATAACCGTTATCCCGGGGTGAATCTCGTTTTCGCCCTCAACCAACTGCAGGCAACCCGCTTGTTGCAGTGGAAGAAAAGTATGCGGCACATAGCTGACGCGATCACGCGAACAAGGATTGACGGCGTTTTCCCATTCGCATCGTTGGATGATGTAAAGGGCATTTGGAAATGCGGGGACGAATGTTCCGTCATGCTCTGCCTTGATGTTGCCTCCGCAGTGATCAAAGTGCAGGTGCGTATTGACCACGAAGTCGATGTCATCCGGCGATGTTCCCAAACGTATCAACTCTGCCGACAGCTCGGGATTTCTTTCAACGCCATAATATTGATAGAAATTCTTTTTCAAATAAGAGCCGACGCCGGTTTCGACCAGGATCAACGCTTCGGGAGTGCGTATGAGCAGGCAGTTCAAACCGAGTTTGATAAGGTTCTCTTCATCGGCCGGACAGGTTTTGCTCCACATGGATTTGGGGACGACGCCGAACATCGCTCCCCCGTCGAGATGGAAATATCCGTCGCGGATTCCGAATATTTGGATATTACCGACGGAGAGTATGCAATCCTTCATCGGAGAAGACTTTCAATGTCGAGAATCAGATCCTTACGCGAATACCGCGCCAATTCGATTTCCGAGGTATCCATTCGAAGTGCGTCTTCCGGGCAGGCCTCGACGCAAAAGCCGCAGAAGCAGCACCGAGTCAGATCTATTATGAAAACGGCGGGACTTTTTTGGATGTCCGGATCGGAAACCTCATCGGCTTCCACATAGATGCATTCCGAAGGACAGACTGTCGCACACAACATACAAGCGACGCATCGCGGAGTTCCGTCATCACGTTTCATCAAACGGTGCAGGCTGCGGTGCCGGAAGGCGACTTCCTGCCTCTCCTCCGGATACTGTATGGTCACCGCTCCTTTTCGTTTCGTCTTTAAACCGAACAACCGGAGGGTGTGGAAGAACATATTAACCGTGAAATGACGGGTGGTTATAATGCTTCCCTTGATGATTTCAACGAAATATCCCAGCGCTTTTATCATTTTATAATATCTTGATTAAAATGGCCGTAATCACGATATTGATGACGCTCAGAGGGATCAGTACTTTCCATCCAAGATCCATCAACTGATCGTATCTGTAACGGGGGTAAGTCCAACGTATGAGGATCTGCCACCAGCAGAAGAAAAAGACCTTCAGATTAAAGGCCAGAACCTGAAACATGATGACGATCCCATGTGGAAGCAGCCATTGCCCTCCCCATGGAAAATGAAAGCCGTCGGCATAGAGCCATGGAAGATGATAACCGCCGAAGAAAAGAGTCGTCAGCAGGCAGGAGACGATGAGAACCTCCATGAAATCCGTGAACATGTAGAGTCCCCATTTAAGCCCCGAATACTCCGTGTAGAAACCGACGATTTCGGATTCTCCTTCGGGAAGGTCGAAGGGAACGCGTTTGGATTCTGCGATCGCCGCGAACAGGAATATGATAAATCCCAACGGTTGAACGAATATTCCCCATTTAGGAAGCCAGCCGAAGATCAGTTCACTCTGATTCTGAACCAGTGTTGAGAATCGCAGCGATGGAAAAACCATGATCAGACCGATCAAGGAAAGTCCCAGAGCCACTTCATAAGAGATCAACTGAGCCGCACCGCGAAGACCTCCCAACAGGGTCCATCGGTTGTTTGAAGCCCATCCGCTGAGAAGGATCCCGTATATGCCGATCGACAACATGGCCATGACGAAAAGCAGGCCGACATCGAGATCAAGAACCTGTAAAGGAATGATTTTCCCGCCTATTCTCAGCGGGCTGCCGAACGGGATGGCGGCAATGGTTACCGCGACAAAAAAGAAGGAAACAAAGGGAGCCAGGTTGTGAAGAAAGCGACGGGAAAAAGAGGGGGTGAAATCTTCTTTGAAAAACATCTTGATAGCGTCGGCGAAAGGTTGGAACAATCCGATGATGCGGATACCGAAGATATTGGCCCGGTTGGCTCCTATACGATCCTGCATTACGGCGCTTTCCTTGCGTTCCACCCATGTCAGATACAAACTCAGCAGCATAAACCAGATCAAGGCGCCGATGATTTTGATCAAGGTAATCAGTATATCGCTCACGTTATTTCCTGAAAAATTGTATTTCACGACTGATTTCCCGCAGGATATCCGTGGTGTCCGAATAACCGCGGTAGGTTTTAAAATCGATGGCCATTTTGCGTCCCAGCTCCGTAAGGATCGACCAAAGAGGACGGCTGTCTCCGGGAGGATCCAACGCGGGAACGAAAGACTGCACGATACCTTCGCTGTTCGTCAGCGATCCCGATTTTTCCGCGACCAACGAAACGGGAAGAATGCCGTCGAAGTGGTCGGCGGAGCTGCTTTTATGCGCCGTAAACAAGAATTTCATTTTGATCGACGCGATCCGCTGCACCAGCGCGGTTTCCACCTTTTCGTTGATGCCGTTTCCGAAAACGAAGAGCAGTTCGATATTTTCCTTGAATCCTTCAGCGGGAGGAGGATCGAGAGCGAATCCGAGTTCAACCGCGCCCCGCCGGTTCGGTGTCCGTTCGGAGGTAAGGAGGAGGTCGTCTCCGGATCCTTCGGAAGGATCCACAAAATAAATATTTGAAATCCCGAGATCTTCTCGAAATATTTTTCGTATGAGATAGAGTTCTTCGTTGCTTAAAAAAGTGCTGGCAGCCACAGCAATACGCTCCGTGCGTTTCATATGCACGAGACGCATGATATTCTCCGTGATAATCTCAACGGCTTGGGGCCAATCCGTTTTTCCGGCGAATTCGGGAAACCGTATTTCAAGCGCCCGATCGTTATCCATATAGGGATATCCGTAACGGCCTATGTCGCATATCCAATTCCCGTTGACGTTCGGATTTTTCCTCGCTTTTATGCGGTAAACCCTCTGTGGCAGATCGAAACGTGCAAATCCCGGATGATATGCGATCGTGATGGCGCATCCGCGACTGCAGAAAGGACATATGGAAGGTTTTTCTTCCAGGAACCATGCTCGGGTCCGAAATCGGAAATCACGGTCCGTAATCGCGCCGACCGGACAGATTTCCGTCAGATTGCCGGAATAGTTATTGCTTACGGGATTTCCGGGGTATATATTGATTTCGGCTTGAATCCCTCTCTCCAATACGCCCAACTCTCCGGTTTCGGTTACGTGTTTCAGGAAACGAACGCAACGAGTGCAAAGGATGCATCTCTCCTGGTCCAGCAGCAGATTGCTTCCTATTTCAATCTTTTTTTGCTTTCTCGATTTGGGTTCCGCGTATCGAGAATCGAAAAGCCCGTACTCTTCAAAATAGTCCTGAAGCTTGCATTCACCGGCTTTATCGCAGATAGGACAATCCGGAGGATGCTCAGTCAGCAGGAATTCCAGCACGGATTTTCTTGCCACGTTTACAACCCGGCTTTCCGTCATGATCTTCATGCCTTCCTTGACCTGTGTTGAACAAGCCAATTCGAGCTTGGGATATCCTTCGATCTGGACAAGACACATTCGGCAGCTGCCTTCGGGGGGAAAAGCCTCGTGGTAGCAGAGATGCGGGATGGAAATTCCGGCCGCCTGAGCGGCTTGAAGGATCGTCGTCCCGGGCTCGACTTCAAGGATTCTGCCGTTGATATCGATATTAATCATTGGATTTTCGCTTTTTGGCTTCTTTCAACGATGGTTTCTTCCAATTCCCCGCGAAATTTTGCGACGATAGAAAGGATAGGCATGGCCGCTGCGTCCCCCATGGGACAAAGCGTTTTTCCCAGAATATTCGATGCCAGTCGGGAAATTTCATCGATTTCTTCCCGTCTCCCCTTTCCCCTGCACATTCGCTGGACGATCTTGTATATCCATGAAGTTCCTATGCGACAGGGTGTACACTGTCCGCAGGACTCATGTGAGTAAAATTTGATCATGATGCGAAGAACATCCAGCATGGAAGTATCTTGATCGATAACAATGACCGCGCTCGAACCCAGCATGGAATCGGCTTCGAGCATGCAGTGACAGTCCATCGTCACATCGATTTCATCCGCTTTGAGCACGGGAGCCGACATCCCGCCTGGGATCACGGCCTTCAGAGTTTTTCCTTCGAGCATTCCGCCTGCGTGGGTGAATATGATATCTTTCAGAGGGGTTCCAACCGGAAGCTCGTAGATACCCGGTTTGGCCACAAATCCACTGACGCCGAAAATCCGTGTACCGCCGTCTTCCTGTATTCCTCGGCTGGAGAACCATTTCCCACCTTGAAGCACGATGGATGGGATATTGGAAAGGGTTTCGACATTATTGATCACCGTAGGACATTGAAAAAGCCCTACCGCCGCCGGGAAAGGCGGCTTCAGCCGTGGATTGCCGCGTTTTCCTTCCAGAGATTCAAGCAGGGCGGTTTCTTCTCCGCATATATAGGCGCCGGCTCCGCGGTGAACGATCATATCGCATTCGAAATCGCTGCCCAGAATAGCCTTGCCGCAAAGTCCTGCTTCACGCGCTTCTTCCAGCGCCGATTCCAGTCTGCGCGCGACGTTTTCATATTCCCCTCGTATATAAATGAAAGCGGTTTTGATCCCGACACAGTAGCATGTCAGCAGGATCCCCTCTATCAACAGGTGGGGGGCATGGCTCATGATATAGCGGTCTTTGAATGTTCCCGGTTCCCCTTCATCCGCATTGACGCATAGATATCTTGGTTTTTCACTGTCCTTGGGAATAAAATCCCATTTCATTCCGGCGGGAAATCCGGCTCCTCCCCTGCCCCGCAAATGGGCGGCTTTGACTTCTGACAGAATATCCTCAGGTTTCAGCTTTTTAAGCGCTTTGGAAAGCGCTTCATATCCGCCCTGCTTGCGATAAACGTCAAGCGTATGGGAGTTTTCCACGCCGAAGTCGCGCGTCAGGATCTTTTCGTCCACCTTTTTCATGATAAACGACTCAATATCTCATCGATTTTTTTTGGATCCAGATAACCGAAATAATCATCATTGATCATCATGCATGGAGCTTGTTCGCAAGCACCCAGGCATTCCACGGTAGACAGTGTGAATTTCCGATCGGGAGTGGTTTCCCCCGGCTGGATTCCCAGTTTTTCACTCAAAAAAGCGATTAGGTTTTCAGCTCCCATCAGCGAGCAGCTGAGATTGGAACAAATCTGTATGTGGTATTTACCCAACGGCTTGCGGTTCAGCATGGAGTAGAAGGTCACGGCTTCACGGACGCGAAGCGGGGAAATACCAATCAGAACGGCCACTCGTTTCTCTTCTTCTTCACCGATGGATCCGAACTCCCTCCGCGTCAGCTGCAGCACCGGAAGGAGGGCCGCTTCCTTATTGGGATAACGTTTCAAAATCTCCGCGATTTTTGTCCGTGTGGAATCGGAATAGTCGCGGTTCATCGATCGAGTTCTCCTCCGATCATATTGGTCGAGCCGAAGGTCGGGATGACATCGGCGATATAATGGCCTTGGATCATTTTTTCCAGAGCGGATACGATGTGCAGGCAGGGCGCGCGAAGATGCAGCCGGTAAGGACGATCGGTTCCGTCGGATACGATATAAAATCCGACTTCTCCGCTGCCGCCTTCGACCGAGAAATAGACATCGCCTTTGGGCGGGCGAATGCCGTGTCCCTTCATGAAAAACTTAAAATGAGTGATCAGTCCTTCGATTCCCGAATACGTGTCTTCCTTGGGGGGGAGAACCCCGTTGCGGGTGTCCGCATAGATGTCGGGATACCGATATTTCTCCGATCCTTCGAGGTTCGGCGAAAGCAAGATATCCGCGGCCGGTTTTCGATTTCGCGATTCGGATATAGCTTCGTGCGGATCGATGGCTTCGCTTTCATTTCTCGGTTTTGATCGAGGTATCGCGGACATCGCCTGTTCGACAAGCCGCAGGCTTTGTTCCATTTCTTTCATCCTGACCATATAGCGATCATAATTATCTCCATTATCGCCAAGAGGCACTTCGAAATCCAATCGGTCGTATACAAGGTACGGATGAGCTTTCCGCACATCGTAAGATACGCCGCTGGCACGCAGACAAGGCCCGGTAAATCCATAATTGACCGCCATATCCGGAGGAACAACAGCGATGTCGCGGGTTCTTTGAAGCCAGATCGTGTTTTTATCCAACAGTCCCTTGACGTCGCGAAGCACATCTTGGGTAGTGGAAACGGCTTTGTCCATGAGCGGCTGTATGTCCGGATGCAGGTCGGCACGGACTCCTCCGATACGGATGTAGGACGTCGTCATCCGGGCGCCCGTCGTTTGTTCGATGACGTTCCAGATTTCCTCCCTGGCTTTGATGAGGTAGAGAAAAACCGTGAAAGCTCCGCATTCCATGGTCATGGCGGCCAGCGCGGTCAAGTGATCGGATATGCGGGATAGTTCACACATGATAACCCGAATGTACTGAGCGCGTTCAGGCGCCTCGATGCCAAGCAGCTTTTCCATGGTCATGACATAGCCGAGATTATTGATCAGCGGTGAAACATAGTTCAAACGATCCGTGTAGGGCAGAAGACTGAAGTAAGATTTATGTTCGCAGGTCTTTTCAAATCCCCGATGAAGGTATCCGACTTCCACTTCCGAATTGAGAACCTTCTCTCCATCGAGTTCCAGCATAATGCGAATGGTTCCGTGCATGGCAGGATGCGAGGGTCCCATATTGATCATGAGGTTTTTGCGGCCGGCGGCTTCTTTTTGAATTCTAGTCGGCATTTCGGTCTCTCAAACGTATCTTTGGTTGACGCTTTCTCAGCGGATAATCTTTCCTTAGTGGATGTCCCTCGAATTCATCATACATGAAAAGGCGCCGCATATCCGGATGATGCGCGAACGATACCCCGAACATATCGAAGACTTCGCGTTCCAGCCAATCGGCGTTTTTCCAAAGCGAAGACAATGACTCCAGAATCGGAGATTTTTCCTCGACTCCGGCTTTGATCCTGAGACGACGGTTGTATGAAAGCGAAAACAGATGGTAAACCATGACGAATCTTGGAGAACGGCCCATCTCATCCACGCATGTCAAATCAAGCAGCATGGCATAATCGAAAGGCTTATTCTTGAGAAAGGTCATGACATCCAGAACGACGTCTTTTTCGATCAATATGCAGAGGTCTCCAAGGAAATCGGATATTTCCAGGATTTTTCCCGGAAATTTTTCCTTCAGAGTTTCGCTTACCCTTTGATCTTCCATCTCCAGTCCTGTTTTTGATGCTGTATTTTATCCTGCAGCTTGAGTATGGCGTTCAGGATGGTTTCCGGGCGCGGGGGGCAACCGGGAATATAGACGTCGACCGGTATGATCCTGTCGATTCCCTGAACTACGGCGTAATTGTCGTATATGCCTCCGCTGACCGCACAGGCGCCGCAGGCGATGACCCATTTGGGTTCGCACATCTGTTCGTAGACGGTTTTCAATACGGGTGCTTCCTTCTGGGAAATCGTACCGACGACGAAAAGCATGTCCGCCTGCCGGGGAGAAAAAGTCGTCATTCCCACGCCGAAACGATCGAAATCATAGTGCGCACAGGCAGCCGACATGTATTCCATGCCGCAGCACGCCGTGATGAACGGATAGTGAAATATCGAAAACTTTCTTCCCCAGCCGAGCACATAATTCATTTTGGTGGCGAGAAATCCGCCATGGAGAGTTTCGCGATAGTAAACCCGCTTCTCTATTTTTCCCAATCAAACGCTCCTTTTTTCCAGGCGTAAACAAATCCGCATGCCAAAATGAATATATAGGCGATCATGACGAAAAATGCACGGTCGCCCAGCTTTTTAAGGATCAGCGCCCAAGGATAGAAAAAAACCACTTCGACATCAAACAAAAGAAAAAGAAACGCGACAAGATAGTATTTTATGGGAATGGGATAGATGCGGTCCTGCAGGTAAGGACTTCCACATTCAAACGGTTGTTCTTTTATGGGATTGGAGTGCTTCGGTCCAACGATCTTGTTGACCATAACCAAAAAGACCGATAGTGCGCCGAAAACAGCGAAGACCAAAAAGATTTCAATCATGAGCTATTTATAAGGAAAATGATTTTATAAAAATCTTTGCAAAGATGCAAACGTTTTGACATTTTTTTTTATATTTTTATAATACCCTTTTGTGCATCTTTCATTAATAAACGATTTAACAGAGGAAATCAAAGGTAATTAAAATATGATACATCATTGTTTATTTCCCTATTTCAAGAAAGGAATATCAGGATTCTCGCTGTTGTTTTTCATATTGACATTCGCACTAAGCACCGGATGCCGAAACGGAAAACATGAAGACAACGTCATTTTGATCACGCTGGACACGCAGCGGGCCGATTACATAAGCGCCTACCGGTCCGATAAAGCATCAACCCCGAACATCGACTTCCTCGCGGAACAAGGAACGTTGTATGAAAACGCCTTCTCGCTGATCCCCATCACCCTTCCCTCACACGGATCGATCTTCTTTTCTCAAACCCCGAGTGATTTGAAATCTTACAACAACGGCCATAACATCCGAACCAAAAAGAAACGCCCCTCCTTCGTCAATCTTTTCAAAAAAGCGGGATTCAAGACCGGAGCTTTCGTATCGTTGGGAGTTCTAAAATCGCATTTCGGTTTATCCGAGGGATTCGATTTTTATGAAGATTCCTTTCCCAAGGGAAAATGGTATATTCCCGCCGCGCGCGTTAATGAAAAGGCGTTTCCCTGGATAAAGGAGAATCGGCATGATAAATTTTTTCTCTGGCTCCATTATTCCGATCCACATGATCCTTATGCCCCTCCCTACCTTCCATCCGACCTCAAGCTCTATCTAAACGAACAACTGATCGGTGAATTCGGCCTCAATAAATATAAGATAAATGAGATCGACCTGGAACTGGAACCCGGCCGAAATCGACTTCGCTGGGAGATAAAGAATGAGTATGCCGAAAAAAACGACAGTTTTCATGCCCGGCTGGACAAGCTCGAATTTTCGGTTTCGCCAGACGATCCCGATTTCAACATCGATTTTGCCAGAGGATGGATGCTGCGAAGAAAGGACACCATATTTTTTGCCAAGAACGATGCTTGGATCGATATCACCAACCAAAAGACTTCTCCCGACAAGATCAGAATGACCTGGAGGGGCCGAATCGTCCTCCCCACATACGGAACACGAGAACTCTATCGCAGCGAAGTAGAATACATGGACGAGCATATAGGCGAACTTTGGGAGCATCTGAAAGAGCTGCATCTTTTCGACAAAACCATGATCGTCATGGTGGGAGATCACGGTGAAGGTCTGGGCGAATACACCGGGTATTTTCGTCAAAATCATATCGGACACATTCATTTCCTTTACGACATCTATTTGAAAGTGCCTCTTATCGTATACGATCCCAAAGCACCAAACCGGGGCGTTCGACGCACCGAACCGGTTTCTCTGCTCGATATCGCGCCTACGATTACCGGGCATATGGGCTTCAAACATTTCCCTCATTTTCAAGGCCGTGACCTCGGCAAGCTCCCGGGAGGTGAAAATCGCGCCGTCATGCAGGCGACATACAAGCCGGAGGCCCTGCGAAACAAGTTCGGGATCCGCCTATATCCGTGGCATCTGATTTTCACACCGGAACAAAGACATTATGAATTGTATAATCTCGCTGAGGACGCCATGGAAAAGAAAAATCTTTTCGTGGACGGCGAGATGCCCGAAGCGGCCGTTCCCTTGAAAAAGAAGCTGGACGAAACCGTGCGCGAGATATTGAAAAGCAAACAAGAGATCAAGATCGACGGCGATACCAAGGAAATGCTGCGGGCGCTCGGATACATCAAGTAGGGCGCACCCGGCCACACGCACGATTCTTATGCCCATGCGGGGCAGAGCTTTACTTTCGGGTGGTTAAACGCCGGTGTATTTTGGATGGGATCCCTAAAAAGATACGATTGACGGTACGCATCCAGGCTGGTCTTCCGGTTGTGGGCATTTCACTCGAATAACCCGCTGTCTTTTTTTCGGCAAGGATGCGCTGAACGATGGGGCAACCCAGGCTCTCAAGGCAGTACGGGCTTAGTCTTCCCCGGCTGAGATAACGTCGTATTTCCTGGATCTGAGGTGAATTCCATGCCTTTTTCCAATCCGTCATGGGAGCGACGATCGGATTGCCGTAGCAGCAGGGAAGAATTCCTCTCCGAAGGATGTAATAGCTCTCCCAGGGTTCCCGGCAGAGCGGGACCCCCGAAAATCCCAGGTCGTCCTCCTGCATCTTCTCCGGAGACGGGGGGGCGTCGATTTCGGAGATATGCCGCTTATTCTCTTTCTCGTTCATGATCTTTGAAACTCCAAATGCGGTTTTCCGGCTCCTTTATCGGGATCTTCGGTTTCCCCGAATTCAAATTGGTTGGCGACCGGCACTCCATATTTCTCCGAAAAAATATCGCACAGCCGGAAAATCTCTTCCTGTTCTTTCCGGTCCAAAAGCTCATCCCTGTAACGAAAGGTGTAGCCGCCGCGCGTCACCTCAATCTTGGAGTCGACAAGATAGAGAAGCGGTCGCAGAACCAAGGCGTCCGCGTCGATTTCCCGGCACAACCTAAAATATTCCTCGAGATCGGCCCTATTGACTTTCATGGGCATGAAAACCATATATATTTTCGGCAGGTTATCGTGCTTTTTCCTTTCCTGATTGAGAAGTTTCAGATTGGGTATGATGGAGTCCCAGCGGTCGTTCCTTATTTTGGCATAGGTTTCCTTGCATGCCGCGTCCAGAGAGATATAAAGGT